>Ga0105045_10003969_pt1 | contig 12821 bp, 13 predicted proteins | sample MAT02_FD_78089 | JGI IMG/M metagenome (GOLD analysis project Ga0105045, IMG submission 78089) | Freshwater microbial communities from Lake Fryxell liftoff mats and glacier meltwater in Antarctica - MAT-02 (megahit assembly) | ecosystem: Environmental > Aquatic > Freshwater > Ice > Liftoff...
AGTTTAGTGTACCAAATTTCAATACAAAACAGCAAAAGAAGCATTCCTTTTGCCACACTAATGGAAGTGTTAAAGCATCTTCATACTCATTTTTCGCAAAAGAAGTTATGAGCGTTATGAGTTACTTTTTTGTGGCTGCTGCCATCAGTTTTATCGGCTCATTACAACCAGGTCCTGTTAATATGGCAGTACTATTTGTTGCAAGCAAAAAAGACTATAAGGGTGCATTTTGGATAGCCATTGGAGGCTCACTACCAGAGTTGTTTTTTAGCCTTGTGGCAATCCAACTTTACTCCAGTATAGCTGATTGGAAAACGGAATTGAAAATGGCCACCCTTATCCTTGATTTTGTATTTATTGCAGTTGGTTTACTCCTATTTTTCAGGAAAAACAAAACAAGCAACAGTTTTCAACTAAATAAATATAACGGCTTTTTGTCTGGCTTATTGCTTGCCACAGTCAACCCTCAACTTATATTATTTTGGCTTACAATTGTCATTTGGCTCAGCAGCCTGCATTTTGATTTTGGAAACAAAACAGTAAGTTATCTTTTTTCCATTGGAACAACTTTAGGGGCTTTTCTGGTTCACTACCTACTTCTTTACCTCATTCGGAAAAATGAAAAACACTTACTAATTCAATTTTTCAATACTTATGCTTCTAAAATTATAGCTGTAATTTTACTATCACTAGCCTCGTTTCATTTATGGTTTCAATGAGTTTTGTTACCTTTTACTCCACCTTTAGCCACAGGCAATGCCTCAAGTGGATTATCTGGCCAAGCATGTTTAGGATATCTTCGTTTTAACTCTTTGCGAACCTCAAAATAGGTATTACTCCAAAAGCTTCTTAAATCACTTGTTACTTGCACTGGCTTAAAGCCAGGTGATAATAAATGTAATATTAATGGCATTTTTCCATTATATATTTTGGGTGTTTCTAGCATTCCAAAAACCTCTTGCAAGCGCACTGATAAAATAGGGGATTCTCCATTTGGAAAATATTGAATTGGGATTTTTGAACCACTCGGTACTTTTATACTGGCTGGCGCAAGTTTTTCAAGCAATTGTTGTTGCTCCCATGATAAAAATTGCCATAATGCTTCAGTAAGATTTATCCGTTTCAATTCTTCATTTTTTTTAATTCCAATATAATAATTACCCAACCAATTTATGTTACCTAAAAGCAGAGAGTCAGTATTTACCTTTGGCCAAGTTTGGTCTGCATTCCAAATTGTCAAGCTACTTATTCGGCATTGTAATTGATACATTGTTTCGTCAAAATTTAGCAGTACTTCTCCTTCATTCTGAACAGCATGTGCTATCGCCTTATTTGTTTGCTCAATACTTGGAGTGGGCAAAGGTTTTGTTTGTAAAACAATGCTACCAATACGCATTTCCGTTTGTGCAATCAATCCACCTTTTCGGCTATCCCAAGTAATTAGCTCTTGTTGCGTTACCAATGGCCTCAAATCCTTAGGGTTAAGTGGCGCTGCTAAAAATATCTTACCCAATCCATCGCGTATGTCTAAATGTGCCACTGCAAGCCAAGGTTCATTGCCTAAATCATCTCGATGACCAACAACGGCATATTTGCCATTTGCTAACTGAAATTGAGCGTTGTTTCCTACTCTGGCAAATGCAATTCTTTCTGGGTAGGCATACGCCAACAATAATCCAGTTTCATACGAATCAAACGGATTATTATCGGGCTGTACTTGCAATAATTTTCTGTATGATGCTGCAACTTTTTCGATACGAAAAAATTTATTTCCCAAACCATTATTTCCCCTTCCTCTGCGTAAAGCCTCTATCCGCAAATTGATGTCAATTCCTGTTTCGCGTGGCAATGGGTCGCGTTCTTCCAATACTGCTGCAATATCTGTTGCAAGTTGTTTGGCATGCTCGCTTTGTGCCATAAGCAGCATGTGTGCAATTCGCGGATGGCAAGCCAATTGCTGTATTTTTTTACCATGCTGGGTAACGACACCATTTTTTAGCGCGCCAATTTGCTCCAGCACATCGGTAGCTTGTAAAACATGAGCCTTGGGAGGTGGAGTAAGCCACGTTAATGTCTGAATATCTTGAACACCCCAAACGGCTAAATCCAATACAACGGCAGCTAAATCGGCTTCCAATATTTCTGGAATTCGATGTTCGGCCAATCGTTCGTGTGTGGCTTTTGTCCACATACGGTAGCATACTCCTGCACTAAGTCTACCTGCTCGTCCTGCGCGTTGATCTGCGGCATCTTTAGCTATTTGAATGGTTTCTAACCTAGATAATCCAGATTTAGGATCAAACCGTTGTATTCTACCATAACCGGTATCTATTACAATGCGCGTTCCTTCAATGGTTAAACTGGTTTCGGCAATGGAAGTTGCCAATACTACTTTTCGCTTGCCAAATTTGTTAGGCAATAATGCCAAATACTGCTCATGTTGAGGCAACATGCCATATAAAGGATAAATAGCAAAGTTGGTTAATGCGGATTTAAGCAGTTCTGTACACTTACGTATTTCGCTTTCTCCAGGTAAAAAAACCAACACATCGCCTTCATGTTCTTTCACCGCCTTGGTCAGTAATTGTGCGGTTAATTCGGGAAGCAAGCGTTCATCTTGAGAACCCTTGTAAATAATCTCAACAGGATACTGCTTGCCTTTGCTTTCGGCAACAGGAGCGTTTAATAAGGCACTAAGTTGTGGCATATTTAATGTTGCCGACATTACCATAATTCGCAAATCGGGTCGCAATATTTGTTGTGCATCTCGGCAAAGCGCCATTGCCACATCTGCATGGATGCTGCGTTCATGAAATTCGTCAAATATCACCAATCCTACATCTTTCAGCTCATTATCGCTATGAAGCATGCGGGTTAAAATACCTTCAGTAACTACTTCTATGCGTGTTTCAGGTGATGTTTTAGTGTCAAACCGAATGCGGTAACCAATCATATTTCCGATAGGGGTGCCATACAATTCGCTCATGCGGGCGGCAATGGTGGTGGCAGCAAGCCTGCGTGGCTCCAGCATAATTATTTTTTTGCCTAGTAACCACCGCTCCTCCAGCAAGGCAAGTGGAAGTAAGGTGCTTTTTCCAGCTCCAGGTGGTGCAGTAACTATAAGTGTATTTTGTGTTTGTAAATGTGTTTTTACCGCATCTATGATTTCGATTATTGGAAGATTAGATGTCTGTGGATTGAAATGCACGTATTTACTTTATCAGATAAAAAGCGAAGTTAAGAAAATATATTTAGCCAAATCTACCAAATGGCATTAAAGATATGAAACCATATAAAAGGATTGAATAAATTCATCATGGAATAAACATTTTCCAAACTTGAGTTAAAAACATAAATTAATCAAATCTGTTTTATTTCCATTTCATCATAAACGATAACCTAAAAATTTAACGAAAACCCAATATTCACTCCCCATTTGCGCACGTTTTTATGATTATGATAATTGAGGCGGTGTCCCATAGCCAACTGAATAAACCGTAAAATATTCTCAATGCCATTACCTTCAATACTTATTAGCTTTCCCGATACTGATTATGAAAGCTTACTTGGCGTGGATCAAACAGGTGAAGCTTCATTACGTATCCGTATTGGTTTTGAAAACTACTACGATACAAATAGCGGAAACCCGAACCGCGAAGCTGCATTGCTTTTTTTTGATTTTAACGAACGAGTACACCTAGCGGTGCAATCATTCACAATGGAAAATATAAGTGGAATTAAACGCATAGGAGAGGCCGAGGATATGAAGTACAAAAATGTAATCATTACTGAAATAATGTACCAATTTACATTGTACGATCAAACGCCTGATGCTGATTTAGGAATAGAGCGCACCAGTGCCGATCCAAAACCGCGAAAGGTGGCCATTGACGGTACAACTTACGACACAGGTTTTATATTGCCCAAAAGAAACTAAAACGAAAAGAGCCACTCAATTGAGTGGCTCTTTTTGTTTGCAATATGGCAACTTGCGGAGCCATATCAACAAGCGAAAACAACAACAACAGCTACTATGAAAAATAGAACTAAAGCAGTGTTGACGTTTTTTTTTCGCTGCGCCTTAAATGTGCCTGTTGGAGAATAGTCTTCTGTTGGAGAATAGTCTAAATTAGTCACTGCTGGTTGGTTTTGTCCCGCATCACCAGGCTTCCAAATATTTCCGCAAGCAAGGCAAGTAATAACTACTTATTGCTACCTATTGTTCCAGCAAGTAATCCAATGCCGCCTGTAAGCACTGCTCCTGCTATTGCTTTTTTTCCGCTAAATCCTTTTTTGGAGGCTGTTATTTGGGTGCTGCTACATTTGGGGCATTTTATTTCTAAACTCATGGCTGTTATTTTTTAATGGTTTTAACTTGTGAAATGCTATTGGTATAATACACCACCATATCTGCTTGGCTCAGGCTTTGCGTGTAGTATATTATTAACTTAGCTTGGCTTAGGCTGTTTGTATAATACCATACATTTTCGCGTATTTGGCTTTGGCTATTTGTTACATATACAATATGCGTAGCTTGGCTTTGGTTATTGGTAACATATACCAACTTATCCGCTTGGCTTTGGCTATTTGTAATATATACAATTTGCGCTGATGCGCTAAAGGCCAATAGCAAAATGCTAATGGCTAAAATCATGTGCTGTTTCATCATGTAAATATATAATATTTTAGGAATTCTATTCTTTGTAATAACCTTGCTTAAGCCCAATCCGACAAACGGTTTCTTCCTCTAGCCATTACTTGTTGCATAGCTAGGAAACAACGTAGGTTGAATTCAAGTGTTTTTCTTTGGTCATTTGGGTATACTCAGTACGGATTGCTTTGTTCCTTCTTTCCTTTAAGGTTTTCGTAATCGGTATTTCGCTTTGCTTAAATAAGCTCACTTGTTTGTTGTTGTCTTCCATACAAATTTAAACGTTATTAAGGTATTTTTTCAATAGTGTCCTAAACGTTTTTCTGAACTAATTGTCACTATTGGTACTATTAGCCAAACGTCACATATTTTAACATTTTCAGAATAGAACCCCCTGTAATGACTTTGGAGGAGGGTCATTATCCTGCTCGAGTGTTTTATCAATCCATTGATGTAAGTCTATTTTCACAAATAGGTTTAACCTTATGAATGGAACTAGTTTTGAAAGATGCCAGTTGTATTTAGCCATTGTCTTAAGTACTTTTAACATCAGAATAGTTATTAATGCAGTCCATATTTGAATTCTCACTGCATTTTGACTTGTACCAATAAAAGATTTGATATTAATATCCCAGAAAAATATTTCTACGTTTCATCGGCTTTTGTAAAGCTCTCCAATTGTATTTGCTGTCCATTTCATCTGGTTGGAAATAATTTTAATCACTTGCTCGTTCACATCATCCCAAACAGCAACTCTTCTCAATTTTTTGGAATACTTCTCCTTCGAGGATTTATTCTTGAACTCAATAATTTCATCTTTATGAGTATGTTGATGCTTATTTTCTGGCAGTTCGTTTTCTTTGATTACCGTATATTGAATGTTTTCCTTGTGCCTTACAACAAAATAAACGCCTTTGCTATCCCAGACTTTGAGCAGGTAAAAATCGTTATAAAATCGATCTGCTACAATTACACCACCCTTCAATAACGGGATCTCGTATGCACCCTTATTTTCGGCTGTTTTGCCATCTGTAATGTTTACATAAGTTGGTAAATTGCCATCAAAATTAAGTAGCGTATGCATTTTGCTGCACCTTTTGCTGTTTTGTATTTTGCCCATTCAAAAATACTCAAACATAAACTGATGGTAGTGGCATCCAAGAAAAATATTTTAGACTTAATTTCAATTTTATTTGCCAAACCTTGCTTACTGTCCTAAACTCCCAAGCAGTTGATAATAGTAATCTCTAAAGAGTTTCCAGTCTCGATTTTTATTTTGATTACTATTACTTGACTTGGAAAGAGCCTTTTGAACACCCATGTGATTTAGATTGCCAGTGGCAGAACGTAATCCATTACTGATATCTCTTACTGATTGGCTTTTGGCAAATTGAAAAAAAGCATCGCAACTAAATGAGTCCAAATATTGTATCCTTTTTGATGCTTATCTGTTTGTTTTTCTTTAACAAGTTTTGAAAAGCATGAACGGTCTAATTTTGAAATGATTTGTGAAAACAAAGTTATATTTACTATAAGAGAAGTTTTTTTGTTGTGCAAATCAAAAGTAATTTTGAGATACATAATTTCCTTTTCTCCTTTTTTAAACGTTCAGGACGCTATTGTTATACTTCAAAGAAATTACTTCACCATCAAAGCATAAATACTTTATATTACGTATTTATGCTTTGATATATCAATAAGCTTAAGTGCGTTTTATACGAATATAATTACCCTTTGCTGTTTTAAGCAATGCAGAAGGAATTGAAAATGGATTTCGTCTCTTTAAATTTTGATCAATTTGCAACTTAGTTTTCAATAGAAAAGCATATATATTTTTTCATTGACAATATTTTGATAAGCCTATTTTTAAGCATAAAAAATCCCCTTTCTCATTGTTTAAAAAGGGGATTTGTACTAGTATCTATAATGAAATATTAATGTGTAGAAAGGTAAGAAGCAATTCCTTCTGCATTGTCTTTTAGTCCATCCTTTCCTTTGCTCCAATCTGCTGGACAAACCTCGCCTTTTTCTTCAAAAAACTGAAGTGCATCAATCATACGCAAAGCCTCGTCAACACTGCGACCTAAGGGAAGATCGTTAACAACTTGATGGCGCACTATTCCTTCTTTGTCAATTAAAAACAAGCCACGGTATGCTACGGCATCTTCGCCTTGGTTTCCTACCCATACCATTTGTCCTTCGTCATTATAATCATAATGACCAGCAAGTACACCATAATTTAACGCAATTGTTTTAGTAACATCAGCTACCAGTGGAAATTGTACTCCTTCTATACCGCCATCATTTTGTGGCGTTTTTAGCCATGCCCAATGCGAAAATTTCGAGTCAATTGAACAACCAACCACTTCTACATTGCGGTCTTTGAAATCTTGAATTCTTTTTTGAAAAGCAATAATTTCAGTTGGACAAACAAAGGTAAAATCCAACGGGTAAAAAAAGAACAATACATGTTTATTACCTAGGTATTGATCAAGTGAAAAATCATCTGCGAAATCGCCACCATCAACTATAGCTGATGCTTTAAATGAAGGAGCTTTTTTTCCTACTAACATTGTCATATTGTGTGTTATTTATGTTGTGTTTTAATTGTTGAATAAGTTTTGTTGCTATTTGGGGTTATTGCATTAAAATATTTAACGCAAAAATTCGGAATTGGTTTAAAATATCGTTGTGTTTATTTATGATTAATGTTTGGCTATCAAGCTTTACAGCTTTGTGTTTTACCGTAATATAATAATCAGAATAAAATATATCCCAATAGGCTAACTATCCATTCATTGAAGCTAAAAATTCTTCATTATTTTTTGTATTTTTCATGTTTTTAAGTAACAAGTTCATTGCTTCTTCGGCATTCATATCCGCAATATGATTGCGTAAAACCCATGTGCGTTGCAATGTTGCCTTGTCAAGCAATAAATCTTCTCTTCTAGTGCTTGATGCAACAATATCAATAGCAGGATAAATGCGTTTATTGGAAAGTTTGCGATCTAGTTGTAATTCCATATTACCAGTACCTTTAAACTCTTCAAATATTACTTCGTCCATTTTCGAACCGGTATCAATTAATGCGGTGGCAATAATGGTGAGTGAACCACCGTTTTCAATTTTTCTGGCTGCTCCAAAAAAACGTTTCGGCTTATGCAATGCGTTGGCATCAACCCCGCCTGAAAGTATTTTTCCTGAAGCTGGCTGTGCCGTATTAAATGCTCTAGCCATGCGCGTTATTGAATCCAGTAAAATAACAACATCATGTCCACATTCGGTCATTCGTTTTGCTTTTTCCAGTACGATATTGGCAAGTTTTACATGCTTTTCTGCGGGCTCATCAAATGTAGACGCCACAACTTCAGCACGCACGCTTCGTTGCATATCTGTTACCTCTTCAGGCCTCTCATCGATAAGTAATATAATTAAATAAACTTCAGGATGATTTTTGGCAATGGCATTCGCTACTTCTTTTAACAAAATAGTTTTACCTGTTTTAGGCTGAGCCACAATTAACCCGCGTTGGCCTTTGCCAATTGGCGCGAGCATATCAATAATTCGGGTAGAATAGGATGTGGTGTCACCAAGTTTTAGTTTCTCATCAGGAAAAAGAGGGGTGAGGTGCTCAAAAGCAACACGGTCGCGAATTTCGGAAGGTTTACGTCCATTAACCGAATCAACCTTTATCAATGCAAAATACTTTTCTCCTTCTTTTGGCGGACGAATGGTTCCCTTTACAGTATCGCCTGTTTTAAGACCCATCAATTTTATTTGTGATGGCGAAACATACACATCATCTGGAGATGACATATAATTATAATCTGAAGAACGCAAAAAGCCATAACCATCTGGTATTAATTCCAACACACCTTCTGCACTTACAATTCCTTCTAGCTCTTGCAAAAGGCTATTTTGCTGCTGCATGCGCTCAAATCGCTCTTGACGTTTATTGTCTCGCTCCTGATTTTGTTGGCGTTTGTTATTGTTATCATCTGGAATGTCATTAGGTGAACTTTCATTGGTAGTAGTTTCGTTATGGTTTGCAGAAACCGCCTCCTTTGCTGCCTCTGTATGCTCAGCATCAGAAGGTTTGTTGTACGAAACTTCTTCCACTTGGTGGTTTTCCAAAGGCGGATTATCGGTTGTTGACTCTTCTATAGAAAGTTTGGCCTTTTTGCGAGGTTGAGTAATTTTTTCAGCTTTTTCTGTTTTTACTTTTGGCTTTCTCTTTTTTGTTATGCTTGTTTCATCATCAAGTTGAGATTCCAAAATTTTTGTGATAAGGTCAGGCTTACTTAAATCGTCAATTTTTTCGATGTTTAAAGTAGACGCAATTTGTTTGAGCTCAGAAAAGAGCAGGTCATTCAATGTATTGATTTCGTACATGAAAATATATTAGCTTAAATTGAAATTGTTACAACGCAGAATCTTTCGATTATTGTTAAAATAAAAAACTGTTGGATTGTTTTTTGTTTGGATCAGAATCATCCATCTGCAAGTGTAAGCTACTTTTTTGAATTTACAAAATAATAAAAACAATAAAATTTTTGAATCATAGAATGATCCCTGCAAATGCTGTGTTTTGAAAATCCATTTTCTACAACATATCTCGCAGAAAAGGTTACAGATACAAGATTTAACAAATACTCAGTAAAAAACTAAACCAACAAACGCATTGGATTCTCCAACATATCTTTTAATGTTTGTAAAAATACCGAACCAACAGCACCGTCAACCGAACGGTGGTCGCACGATAAGGTTACTTTCATCACATTGGCCACCTTCATTTGTCCGTTTTCTACTACCACCGTTTCTTTTGCCGCGCCTACAGCCAAAATACACGATTCAGGTGGGTTGATGATGGCAGTGAATTGATCAATTCCAAACATTCCTAAATTTGAAATAGTGAAAGTGCTGCCTTCAAATTCGGTTGGTTGTAATTTTTTATTTTTCGCCTTGTCTGCCAATTCTTTTACCTCAGCACTAATATGTGAAATGGTTTTGTTATCGGCAAATTTCACTACCGGAACGATTAAGCCATCGTCAATAGCAACAGCTACGCCAATATGAATATGGTGATTCATCCTTATTTTATCACCAAGCCATGAAGAATTTACCTTGGGATTGGCTCTTAATGAGGCTGCAACTGCTTTTATAATAATATCGTTTACTGAAATTTTTACGGGGCTAATTTCATTCATCACTTTACGTGCTTCTATCACTTTGTCCATGGTAATACTCATGGTGAGGTAAAAGTGTGGCGCATCATTTTTGCTCTCACTCAATCTGCGAGCTATAGCTTTGCGCATTTGCGAAACTGCGAACTCGTCATAACTTTCGGTGCCAACTATTCCAGGGATTGAAATGGTAGGTTTAGAAATCAAATTCTTCTCTGGTGTAAAACTTTCAATATCACGCTTCACTATACGTCCATTGTCTCCCGATCCGCTAATTTTAGTTAGGTCGACACCTTTTTCTTCTGCAATTTTTTTCGCCAATGGTGAGGCTTTTAATCTATAATCTCCGCTAGTTTCAGCTTTTACAGGGGCGTTTTCAATTATTGACGTTTTAGGCGCTTCCATTGTTTCCACTATTTCTTCTTCTTTGGCTTCAACTACTGCTGTTGGCTTGTCAGCTAATAATGCAGTTATGTCTTCACCTTTTGCTCCTACAATTGCAATTAATGCATCCACTGGAACTGATTGACCAGCTTCAATGCCAATATATAAAAGGGTTCCTTTCACATAATTTTCTAATTCCATGGTGGCTTTATCGGTTTCAACCTCCGCCATTATATCTCCTGATTTAACTTCGTCACCAACTTTTTTATGCCAAGCCACAATAACTCCTTCTGTCATTGTATCACTCATTTTGGGCATGCGTATTACTTCTGCCATATTTTTATTTTTTTAATAGAAAGCCTTGCAAAAATAGAATTAAATACCTCATCTGCAACTTTGCCCTATTATTTGATACGCCAAACAATTCGTGCATCTAAAAAGTTAGCTGTTTCTAAATGTGCTTTAATTGAAATACCTAAGCCAAGGTGTTTATTTACATTACACACAATTCCCATCCGATGGTACCAAGGTGCTTTGTAAATATTGTAATTGCGAACCATATAAATTCCAATTTGCTGGCTAAATATAAAGTTACCAAACAAAAACTCGTGCCCAAAATGGGTAGCGAATAATAAAGGAGGTACTGTTAATCCTTTTTTGTAAAAAACACGAGCAGAATATAAATTATCATAAGTAAATTCAAAACCGCCAGTCCAGCCATGCAATAATCCTCTTTTAATTATTTGTGCTGAGATTCCACTTACATGATAACTTTTATTTACAGTGGAGTCAATTTTGGGATACGAATAAAATAAGGCTACTTCGTAATGTTTGGTAAATACCTTGGAAGTGCTCGATGGCTGCCAGCTTGGCTCTTTTGATTGTCTTAATTTATATTCCACTCCTAGGCCAGCAGTTAGCCAGTTTATACCAATATTTGGCTTGTCAAACCCTCCATTTGAAATATGATTTAATTGAATAATTGTACTTAATGAAATATTATCTGTGCAATCAATCATTGATTGGATACCCACAGAAGTATAATTGTTAAGATAATTGGTGTAAGTAAAATTTCGAGGGTTATTTTCACTATAAGGATTGCTGGCATAGGCTATTCCTGCGACTGCTCTGAAGCTAAGTTTTAGTTTATTTTTATTATACAGTACTGGCTGCATAAAATAACTCAAACCCGTTACATTACCTAGTATGGGTAAATTGTAGTTTGTAAAATGGAGTAAAAATCCTCGCTTTAACTCAATTTTATACAATGCCTTAAATGCACTATCTTGAAATGTTTCACCAAATCGCAATTGAAAAGTGATTGGTGCTGTACCAACAATTTGTTGATTTTTTCTTGTATTTGCAATTACACTTCCGTATTGGGTTTCAAAGCCTATGCTTTTGTAATTTTGTGAATAGCCCCCAAAAGTATTTATTGCCAACAATATTAGTGCGATAAAGGAATTTTTTAGGTGAGGTGCAATTGTTGAAAACATTTTAACAATAGTAATGAAGCTACTTATTATTTCGTAACTCTATTTATCATAAATTTTCTAGTCATGAATCAATACGAAATACTGCTAAAACATATATACCAAACAGGAGCTAATAAATCTGACAGAACTGGCACTGGAACCAAAAGCATATTTGGAGCACAGCTGCGGTTTAACCTTGCCGAAGGGTTTCCGCTTATCACCACCAAAAAGGTTCACTTAAAATCAATTGTGCACGAATTACTTTGGTTTATAAAAGGGGATACCAATACAAAATATTTGACAGATAATGGTGTTACCATTTGGAATGAGTGGGCCGATAAAGATGGAAACCTTGGTCCTGTTTATGGTTACCAATGGCGCAATTGGCCAACGCCTGAAGGTAAACATATCGATCAATTAACAGAAGTAATTGAAACCATTCGCAACAACCCAGACTCTCGAAGAATGATTGTGAGCGCTTGGAATGTAGCTGATTTACCCAAAATGGCATTGATGCCTTGTCATGCGTTTTTTCAGTTTTATGTAGCTGATGGCAAACTAAGTTGCCAGTTATACCAACGCAGTGCAGATATGTTTTTGGGCGTTCCATTTAATATTGCGTCTTATGCTTTACTTACAGTAATGATAGCACAAGTTTGCAAATTAAAACTTGGAGATTTTATTCATACTTTTGGCGATGCCCATATTTATTCCAATCACTTTGAGCAAGTAGAATTGCAACTTAGCAGGGAACCTCGCGTTTATCCAACTATGCGAATAAATCAAGATATCAACTCGATATTCGACTTTACATTCGAAGATTTTGAATTGGAAAACTACAATCCACATCCAGCTATTAAAGCACCAGTGGCTATTTAAAATAAAGTTTAGCACCAATAGACTAAGTTGGCTAAATTTCAATTATTAACGGTAACAGAATGAAAACATACAACGAATTATATACACTTATTGAAAACCGCATTTTGGTAATTGATGTTGCGGGTGAGCCAGCAGAATTGTATAACCCCATTCTCTACATGTTATCATTAGGCGGCAAAAGGCTTAGGCCTGTGCTAGTACTGATGGCCAATGATTTGTTTGATGGAGGTATTGAAAATGCAGTAAATG
>Ga0105045_10003970_pt1 | contig 12821 bp, 11 predicted proteins | sample MAT02_FD_78089 | JGI IMG/M metagenome (GOLD analysis project Ga0105045, IMG submission 78089) | Freshwater microbial communities from Lake Fryxell liftoff mats and glacier meltwater in Antarctica - MAT-02 (megahit assembly) | ecosystem: Environmental > Aquatic > Freshwater > Ice > Liftoff...
CCACCCGAGCTACTGGCCCCTATGTTTCTGGTGATGTTATTGGCGCTTGGCGCGTTGCTTTGGTTAGTGCAAACGGTGAAGCGGTCGTTGGGTGTCAGCAAGTAACCTAGTCTCGAATTCATTAAGAATGGAATGGGTGGAACCATAAATCAGCAGCAGAGTTTTATTCGAGTTGCCATTTATTTTGGGATGTTTGCAACGATCGTTGCTGGTTTGATTGGACTGGGTAAGCAATCTTGGAATCTGCCTGTTTTGGTGGGCTTTTGCTTTATCCTGTCGCTGGTCTACACGGACATTCTTGGCTGGTTTTCGTTGCATAAATGGGTTGTTTATGTTGCGATGATGTCGGGTGCTGGGATCGCAATTGCGGATTTTCTCAGCAACTCTGGCTCGAACAAGATTATTGAAGTGGGCAATCTATTGGTTTACGTCCAGCTACCCTTGATGTTCCAAAAGAAATCGAAGCGGGTCTTCGAACAGTGGGGCGTTTTCTTGTTGCTGGAGTTGGTTGTAGGTGCATTGGTTAATGACAATGTACTTTACGGCTTGCTGATGTTACCGATGCTTGCGATTGGTTGTGCAGCGATGATGGCGTTGGCTCAGTTTACCTCGTACTTGCGGCACAGCGAATCGATTTCCGAGTCGACGTCTATTTGGGCCAAAGTGTTGCATTGGTTGGGCAAGGAGCAGTTGGTTTCCAAACGAAACTCAGGAGTCAGGCTCTCTGCTGTCGAAACCCCATTGGTTCCAACAACCAAATACACAAACTACTATTCTCCGTCTCGTTGGAGCAGTGGAATTCTTCCGTTTGCATTTTCGGTTCTTGTTTTTTCGATCGCCTACTTTTACTCCCTTCCGCGTCTGAATCTCAATTCGTACGACGGGAACATAAACGGTGCTGCACGAGTTGGGTTTAATGAGCAAATCTCGTTGCGGATGGTGGGGGAGTTGCTCAACAATGAGACTCCTCTTTTTCGCATGAGTATGCGCGACGAGTACAAGCAGACTCCGTATCGCCCCGAGTTGCCCCCCTATATTCGCGCAACCGTTTCGCATCGCTATATAGATGGGCCACGCAATGGAAAATGGCAGCCTGGTGAACCGGGGTTGCTTCGCGATTTTCGCATCATGCGGGATCCGCCAATGAGCCATCAGATGGACGAAACCTTTATTCGGGAACGCGATGCAGTGACGGTCCAGATCATTGAGAAAGGGAGTCTTGGGGAAGTTGTTCCTGCGATTGCTCCCTTTTCGTTGAATCGTTCGAAACTTGGCTTTAGTGTTGTTAGGCGAGACTGGCGCATGTTGGATACTCGCGAGTCCGTTCAAATGAAAAATGAAAAACGTCGTTTTTCCTATACCACTTATGCATATAAGAACGGAATTGAGAGTCCACTTCTACCTGATTTAGTTGATTGTTTGGCGGAGAAGGAAAGTAAGGGAGGTATGACAGAATACCGCCGAAGCGAATTACTCGAATTCCCTGACTCGCTTCAAGTGATCATTCCGTTGCGAGATGAAATTCTTGTAAAGTGTCCAGCGAAAGAGAATGACAAATTTGGGCGAGCTGTTTTCATAGAGGATTATTTGGCGAACGGAAGCGATTTTTCGTACACGCTCAAGTTGACCCCTCCAATCGATCGCAGCCTTGATCCGATTGCGGACTTCTTGGTCAATAAGCGAAAGGGGCATTGTCAATATTTCGCCTCTGCATTGGCGATGCTTTTGAGGTCCATGGATATTCCTACGCGACTTGTCGTTGGTTTTCGCCCGAGCGAATACAACGAAGTAGGTGACTATTTTTTGGTGCAACATAGCCACGCTCATGTTTGGGTTGAGGCGTATTTTAGGATAGAAGAGTTGAGGGCTCAGAAGATTCCGGTTCCGAGTTGCGTCAAAGACGGTGCTTGGCTGCGTTTGGATGCGACGCCACCAGGGGAGGGCTCCAATGCCGGAGGAACGTTCAAGGCTACCAATGCTCAGACGTTGGGAATGATGCAGGAGTATTGGTCTGAAATGATTCTGAATATGGACAAGTCAAAACAGAGCACCATTTTTTCGCTCTTCAGTGAATCTTCCGATGGTACTTATTCCGAGGCTTGGCTCGCTTTAAAGAGCAGATACGATCAAGTCCGAAACAGTGAAGCAGCAAAAATCCTATTGTCCCCAAGTCGCTGGTTTTCTTGGCAAGTCGCAGTTGGCGTCACTATCCTGGGATGTCTTTTTGTTTTTCTCTATCGTTTACTTCTTTGGCTCTTTCCGAGTTGGATTCCCAAGCTTCGAATTCGAGTGCCCTTTGGTCAGAAGCCGCTTTCAAGTGTCGAGTTTTACAACAAGGCCGTTCGTTTGTTAAATCGAGTTGGGATCGAGCGAGCGAGTCATCAAACGCAGCGAGAGTTTTTCCAAGCTGCTTCGAACACGTTAAGCCAACAATCAATCGACCTGGATGCAGAATTGTTTTCGCGATTGTTCTATGAATGTCGATTTGGTGGTTCGACAAATTTAGCTGAATCGGACCAAGCCCTTATCAATGCGGCCCTACAGTCCCTGGAATTCGACCTCGGTAAACGAAAAAGTCGATTGAACCGCCACAACTAACTGAGGTGGCATTGCGAATTTCCAGTGAAAATCGTTCGTAATTGCCAAATCTAAGGTAAAATTGGCTGAAAGGTAATGTCTGGATTTTGACGCGGAGATAAACATTGACTATTGAAATGAGCTGCGATGACTAACTCCGCTTCTGTTGGGGAAATCAACGAATCGGATGCGATCGCATCCGAGGCGATGGCTGCAGAGGGTTCTTCGGCGAATTTTGTGTTGGACGATTCGGCCCTTTCAACACTCCGTCTCTGGTTGCTGGTAGGTTTGGTTCTACCGTTTTTGGCGATGGCTCCTTTGCTTTATGTTCAATCACGACGTCTTATTGATCAGCAGGCGTATTGGTATTTTCTGGGTTCGATTGGGCTTGGGAGTTGGCTTCTTTTTTGGACTTGCAGCTATCGTCCATCAAGCCTAAATCGGGGCCGAGTAGCCGTTGTGCTACTGTGGTTTGGATTGGCTATCGCCGCTCTTGGAATCTATTGGTATTCTTCTTGGGTGATTCACGTCGCGGCAGTTATCGTCCTTACGAGTTGGTCTTTAGGGGCATTTGGCGGGACTTCATGGACACGCGTATTGACAATCTGTTCGCTGTTTCTTGTGACGGTTCCGATTCCGAGCGGGAGGGACATCCAAGTCAGCGACTGGTTTCAATCTATTGCGACATGGTGCAGCAACGGCCTCTTTGATGCGATAAGCATTCCCAATATCGTAGAGGGCGATAGTATGCAAATTGCAGATAGCAAGTTCCGAGTCTCGGTTGTCTGCGCAGGTGCCGATAGCGTGTTCGCTTTTCTAGCGATTGGCATAGCGGTCATTGCGATTCGTCGATGCTCCTTTTTGCCTGGATTGCTCACGTTGCTTACGCTCCCTCTTTTCTCAGTTTTAGAAAATGTTCTTCGACTGCTGGTCATTGCGATTGGATTGGTTTATTTCAAAGCGGAGCTTGCAGCGGGATGGGCACATTTTGTGGTTGCTGTTTCGGTCTTCTTGGCATCTGTTTTGTCCTTCTGGCTTACTCATAAAGCCATAGTTTCTATTTTCGAACCGATCGATAGAGAGACCGAAAAGAACCGTCTGATCAAGTTTTATCAGATGGTCACAAGATGGCCAGTCAGGGGCGAGGGACCGATCCCGTCAGGAGCTCAGCAAGCGATTTGGAAACCATCTTTAGTTTCGCTAGCCGGGCCATTTGTGATTTGTCTATTAATGGGCGCGATCTCCGTTTATTCTGCAGTCGTCATTTCCAACAGTGGTGCATTGATGGTCGGTGTGAGTGAAGAAAAGGCAGCATTGTTACCATCGGACGAAGCGTTTCCAGAACAATTTGGGGGTTTGAGAAAAGTCAGTTTTCGCACCATTACCAAATCCGGAAAATCTCAATTGGGAAAGTATTCTCACCTTTGGAGATTTGATGATCAAGGAAACCAGGTGTTTGTCTCGCTCGATTTTCCTTTTCAGGTTTGGCAGCCAATATGGTCTTTTTATCAGTCAAGCGGATGGAAGATACTAGAAATCAAGCCAGTGGAAGTCCCAGCTAATTCCAGCCAAACATGGACTGTTGAAGAGTTTAAGATGCAAAACCAATACGGTTTGTACGGTTTCGTTTGGTTCGCTTCGTTTGACAAAAACGGGATTCCCGTCGATCGAGAGCTTGGCACAGATACTTTGAGTCGAAAAAACATTTTTGAACGTCTTCAAGAAAAGGAGTTGCCCGAGCCGCAACTAACCTATCAAGTTCAAGTGTTCTTCGAATCTGGCAAAGAATTAAACGAGGCAGAAACGGAGCGAAACAGAAAGCTCTTCTTCGCCATTTTCGAACAAGTTCGGCAGCAGAGCCAAGCTGCTTTGATGAAAGCCAAGTAGGTCTACAAGCAATGTTCGGTCAAAAGAAACGTGAGCCAGAGGATTTAGAAGACGAGTTGGATGCCAACATAAGAACGAGTTGGTTCCAGTGGGTTTGGTTTTCGCCCGTCGATTTGGCTGGCGAGTTTTTGGACCTGATTGCGTATTGGCGTCAAACTCGACGTTGGGCATCTATTTTGATGATCCTGCCTGTGGCTTTGTTCGTCACCATTATGGGTTCACTCGTTGCGGTTGGGAAGCTTTCCGATTCGAATACAAAGGCCGCTTGGTATGCAGAGCGAGCCATGAAAGAGATCGAGGTGGCTAACGCCGTTGATTCGACAACAGACAAATCCTCCCAAGAGTCGGCTGCAGCCACAAAACGACTGCCCGAGTTTGTCGACATGCTGTTTAGGCGAGTCTTGCAGATCAATCAGAACAACAAGGTCGCTCGGTTTTATGTTGCGGCTCAAATGGACCGGTATGGTAGTCGAGGAAGCGCTCGCCAGATCATGGAGAGTTTGGCGACCACAAAGTCGACCGGTTATCCAAAGGCCCATACGTGGTTAGCTATGGATCTTTTTTTAAGAGCGCAAAAAGGCGAAGCGATCAACGTAGAAACATTGAAGTATCACTTGAAACGCGGTACCTCGGGCGATGAAGTCCCGCCTGCCTTGTTGCTCATCTATTCGCAATTGCTACAGCAAGAAAACAAGACAGCTGAATCACAAGAGTTTTTGAAACGAGCAGCTGAGTTCGATCCCAAACTGCTTTTGAACGCAATTGCGATCTACAACCAAAACTCACTTTCCATTCAAGCGCGGGCGACTGCCGATTTGCTTATCGAAAAAGTCAAAAACAAATTGGACGATAACGATGGAGGAAACTTCATATTGACCTCGCAGGCATTAATGTCCACCAATCGAATCGACGAAGCGATCGCGATCCTTCAGAAAGGAGCGGCGCGGTTTCCTAAGTCAGGCAAACTAGTGCGCCTTTATTCGGATGCGTATCGTTTCAAGTTTCGGGCGACTGCGGTCCAGTCAGGCGGTCAAGTGAACGTCAATTTAGACTTTTTGAACGCATCTATTGCAATCGACCCAACGAACATTACGGTGCAAGAGGAACTTATGATCTTGTCAAAACTAGGGATCGGGCAAAATGAAGCGACCGTGGATACGCTTCGTGCTCGTATTGCAACGTCCGGAACATCGTATGTCGCGAGATTGCTTTTGGCCGAGACAGCCTACGCTCGTGGAAAGCTTACGGAAGCGATCAACGAATACGAAGTGCTGTTAGCGGAGTTGCCTCGGATGACACTTGCTCTCAACAATCTCGCCATGATGTACACGCAACTTACTCCCCCAAAAATCAGCGAGGCGATGGAGTTGATCGATCGAGCTATTGAGGCTGCACCTAACGTAGGGGAGTTCTATGATTCAAGAGGCGACATACTTGTATTGCAAAAGCGAAAAGAAGATGCGATTGCAAGCTACTTGTTGGCTCTGGGCAGCTCTCAGGAACGGGTAGAAACACGTGAAAAACTGATTGCAATTTACGAAGAAACGGGGCGAAAAGAAGAAGCGGAAGTTGAACGAGGACGATTGGAGCTGGTCCGGAAAGCATTAGATGAGCAGCGTTCTCGATTGGAGCAAGCGATGAATCAAAACCAGCAATCCGTCAATCCCATCCCCCCAATCACTCCAGCGATGACCGTCCAAAACGAACAAGCTGGCGAAAAAGTTGACGACGCTTCCGCGGAAAAGAAATAGGGCGAAAACGGATACTTCGCGGCGAACGCCACCACGAAACGAATCGTTCCCAGGCTCCTGCCTGGGAACGTACTTCATTCGAGGCTTTGCCTAGTCCGAATACGCTTTACAAAACCTCTTCAGGCATGATTGTGGGGAAACGAATACTGAATGCCGTTCCTTTTCCGACAGTGCTTTCCACTCGCACTCGAGCTTGATGTTGGTCGATGATTTCTTTGCACGCTGAGAGTCCTAGCCCTGTACCTCCCTTGCCGCTGTCATCCGGGCCATTTTTGGTGGTGAAGAACGGTTCAAAGATCTTCGAAAGGTTTTCCGTAGCGATTCCTTGTCCCGAATCGCGAACCGTCAAAACGACTGAATTGGTTTTCTGCTCGAACGCGATCCGAATAAGGATCGTACCGACCTCGCCAATGGCTTGTCGGGCATTGGTTAGCAGATTGAGCATCAACCGTTGGATTTGATTCCCAGCTGCCATCACGTTTGGCACTTCTTCGAATTGGGTTTCGATTGCAATGCGGTACTTTTGCATTTCGCGTTCAAGCAGAACGAGCGTGTCCTCAATCAAAGGGACCAGATTGGTCGGTTCCATATCTCCGCTTCGGTTGCGAGCCAGTCCAAGGACCGTGTTGGTTATTTTGGCGCCGCGATTTGCAGCGTTGAGGATCCGCGTGAAGGCTTTCTCGCGACTGGCTTCATCTTTATTTCGCAGCCCCATCTTTGCGTAATTCAATATGGTCATCAGCAGGTTATTGAATTCGTGGGTGGTTGTACTGGTGAGTTCTCCGACCGCGGCAAGCCTTTCGACTTGCGCCAATCGCAATTGCAACTGCGTGATCGTGGAATCCTGCTGAGGTGCTGTTTTAGGCGAAAAATGAGTGCCCGCAGGGTTGAGTTTTGGGAAGTTGGTGGAAAGGTTTTCCGGCATGGGAGTCATTCAGTTGATATGGCAGTCGAAAAGGTCAGACGCTACCGTTCCGGGAGGTTACGAGTACTTGCAAGCGCCCGAACGGAATAAGTACACGATGCCCCCATCTAAAATCAAGCTGGAACCAAGTGAGTATCGTGATGCAAATCTTAGATCGGCTGGAGAAACTGCTCGAAATCGCCGAAAACGAGGGGATCGCGGTTCGTTGCGAGTGGCTAGGCGGGGTTCGTGGTGGATTGGTACGGGTAGGAAACAAACCTATTTTGTTTGTTGACGAGTCCTTGACCGTTCCTGAGCAATTTGAGCAGTCGCGAACCGCCCTGCGTCAATTAGACTGGACCGAAACCGAGTGGTGGGACGAAATGTGCCAACTATTGGACGTCAGAACAGTGTAAAAAGGGAGAAAAAAGCCCATTGGGCTAGGCAATTTGCGATAGAAACGTTATTTAAAGAAGCCCGAAAAGCTGTCACTTCAATTCACCGTTTACAATTTCAAAGAAATTTCGAAGTCTTTGTTCGAGGAACAATCGAAAATGCAAGTTAGCGAAGAAGTTTTTTCCAAGGTCCAAGCCGCTTTGATTGACGCCCTTGGGGTCGATGACGACGAGGTGACGCCGCAAGCGACGATGGTCGGTGACTTGGGCGCGGAATCCATCGATTTCCTTGACATCGTTTTCAAGCTGGAAAAAAGCTTCGGCATCAAAGTTGCTACCGAAGATCTTTTTCCGAAGGACATTTTGACCGAGAGCACTTATGTGCAAGACGGAAAAGTGACCGCTACCGGTATTGCTGAATTGAAGAAACGCATGCCTTGGGCAGACCTCAGCAAATTTGAAACAAATCCCCGGGTCCAAGACTTCGGCGATTTGTTGACCGTTAGCGACCTGTGCCGTTACGTTGAATCCAAGATCGCTTAATTGCGTTTGAGTAAATAAATGCGTTGGTTTTGGATAGATAGGTTTATTGAATTCGTACGCAATACGCGTGCGACTACCATAAAAAACGTTTCCTTTGGCGAGGAGCCGATCGACGATTATCTGCCTGGTCATCCCCACTATCCCCATTCTCTCATCATTGAGGGAATGGCCCAGACGGGCGGTTTGCTTGTATCTGAGGAGGGCGGTTTTCAAACAAAGACCGTTTTGGCCAAGGTTTCCAAGGCCGTGTTTCACGAACTGATCGTTCCAGGCGATCAAATTTTCTTGACGGCTGTGGTCCAAGACAAAAAACCGAACGGAGCCATTATCGAAGGAACTGTTACGGTAAATGGACAGGTCCGGGCAGAATTAGAGCTCTCTTTTGCATTTCTAGATGATCGCTTTGGAGAAACGGGCCTGTTTCCGCCAGAAGATTTGCTGCGAACGCTGCGTATTCTCAAGCTGTTCGATGTTGCTGTAGATCAAAACGGGAATAGAATACATGCGCCCGAGCACATGCTCGAGGCCGAACGCCTAGCGGCGCGAGGTTTTATTCAGAGTCGCGCGATTTCGCAATCCAAGCCAGTGTGACTTGGATTGGCTATCGATGGCGAGTTTTGGTGGTAATGCCAATCGCAATCGCCATGGGTTTGAATTTTGCAGACACCGTATTTGGGAGTGATTGCGTTGATGCGCCGTCGTGTTGTTGTAACTGGAATCGGAATGGTTAATCCACTAGGGCACGATGTCCAAACGGTTTGGTCTGCACTGAGGGAAAGCAAAAGCGGAGTGGGACAGATCACGGTCTTTGACCCAACCGGCTACCCCACAACGATCGCAGCCGAAGTCAAAGATTGGTGCATTTCCAAAGCCGGCGAGGATGCAGCCGTTTGGAAGAATCGGGGTCGGCACACTCGTTTCGCGATCGGAGCCGCCAAGCAAGCGATGGCTCAATCGGGACTTCTCGATTCCGGATTGGCACCAACCAGAATCGGTGTCTACATGGGAGCAGGCGAAGGCAACCAAGACTTTCCTAATTTCACGAACATGATGGCCGCCGGCGTCCAACATGGAGCGTTTGACTTAGCCGCATTTCTTCGTCGGGGCCGACAAATTCTAAACGTGGAAGCCGAATTGGAGCAAGAACCGAACATGCCCTCCGCGCATCTCGCAGCCATGTTCGATGCTCAGGGGCCAAACAGCAACTGCTTGACGGCTTGTGCGGCAAGTAGCCAAGCGGTCGGCGAAGCAACTGAATTGATCCGTTGCGGAGATGCCGATGCCATGATCGCAGGCGGTGCTCATAGCATGATCCACCCGTTTGGCTTGACCGGGTTTAGTTTGCTGACAACCTTGTCGCAACGCAACGGCGATCCAACCAAGGCTTCTCGTCCTTTCGATAAAGAACGGGACGGGTTCGTTCTCGGCGAAGGAGCCGCCATCGTGATTCTCGAAGAATACGAACACGCTAGAAAACGGGGCGCTGCGATTTTGGGTGAAGTGCTCGGTTATGGCAGTACCGCCGACGCATACCGCATCACCGACATTCATCCCGAGGGGCGTGGCGCGATCGGTTGTATGCGAAATGCAATTGCGGACGCGAAATTAAACTTGGACGAGATCGGCTATGTCAATGCTCACGGTACGAGCACTTCGGTCAACGATCGGACTGAAACGCTGGCTTGTAAAGGCGTTTTCGGCGATCGTGCAAGACTGACACCTGTCTCAAGTACCAAGAGTATGATGGGACATTTAATTGCCGCAGCAGGCGTGACCGAGATGATCGTTTGCATGATGGCCATTCGCGATGGCGTTTTGCCTCCGACGATCAATCAAGAAACCGCAGACCCTGATTGCGATCTGGACTATGTCGCTAATGTAGCAAGACCGGCCAAGATCAAAGTTGCATTGAATAACAGCTTTGGTTTCGGCGGGCAAAATGTGACCTTGGCTGTTGGTGCACTAAGAAACGGTTGATGCACATGTTCAATGACACTACCCTTTTGGCGTACATCGAAGAATCCCTGCCAGCGGACGTTATGGCACGCATTGAGGCCGCGCTGCGGACGGATGATTCGCTACGTCAACAGCTTGGACAAGTGATCTCACGACGGGATAGTGGTGTCCATAGCGTTGGTGACATTTGGCGTAGGCATCGATTGAGTTGCCCAAGTCGCGAGGATCTAGGCAGCTACCTTCTTGGCGCAATGATGGACGATCAATCCAACTACATCAAGTTTCACCTAGAGAAGATTGGCTGTCGTTTTTGCCAGTCGAATCTGGACGACTTGTCCGAGAGCCAACACCGAGACGCGGTTGTGGCCAGACGAAAAAAGTATTTTCAGAGTAGCGTAGGGCGTTTACGTCCTGAGGGGCGAGGCTGAGCGATGCGCGTTGGACACATAATCAAGTTGATCCCAGACCGAAAGTTTGGCTTCATCAAAACCGATCATTTTAGGGAAGACGTCTTCTTTCACTTTTCCTCACTTCGAGGTGGGCTGGAAGGGCGTTTGCTGGAAGAGAACATGGAAGTTGAGTTCGAGATCAATGAGATCTTGCGTCTGGACGAACAAAAACTAGAAGCAACGATAGTGCAGACGCCTGCTCGTCCGCTCTCCAAGACACTAAACGAAAAATTCATACGCGAGTTACAAGCCTCGCATCACCCTCGAGCGCGCCAGCGGAAACCAACGTGGCGTGAAAAGTCAGGGCCAAAGGACGAGTCGGAGACAGAATCGAAACCAGAAACGACTACGCCTGAGTCGGAAAGCACTTGATATTGGCAGTGTTTAGAGGTCCATCCGTTTAACCGGGTGGGCAACGCCCCGCGATAGCGGCGGCCGTTTCGGAAGCATCACAACCCGAAGCGTAAGCGAGGGACCAGATACAATCCCTAGCGATTACGGTTCACAAAGTGAAAAAAGCGGGGTGAACGACTCCGTTCATCCCGCTTTCTGAGTTTATCAATTGGGTGCTATAGCTTGGACCGACTAAGCACTCTCTTTGCGTTGTGGCACACTCTTGAAGTGCCGGAGTTTGCCGTCTGTCGCATCGATGTCGATCGTGTAAACTGTTCCTGCTTCTTGATCGGGCAATTCAAACATAATGTCCATCATGACTTCTTCGATGATCCCGCGGAGACCCCGAGCGCCTACATTTTTGATATGTGCTTTTTGAGCAACGCCCTTCAATGCGGCTTCGGTCAAGTGCAGTTCGCAATTCTCCATTCCAAAAAGCGCTTGGTATTGCTTAAGCAACGCGTTCTTTGGCTCGCTGAGGACTTTGATCAAGCCAGATACGTCAAGCGGCAATAGCGAAGTGACGACAGGCAAACGTCCGACCAATTCTGGAATCATACCGAATTCCAAAATGTCATCCGACTGCACTTGTGCGAGAAGCGACGCAACATCCCCCTCTTCACGTGTGCTGGAACCGGGTCCGAAACCAAGCGATTTCTTGCCTAGACGTTTGCGAATAATGTCGTCGATACCGACAAACGTTCCACCGCAGATAAATAGAATGTTGGTTGTGTCGAGCTGAATGTATTGCTGTTCTGGGTGCTTTCGTCCACCTTGGGGAGGCACATTTGCAACAGTCCCTTCCAGCATTTTAAGCAACGCTTGCTGAACACCTTCTCCCGAAACGTCTCGTGTGATCGAAACGTTCTGGCTCGTTTTGCCAATCTTATCGATTTCGTCGATGTAAAGGATCCCACGTTGTGCCGACTCGATGTCAAAATCGGCTGCGTGCAATAGTTTCAGCAGTAAGTTCTCGACGTCTTCGCCGACATAACCAGCCTCGGTTAAAGTCGTAGCATCACCGATGGCGAATGGCACGTTTAGCATCTTGGCCAGCGTCCTGGCCATCAAGGTTTTGCCGCTACCCGTTGGTCCAACGAGCAAAATATTGGATTTCTCAATTTCGATGTCCGAACCGTTCCAACCCGCTGTTAGGCGTTTGTAATGATTATGGACAGCGACAGCCAAAGCCCGCTTCGTTGGTACTTGGCCAATAACATACTGGTCGAGGTGCTCGACGATGTCGCGTGGCGTTGGCGTTTCGCTGAACAGTTTCTTAGACGAAGGTCGGCGTCGTTGCTCTTGATCCAAGATCGACTGGCAAAGTTCGATACACTCTCCACAAATGTAGACGTCCCCTGGTCCTTCAACGAGAGGCCCGACGTCTCGGTAGCTTTTGCGACAGAACGAACAAAATGCGTTCTTTTTGGTAGTACTACCGCTGGTTCCGCCGGCGCTATTTCGGCGGCTAGCCATGACATCCTTACTCGAGGGCATATTCGACTCCTTAAACTTATTGGCCAAACATCGAGTTGATGGAGAAAGTCTCCGACACTCGTGATTGGCTGCGGGTTGGACATTTTTTATGTGGAAGCTCGATTGGTTTTTTCAAGTACCGCGACAAAAGTCTAGGAACTTGAATCGAACCGGGCATCCTTGTCCACAGTTTCGAGCCGATAGGTTGTCTACTCATTTTGCAAGGTAGATAAGACCTTGCTTGCTCGGCCTCCCAGACCGACTGATTTTTGCATTTATTAAATTCTAGCACACTCAAACGACAGTTTCAGGTGTTTTTTTCGGCACCCTTTGCGGTCTTCAGGTCGCTAGCTGTATTTTCAATTGATGAAGAGGCCCGACAAGGCTTCTCTTCTAACAACGAAGTAATGTTTCGGAATTCTGTTTCGCTGATCTCACCTCCACTTCGCATTTCCTCGAAATTCTTTCGGACGAGATTGTCTAGCGGCAC
>Ga0105045_10003971_pt1 | contig 12820 bp, 11 predicted proteins | sample MAT02_FD_78089 | JGI IMG/M metagenome (GOLD analysis project Ga0105045, IMG submission 78089) | Freshwater microbial communities from Lake Fryxell liftoff mats and glacier meltwater in Antarctica - MAT-02 (megahit assembly) | ecosystem: Environmental > Aquatic > Freshwater > Ice > Liftoff...
ACCATGTCCACCTCCACGTATGGAAAGACCATGTCCACCTCCACGTATGGAAAGACCATGTCCACCTCCACGTATGGAAAGACCATGTCCACCTCCACGTATGGAAAGACCATGTCCACCTCCGTGTGCACCACAAATGGAAAGACCATGTGCAGTTCCATGTGCACCACGTGCACCAGCTTGTGATCCATGCGAAAACTATTGTCCACCTAAGTGTGCAGCTCCTCTTAAAGGTTGCAAATTTGGACCATCTGGAGAGTGTTCTTGCAATGGTGTAAGAGTTCGAGCAAAAAATCCTAAAATGTGCATGCTTGGCGATCAATATCCTTTAGACATTGAAGTTTCAGCGAGCTGTGATGTTTGTGATGTAACATTGACAACAACTTTGCCAGAAGGCGTGACTTACATGAGAAGTCAACCAGAAGCAAAAGTTGAAGGCCAAAAATTAACATGGAACTTTGGTGGAATCAGCCGTGGTGAAACAATTCCTGGTAGAATTTGGTTGAAATGCGAAAGAGAAGGCGATCTTTGCACATGTTTTTGTGTAGATGCAAAACCTGTTGCTTTTTGTGCACTTTTATGTGCTAAACCAGTTCTTATATGTGAAAAGTGTGGTCCAGCTCAAGTTAGCCCAGGCGACGCAATCAATTATGTTATTAACGTAACAAACATTGGTACATGTACAGCAGAAGATGTTATCGTAACTGATATCCTTCCAGAAGGCGTTGAGTCTGCAAACGGTCAAAGAACGCTAATTTTCAAATTAGGTAACTTAGAGCCATGCCAAACTAAACGTGTAAACTTCTGTGTCACTGCATGTAAGCGTGGTAAAATTTGCAACCAAGCTTTAGTACAAGCTTGCAATGCTAACCAAACTTCATGTGAGTTCTGTACATGTGTATGTGCTTGTGCAATTGAATGTAATAAAGTTGGACCTAAAGAAGTTGCTGTAGGACAAAATGCTGATTACCAAATCACAGTTGTTAACACAGGTGATCTTCCATTACATGAAGTTGTGATCACAGATACAGCTCCATCAGCAACTGCAATTGTAAATGCTCCAGGAGCAAACATTTGTGGTAAGCAAGCAGTTTGGAAACTTAAAGAATTGAAGCCAGGTGAAAAAGTTGACTTCAACGTTTCTTTAACTACATGCACACCAGGGTACTTTGTAAACGGTGTAACTGTAACTAACTGTGAAGGCTGCAACAGTGGTTGTGAATTTGGTACAAACTGGAGAGGACGTCCAGCTCTAGAAATATGTAGCACAGCTTCAGAAAACCCAATTTGTGTTGGTGAAACAACACGATTCAAGATCGTTTTACAAAACACCGGTCAAGAATATGACACAAATGTTAATGTTGTTGTTAACTTCCCTGCTGAACTAGCTATTGTTGATGCATCTGGTGCATCTGCAGCACAAGTTAACGGTCAATCAGTGATATTTGCTCCATTTGCTAATTTAGCTCCTCGTCAAACTCTTGAGTACTATGTTACTGTCCAAGCCAATAGCAACGGTGACTTACGTACAAAAGTTCAAGTAAGTTCGGATTTCATCAAAAATCCAATTACTTCTGAAGAGAGCTTAATTGTAAACTAAGCAGCCAATTTTATAAATTGACTGGCATTAATGGCAGATCCTTCGGGATCTGCCTTTTTTTTGCTATCACGAAAATTCAGATTAAAAAACCCTTTTCTTTTTTCCCTAAATTAACTTAAGTTGCGTTTTCAATATCAGCAATTTTATGGACTTAATTGAATTTAAGCCAAAAAATGTTTGTGGTGTAAAAATAATAATAATAATTTTTTCCTAAATAACAGGGCTTCAGTCTCGCTTTTCGCAGCATTTCAATTAAATATTATTTTATATTAAAAAAATATTATTTATAATAAAGGGGACAACTATTTGATTTATCTAAATATACTTATTTATTAATGAGGATAAACATGAATAAAACTGAATATATTCAAGCCTCTATTCATTTACCGGAAATTCTTTTTCCTAATGAAATCACCTCAGAACCTACTAAAATTCCTGTTCTTTCAAAAAAAGCATGTGATATTTTTAATTCTATTCTTGCAAAAACAGATTCTAACAAACAATTAGAACTCGCTTCATCTCTGGATCACAGTATTAAAAAAATAAACGATGCGCTAAAAGAAGTGCATGCGACAGAAAAGAATGCAGGTATATCAAAATTTGCAAGTATTACTTTTACAGGAATACTTGCAGTTGCAGTTGTAGCATCAGTCGTAGCAACTGTTACCGCAGCAATTTTTTTAATGCCGGTAGTGTTACCTGCAGTGATCGGAATTGGTGCTGGCGGTGGTGCAGTGGGCTTATCATTGATAGGATTAATTGTAGCTTTTAACTCCGTGCATTCAAGTTTTACAGACGTATCAAATGCAAGAAAGGAGTTAAATGTTTTAATGAAACAAGCAAGCTTGAATCACGAAAAACTTAAATCCTATTTTATTGATAATTTTGACAAACTTGATCAAGAAATAGAAACAACGCTTGCAACAAAAACTATCGAATTAAATGAATTAAAGCCAAAAATTGAACAGGAGGAAAAAATTATCAAAGATTTGACGGCGGAATTAAAATCTTTAGAAGACGCACAAGCAAATTTAGGTGTAATAAATTTTCAACAACATAATATAGAAATTAAAGCATCTATTCTAGATATCAAAGATGCGATGACAACGGCTGAAACTAGACTTCGACTGTTGAAATTTAAAAAGTATTTGAACGAAAATGATTGTTATAATTTTAAAGTAGCAAAAAACGAATTAAAGAGTTTGCATGAATTTTATGTGAAGGCAAAATAATTAATCTTAGGTCGATTGTTTTACCAAGCTCTAATAGTCAACACCGACTCATTTCATTTTTTTCTAATATGTTTCATTGGGATGCTGTACAAATAGCTGCGTTTAAATCAGTTAAGATTATGACTAAATGTTGTGTATAAGCTTTTGCCTGACTCCATTTAGTCATATTTTTTAATTATATTAAAAAAGTCTGAGAGCTGACAACACGATCGTCGTTATTGTGGTGGTAGCAATACTTGGTAATGCAGGATAGGCTGGGTCTAAAAATGCTGGAATACTTATCCTGTCTGCTGATAAACCTGTTAAATCCACTAAAGTGGATACAGCATCTCTTCCGTACATATAACTCGCAAAAAAAGGCATTCCTATACTTAATACTGTTGCAGTTGTTTTTATAAATCCAACTTTGGAACTTGGTTGTTGAATTTTAGATCCTACAGTATTACATACCCACAATACCGGTCGCAAAACGACTCCATTCCAAGCCGTTTGGGCTGCCGCTTGGCAAATCAGCACAGGATAAATATCTTCCGGATTGTAACCGAGTTGCTTGCAGCAAACAGCACTGATTCCGACACCTATGCTCATGCTAATAAAACCTGTACCCGCTAGTTTATTAACTTGTCCAATAGTAAAATTATATAAACTTTTACCCGTATTCACACTAGTATCTATTGCACTTCTAAACATCTTGTGTATCTCCTTTTTTAGATTTATAAAAATGCGTTTATCCTAAGAATAAAATAAAATAAAGTCAACTTATTAATCAAAATTTTACTACCATCATCTATTTAAAATAAATTTTACAACTTTATTAATAATTTTAGATTTTAAAATTAAAAATATTTTTTTTTAATGTCTAGCAGAAAATTGGCATCTTTTTTGCATTATACAATTATAAAAATGGGGAGGACATTCATGGAACGAGTAGATGTTAAACATGAAATTTATGCGTGTTTGCCTTTTATTGAACTTGCTAGCGAAGCAAGTATTCAAATTGGACCTGTTTCTTTTTGGCCTTCGTCAAAATTTTCAGGTCAAATCAATGTAATAGAGGAAGAAAACTTTCAAGAGTACCTAAACTCTATAATGCAAATTAAAACTCAAGTTAATGCTGCTGATGGCCAGTATATTAATACCGTAACTTTAGCACCTCAAGAAACCACCTGTATTTCTGTGTGTGCAGATGTCCCTCCTGAACAACGAGATCATGCAGTGATTGACTCCATCTATTTGCTCTATTTTGCATGTACTTTTAGAAATTTATACTATGGCAATGAAATTATCTCTTTCGAACCTTTTAGAAAAATGTTGCCTGCTTCAATGGAGTTTGTTAAAAACAAACAAAACTGGGAAAATTTGCATATTGATGAAACAAAGCGTGAAGTGACTGCTTGTATCCATCTTTTTGACCAAGAAATTTATGTCGGACTTGGGAAAGCCCTATCAGCTATCTATTCTAAAGATAGCGCTCTTGATCAAGAAACAATTGATGGTTACAAATGTCTCATTCGATCTATTCGTTATCTAGTGGATAGATTTTTTCAAAGATTCGTTAATTTAATCGATAAAGGTTTAAACCTTTCTCAAGAGTTATTCGAGCCTGAAGACATTTTATTTCTATCTTCAAGTTTTGAATCCCTCTTTAATATTGATGATAAAGATCCGGCTGCCGATTTCAAACATAAATTACGTCCGATGCTTCACTTAAAATACTCGCGTCCGGTAGAGATTTTTTGGAAATGGGTAGATGATTTCTATGATCTTAAAAGACAAATTATTCATCAAGGATCCTCACCACATCCTTTGTTTAAGAATAATCCTAACTTTGAAATTTCGCATGTGATGTTAGGGATTAAGCTCTTTATCTATGCGGTTTATTATAAATTGTTTGAATACAAACTTATTTCGCCTATCCATATTGATGATTATACTCCTCCTGACTTTAGATGGGTGCATCCGGAAGAAATTTTACTTTTCTTTTGGACTGAAAGTAGCATCATTCGCAAATTAAGCGTATTTATTAAACGTGCACAGACGAATACAGAAGAAAATGAACTCTTTGCTGAGATTTCACTCCTTTCAGATCTTTTTCTTTCAATTTATGAAAGATATTACTTACATCCTGTTCACGACCATGTGAAGTTTATGCCATCGCCTTTAAATAAGATTGAAACAAACGCCCGTGATATTATCACCATGATGGAAGATGAAGAAAAAAATCGTCCAAAAGGGCGTTTATACTTTAGTGTCCCTACTGATTTAGTAGTGGCTTTAAAAGACCGTCTGCAATAAAAAGTGTCAAAAAATTCCTCCCAAAAAATAAGATGTTTCTAATTTTAGAAACATCTTTAATTAATTTAACCCAAAATTTAAATATTACTTCTTTACTAAATTGACTCCTTTTCATAAAAAGTATTGTTTAACTTCGTGTAGCTGCTAATCTAGCGGCAAAAAAAGTTAAATATTTTTTAAAAATTTCACAAAGTTAAGCACTTATTCTTATGCCAAAAATTATCAATGCAATGAAAGGAATCCAAGCAAAAATTTTTTTAGGTTATTTACTTAAAAGCGATCTCAAATTACATCTAGCGCAAAGTAGTGAATGGCAAAGAGCCCAATCTTTAAATGAAAATATTTTATTAGAAGTCAATCATGAAGAAAAAGACTATCTAGGTGTTTGGCTTGACTCACCTATTTCTTATGAATTAATCAAAAAAACAGAAGATAAAGTTAGATCTCAGTTGCAACTTTATTGTCCTAAATTTAAATTAGATACACTTCCGCAATATTTTTTTTCTCAAATCTTTGTTAATTAGGATCGCGAATGACTTCACCAACGATTATTTTGGGCTCACAATCTCCAAGACGTAAAGAGATCTTAAACTTTTTTTCTTTACCTTTTGAACAAATTTCACCTGACTACGATGAATCTCTTGTTCCTTTTCAAGGTGATCCACAACACTATGTCAAGCAATTATCTGATGGTAAAGCACAATCTTTAATTGTCAACCATCCTGATCAAATTATTTTAACGGCTGATACAATTGTCTATAAAGATGGAAAGGTTTATGGCAAGCCACAGGATAAAGAACAACTCTATCTTTTTTTGCGAGAATTACAAGGAACTTGGCATACCGTCTTCACCAGTTTGACATTATGCAAAGGCTCTCGAGAATACCAGCAAACTGAAGCGACAAGGGTTTTATTTAATTCAATTACAGAGTCTCAGTTATACTCTTATAGTAAAAATTTACCTTGGCAAGATAAAGCGGGTGGATACATGGTTCAATTGGCAGGTAGTTTAATTGTAAAAAAAATTGAGGGTTGTTTTTACAATATTATGGGTTTACCTATTAATACCTTGCATGACTTGTTGAAAAAATTTTCTATTGACCTTTGGGATTTTTTAGGCCCTGAAATGAAATGTCAGGGTAGAGAATAAGATGAAATACTGTTTATTTGTCTTAAATTTCGCTTTATTTTTTGGATTTTTATCTCTTAGCGCTTCTCCTTTTAGTTCACCTCAGCAAGGACGTATTCTATTCCTTATCCAACAGGGAGATTACCACCAAGCCATAAAACTTTACCAAGCACAAGTTGCAACAACCCATACGCACGATTACGAACTTTTGAGTCAAATGGGTATTGCTTTATTAAGTTATGGATCTCGTCAAACAGATCCGGAAGTGCAGTTGCTTACACTTTTTGGAGCCCATGTTTCTGCAAATTCAGACACCTATGGAATTTTTGAAGAGTGTCTAAAAAGCCGTTATCCACAAATTCAAATTGTTGCATTAGGCTGTTTATCTCATATACAGCAAGATCAAGCAGATCAAGCGATCTTACACATGCTAGGTTCACCTTATGGTTTTATTCGTTTCGAGGCTATTGCCTATTTGTGCAAAAAAAAGCATCCTGCAGCAATTGATCAACTTGAATCCTTAATGGCCAAAAGTCCGCAAAGTATTTTAGCACTCTATCCCCCTTATCTAGCCGACCTAGGAAATGCAAAATCTGTCCGTCTTTTACGTAAAATGTTTAATCATCCTTCAGAACAAGTACGTCAAGCAGTGATTTTAAGTGTGGCTTTACATCATCGAGATGATTTTCTACCTCAAATTAGACAGCAAGCCCTTCATTTTAATTTTGCTCAACAAGAAGTGAGTGCCTATGCTTTAGGGTTATTTAGAGATGAGCAATCCATTGAAAAACTAAATAAACTTTCAAATTCAAAATACTCGGAAACTGCTTTAGCAGCAAATTGGGCTCTCTATCAGCTCGGACATACCTCTGCCATAAAAGCCATTGAAAAAAATGCTTTTCAAGGTAACCTATTTGCTATTCATGTATTAGGTGATTTAAATGAGCAGTCAGATATTTTACTTCAATTATTGCAACATACCGATTTGCAAGTGAGAATCAATGCTCAATTAGCTCTTTTAAAAAATCACCAAAAAGCAGCTTTAAAAAATATTGACCAACTTTTAATTAAAGATCATCGAGATTTAGGATTTGTAGCTATAAAATCACCGGGTAAAACTTTTAAAGCTTGGAAAGTCGTATCAGGAGCAAGCGAAATACTTAAAGAAGATCTTGAAGCCTATAAAGCACATTTAGAACTGAAAGAAACTCTACTTGCACATATTAAAGAGCTTTCTGAAGAGACCTTTTTAAATGCAGCTAGCTCAATATTTACGGCTCAACAAGGAGAGCTCTTACCTGTTACAGTTTCACTTTTAGAAGAACTGGAATCTGCAGCAGCTATCGCTTGTTTACGCAAAAATCAACAAAAGTTAGGCGCTTCTTTAATTCGTAATTATTGTAATTTAGCCTTGTACAGATTGGGTGAACCGGGTCCTTATGCTGATCAACTTAAACAGTGGATAAAAAAACAAAGCCAGACGGATTTGATTCAATTTAGAGCCTATAATCCTTGGGAGTCTGCTCAAACGAGTTATGATTTGACACCTGCAGAAACCTCTCGTTTGTTAATCGAATCTTTTCAAGCATTTGCAGCGCAACAAGACAGAGAAGGAATAGAGTTACTCATCGATATGATTTCTACAGGTAATACAAAAAATAAATATGCTTTAGCAGGTTTGCTATTGCGGGCTGCTCAGTAAAATAATGACAATTTTTTATAAAAAGCTTTTATTTAATGCTTAATCTCTTTTTCTCTTTCATCCTATTCATCACTTATTTTACCTCAAGTTTTGCAGACGAAATTTCTAAAACGGATTCTGTTCAATTTTCAAATAATATTGTAGTAGATTTGCGAGAACCTTTTTATGAGGATGGCATATTAACGACGGAAAAAGGCGGAGTGGTCACAGCATCCGATCTTCGCATTCAAGCCTTGAAAATTATTTATGTGCGAAAAATTATTAATGATATGCCCGTTTTAACAATTGAAGCTGAAGGTCAGTTAAGCATTGATTTTGGAGAATATTCTTTTACAGGTGATAAAATTGTCTATGATTTTCAAAAACACGAAGGCACTATCTACAAAGGACGCACTTCAGCAGAACCCTGGTTTTTTGGCGGTGAGAAATTAGAATTGCGTGCTGATGGAAGTTATTTAATTTATAATGGTTATTTTACGACCTCAGAAAATGTCAAGCCTGAGTGGGCAATCTACTCTACACAAATTTTAGTTGAAAAAGAAAAATTTGTGAATGCTGAAAATATTCATCTATGTCTCAATCATTTTTCTGTTTTATGGATTCCTCACTTAAAAATGAATTTAGATACTATATTTGATTCGCCTATCCGCTATCGCTTTAAATGGGGAGGAAAACAGGGACCACGTTTAGGATTAAGTTATCAAATTTTTTCTTGGAAACGTTGGAAGACATTGGTTCGTTTTGATTATCGCTTGACGCGCGGGCCTGGAGGTGGAATAGAATTTTATTATTTGTCCGAAGATCATAAAACTGATTTTGAAAGCATTAATTACATTTCTAACGATTCTTCGTTAATTCATTTGCATGAGAAAATCCGTTACCGTTTTAAAGGACATTATCAAAAACTTTGGAATCAAGATAAAACTAAGCTATTATTGACTTACGACAAGTTAAGTGACATTGATATGCCACAAAGCTATGATGATCATGATTTTGACTTTGAAACATCTGAACGTACTCAGTTGCTTATTCGCCATCAAGAAGAAACCTGGATAAGTAATTTTTACTCAAGAGTACGCGTCAACAGCTTTCAAACCGTAAAACAAGAACTTCCTACTTTTAGTACAAGTTTTAAACCCTTTGCACTTGCAAAGACGGGAATAGTTTTTGAGAATCGGGCAAGCGCTTCTTATTTAGATTATAAATACTCGGATAATTTTATCCATACGCGTGACTACTCCTCTACGCGATTTGAATATCAACCTTCATTTTATCGTGCTTTCTCAATTAAGCCTTTGACAATTACTCCAAAAGCTGGGGCGGTGGGTATTATTTACGGAAATAGTCCTTCAGGTGATGCACAATGGTTGACTCTTGGAGTCATGGGCTTGCAAGTCAATACGCAGCTACACAAGTATTATTCGCAACATAAACATCTCATTGAGCCTTATATTGATTATACATACTATTCTAAGCCTACGTCATCTCCACATCAACACTATATTTTTGACATTAATGATGGATGGACAAGATTAAGCCAACTGACTTTTGGTATAAAAAACGGCATCTACAAGAAAGATGAAAATACAATTAAACGCGTCTTTTATAGTCATATTTTTACTTATGCATTTTTTGATCAACATACGCACCCCCTCTTAGTACCAAAGATTTATGGACAGTTTGATTATTTAGCAAATCCTAAAGTGAGATACTCTTTAGATGCTGCTTGGGATTTTGTGCATATGCAAACTGATCATTTAAATTTTTTGACCGAATGGACATTAACGAGTGATTTTGCAATTTCCTGTGAATATCGTCATCGCAGTGCATGGAGTTGGCGTAAAGTGGATCAAAGCAACTTTTTTTTAGAAGCTTTTCACACCAATAAAAAGCTTTATCATTCCACCATCTCTGATCGCCGCGATACTCTTTTAACACATTTTTTTTATCGATTTCGGCCTAACTGGGCTTGTGAATTTGTCTCGAGGCAAGGATGGAATCGTAAGAGAGAACCCAAATATTTTGAATTTGAATTAAATCTTTTTACAACAATTCAAACAGCTTGGCACATGCAGCTCTCTTATCAACATCAAGAAAATGAAGATCGGATTGCTATCTATATGAATGTGGGCTTAAAGCGACCTGATATTCGCACTTGTGAAAAAAACACTTGCCGATTTGACTAACTGTAGAACTTCTAAATAAATTTTTAAAGTAGTGTGTTAATGCAACAAAAGTCATTTTCATCTATTATAATCCCTATAAATTTAAAAAATTTAAGGAACTTTCAAATGAAAATATTAATTATAGGAACAGGTTATGTAGGCCTGGTTAGCGGAACTTGTTTTGCAGAAATGGGTCACTCAGTGACTTGCCTAGATATTAATGAAGAAAGAATCGCCTCATTAAAACAAGGAATTATCCCTATCTACGAACCTGGTTTAGATGAGATAGTGAAGCGCAACGTGCATAGCAAACGCTTAAATTTTACTACAAGTTATGGTGAAAGCGTTCCTTCTGCTCAAGTCATTTTCATTGCTGTTGATACACCCATTTCTGAAAATGGCTCTGCAGATACAAGACAAGTCGAAAATGTCGCTCATACATTAGCCAAATATCTGCAAAATTACTGTGTCATTGTCACGAAGTCTACAGTTCCGGTAGGCACCACTTCACAAATTGGTGCGATCCTTAAACATGCTTTAAAGGAAAGAAATGCCGCACTAGATTTTGATATGGTTTCTAATCCTGAATTTTTAAAAGAAGGCAATGCGATTCAAGATTTTATGAAGCCTGATCGCGTGGTCATCGGTGTAAATACGGCACGAGCAGCGCAAGTCATGAAAGAGATATACCATCCTTTTATGCTCAATCGTGAACGGTTACTTATTATGGACATTCGCTCAGCCGAATTGAGCAAATATGCTGCTAATGCGATGCTCGCAACGCGAATTTCATTTATGAATGAACTTTCAGGTTTATGTGAAGAATTGGGGGCAGATATTCATTGCATTCGTCAAGCTGTTGGTGCAGATGAAAGAATTGGACACCAGTTTTTATATCCAGGGGCTGGATATGGAGGCTCATGTCTACCAAAAGATGTACAAGCCTTGATTGCACAAGGAAAAAAAATGGATTATCCCTTGGCCTTATTAAATGAGGTGCATCATGTGAATCAAAAACAAAAAGATGTGCTTGGTCAAAAAATTTTAGCTTACTTTAATGATAAAAATGGGTTAAAAGATAAAACGATTGGTATATTAGGGCTTTCATTTAAACCCGATACGGATGACATGCGTGAAGCTTCTTCTTTAGTCTTGATAAATTTTTTACTAAAACATCACGTTAATGTACGCGTCTATGATCCCATTGCTATTCCGAAAGCCCAAATGCTTATTGAAAATCCATTAATTTATTGGTGCCAATCAGAAGAAGAAGTTGCGCAGGGCTCTCATGCACTCGTTCTTATTACAGAATGGAAACAGTTTAGATTATTGGATATGCAACACCTTCTTAGTTTAATGAAAGGTAAAGGGTTTTTTGATGGACGCAATCAATATCAGGCAGATGAAATGGCTCGTAAAGGTTTTGATTATTTTAGCATCGGAAGGCCAGCAGTTTTTGCGGAAGAAAATGCGGGCTCTTTACAACCAGTTTTTAATAACTAAGCGATAAAATTATTGGTCAAAATGACACAAGCACTTTTGAATTATTTGGACACTCATGTAGAAATCATTGAAAAAAGATTGGATCAACTTGTCCCTATACAAAAAGGTGATGACAAACTGCTTTATTTAGCAGCAAGACATGCTCTTTTAGGTGGAGGAAAACGGTTGCGTCCCATTTTAACTTTAGCCACTGCAGAAATGTTTGGCACGCATAGCTGCAATGACATATTAGATGCAGCTTGTGCACTTGAAATGGTACATACTTACTCAATGATTCACGATGATCTCCCCTGCATGGATGATGATGATTACCGCCGCGGACAACTAACAGTCCACCGACAGTTTGACGAAGGATTAGCTGTATTAGCCGGAGATTATTTGTTAACTTATGCTTTTGAAATTTTAGCGGACTTAACCACCATGGATTCTATTAAAAAAATCAAGCTCATTTCAATTTTAAGTCAACGTTGTGGGGGCAAAGGCATGATTGGTGGGCAAGTCATGGATCTACAATTTGAGGGAAAAACCCTGCAACTTTCGCAGTTACAGATGCTTCATCTAAAAAAAACAGCAGCCTTAATTACTGCGTCTTTAGAATTTGGTGGCATCATAAGTGACGCGACTTCAGAACAACTCAAGTATTTAACAACTTTTGGAGAAAAAATTGGATTAACTTTTCAAATCGTTGATGACATTTTAGACGTGACATCCAGTCAAATGAAACATGGGCGTCAGACCTCTTCAGATATTTTAAATAACAAATCTACTTATGTGACAGTACTTGGCATGGAAAAGGCAAAACTGTATGCACAAGACTGTTACGCAGAAGCACTGAATATTCTTAATCATTTAGATTATGATACAACTATTTTAAAGCAATTAGCCGACTTTGTCATTGAACGTAATAAGTAACTTAAGTTCGGATTACCAAGTAAAAATTCCAAAGTTAAATATCCAGGTCGCATGTGATTGCAAATTACAAGAACCTGTCTTCACAATTTAAATAGAATTTGATAAAAAGCTTGGACATTGAGGAGGCTTTGCTAACTGTGAAGACAGGTTCTAATATTATTTCTCGTAAATATTGAAAGATCCGTCATTCCTCACCAAAAAATTTATTTTTGATTTAGATAGATAAAGATGTATTCTATGAGGCATGAAACTAACTATTGAAAATATTGACAATCTTGGACT
>Ga0105045_10003972_pt1 | contig 12819 bp, 17 predicted proteins | sample MAT02_FD_78089 | JGI IMG/M metagenome (GOLD analysis project Ga0105045, IMG submission 78089) | Freshwater microbial communities from Lake Fryxell liftoff mats and glacier meltwater in Antarctica - MAT-02 (megahit assembly) | ecosystem: Environmental > Aquatic > Freshwater > Ice > Liftoff...
CTTCATATCCCAATGAAACGTTGCGAAGCTGCGTGCCACCCGGCATCCGCATTTCTGCTGGCCTATGGGTGTGACCGAAAAGCCAGAAATCCGGGCGTTACCGCTCAATCTCGACCTCCAATCCCGATGCAAAGCAAGGCGAAAGTGCGGTCACTGGGCCCGCGACTTCACCGGATGGCGCATGATGGGTCACGACAACGGTCCTGCCATGCCACGGGCGAGCGAGTTCCGAGGTCAGCCATGCCTTTTGTCTCTCATGCACCTCAACTGTATCGCTGGGGCAAAGCTGCCGTTCCGGATCGCCAACCATGATCGCATCATACCCGTAATCGGGCATCATCTGGCCGGCTTGCCAGATCGACTCCTCGACGGCGTCTTCACCGATCCCTTCAAAGAGCCGCATATCGGTCCAGAGCGTTGTCATCAGAACCCTGACGTCACCGAAGACCAGGCGCTTGCATTGCCCGAAACTACATCCGGCCTCGCGGCAGATGGCATCGAGCTGGGCGTCCAAAAGTGACAAGTTGCCTCTATAATAGTCATGATTTCCGGGCAGAACCAAGGTCTTCGCAGGCGGAAAGAGGGTGTCCAGCCAACGCAGTGCATCCGGCCATTTTTCAGCGGCCGCTTCGGTCAGATCGCCGGCAACGATCATTGCTTCGGCGTCTGCTCCGGCATACCGGATCGCTTCACCGAGATGGTGCGGGTATTCACGGTCGGTAATTTCATCCAGATGGAGGTCCGCGAGAACGAGGATTTTCATGGTGTCCCTCCCATCAAGCCTTCCGCGCACCATGGCTGATCCGGATACAGCCTTGCCATGACGGCCGATCGCATTTGCATGGCCAGTGGATCGTGAAAAATGCCCAGTGCCAGCTTCCGCTGCTCAGGGATCAGCCAGCCGTCCGGCAGCCGCCAAGATTCGAAGAAAAGCAAGTCCAGAGAATGTCGTCTGGTGAATTTCAGTCGAGCCCGCACGGAGGCAGGCGTCAGAGGCGGCGGCGGAGGTGTGTCCGGGCCTGCCTCAGCCAGCAATTTGTCATAACGCGGTTTCTGGCGGGCCATCAGGCGCGCTACATCGGCTTGCGTGAAGGTCGTCAGCCTGACCATCTCGGCGCGGACGTCAGGCGGGACCGTTGTAGAGGCATGATCGACCGGAGCGCAAAACCGCGGATCGCTTGCAATGGCAAGCCGCCATTCCTCCGGCTGGACGCGCCAAAAGATCAGTTCTGCAGCAGCAGTCCACTTGTCCCCTTGGACCAAGTCAAGGGCCTGGAGCACGAGTATCAGTTCCGGTGCGACATAGGCAGGGCCGAGCCCATGGGCGGCCACGATGGTTGATGACAGCTGATCCGCTTGCGGTCGGACCGGACCACTGGTGGCGCGGGTCGGCATCGCCTGACCATCAGGATCTTGGTAGGAGATCAGATCCAGCTGCCGGGCCATTTTCAGAACGGCAATGCACATGTCATCCCATCGCGGCAGAGCTGCTGGCAAGCGCGGATCGGGGACCGGTCGAGCCCCCCATTCTGTTTCCTCGGCATAGCCCAGTGCGGCCATGGTTTCGCAGCGAGCCGGTAGGCCCTGATATGTATATGATGCCAGTCGTCGTTCTGATCGAGCATCGGAATTTTCCGACTGAAAAAGTCGATGACTGTGCGGGCAGAGGTCGTTGAAAGTTGCGCGTCCGTCATGTCAGGTCTCCTGACAAAGTTCCGGTCTGTATGAGGCCGGGAAGCAATATTTCGGCTTCGTTTCCGTGCGCGACCTCGCCCGGATATCCGAGCGACAGGTTGCGGACGCAGGTGCGCCCGACGTCGATTTCAACCCGGTGATGCGTGTGGCCGAACCACCAGTCGTCTGGCTGATGCTGCTCTATCAGCGGCAAAAGATCGGACCCGTAGGCAGGATCGATGTCGCGGCGGGCGTCGGCAATGAGACGAGGATGCGGGCAGTGATGCGTAACGACCATAGTCCTCCCGGCATGGGGGAGCGACAGCCGCTCTGCAAGCCAGAGGCTGTGGTCACGATGGATCAATGACGTGTCCGATGGACGGATCCTGATCGGTAGTCTTTCATGCCTTGCTCCGCGATCCGCATTGCTGACGCCGGGTCGCCGTGCAGGCAAAAATCTGTCCAGAGCGTGCAGCATAGGATCCTCACCTCTCCCAGCATGATTTCGGATTTCTGCGCAAATCTGACACCCGCCTGATCGCAAATGTTGCGCAGGCGCTCGTCGCCATTCACGATGTGGTCGAAATAGTCATGGTTGCCCGGGACCACGTAGGTGATCTCCGGGCGGACATAACAGGCGATGTGCCGGAACATATTTGGCCAGCGCACCCGTGGTTTGTTTGCGATGTCGCCGGCAAGGATGAGGGCGTCGAGAGATGCCAGAACAATCGGATCAAGCGCGGCGAACGGATCCCGCCCGGCGCCGAGCCAGAAGTCCAGATGCAGGTCGGCGATGACAAGTATGGGCATCGGTCACTCCGGTGATAAAAACACGACCACCGGGCTGGCCCGGAGATCGTGGGATGCGTTCGGCCCCGGACAATCGGAGCCGACCTTGGTCTAATGGGTGAGCGGGCGCGGCGGTTCGGTCGCAGCATCGGCGAGGTGGCGGATCTGTCGCAAACTGATCCCTTCGGGCCGCGCCGCCATCCGTCGGATGAAGGCGCGACAATCGGGCCGTGCTGAGGGATCATCATTGGACAACATCATCCGTTCAAAAACGGCGACTGCCTCGTCCGGATTCAGCCCGGCGAGATGAAAGACCCGCGCACGGTCACGCAGCGGCGCCGGAATCAGGTCGGCGTTGTTCGAGGTCATCATCCAGTTCACCCGCGACAGATCGAACGATAGCCGATGGAAGGGACACTCGAACCGCCGGGATGATCCGGGTTCCAGCAACGGAAGCAAAGACGTCGTCAGGCTCGAAGGCCGACCACCAGCACTGTAAATCGTGCCTGCCTTGTCCACCTCGTCGACAATCATGACGCAGTTCGCGATGCGGGACGCGAGGATGGTCTCGACAGGGATACCGGGCTGCGCCGTCGCCCAGCCTCGTTCGGTGCCAACAATCCGAAAACCTGCACTGCCGCCGCCGACATCGATGATCCGGGACGGAACGCTGGCGAGGTCAGCCAGCCGCCGCGCATAGTGCGATTTTCCAATGCCGGGAGGGCCTGTCAAGATGATCGGCGGCAGGGCGAGTCCACGTCCGCCCCGGCTAAGATGGGCGAGCATGTGCTTCATCACCCAGGTGGACACCTCGTGCATCCAGCCGCTTTCCGCGTGCAGATCCGCCACTAGGCGATAAACCTCGTCGTCTGTTGCTGGCCCCGAAAGTCTGGCGCCGTCATGGGCCAAAGCGGTGACTCCAGCATAAGCTTCCTTCGGCAGGGAGCCGAGTCCGGCCTCGCGGAGACGCCGGGCATGGGCATTGGCCGCAAAGCCTTTTGCTTTGCGCTCATCCTGGTAGCTGAGCTGAGCACGCCGGTATCCCGGCCTCACATTCTGCTTCATGCGCACCCACGTCGCAATAAACCGCTGCTCGATATCTTCGAGCCGGGGAACAACCAGTTTAGGCGACAGAACCGCAAAACGATCCGACTTCACGTCATCCATGTCCCACCTCCCGTCGACGATGTCTAAATGGCCACGCTGATCCTGTGGACAGGATAGATAAGGCGGGGATCGCGAGCGGGAAAGTGATCGTTATGATGGTCTCCTGTGATCGGGAAAGATCCGGAGGACCGCGGGCACAAGCCCGGCCGTGATGGCGTCAACGCTGTTGAGAAGGACAGATCTGACCGGCCCCCGGGAGGGGTTCAGATGGCGCGAATGGCGCGCTGAATATGCCGGATACTGTGTGTCAATCGAGGCTACGTGATCGTGCCTGTGCCCGGCCAGCCGGATGGTCGCAAGCGGATCCATTTCGAAAGCCGTCTGGAGCAGAAGGTGATCTTTCTTCTCCTGGCGCGCCCGGATGTCGTCGACGTCGTCGAGCAGCAACGTATCATGCTGCCGAAGGCCGGGGGGACGACGCCGCACACGCTGGATCTGCTCGCATTCCTGCAGGACGGAACGCGCGTCGGCATCCTCGTGAAGCCCCGGCGCTACGCCATCAGGGACGAGGTGAAGGCGCAGGTTGCAGCACTTCGGGCGCATGCAGTGCCAGCTCTAGCTGATCGCTTCATCGTCATCACCGATGCCGATTTCACCGCGGTTCAGGTGCGGAATGCGGAATTGCTGCATCTGGCGAGGATCTCGCCGGACGAAGAAGCCGACGCCGCGGTCGGTAGGTTCGCTGGCGACCTTTTCGGGGATATCCGGATCGATCGCCTCGTCGCCGCAACGTTACTGCAAGAGCGGGGTTTCCGTGCCGTTGTCCGGGCCATGGGCACCGGAATCCTGAAACCCGTTACCCAGGGTCTTGTCGACCTGCATGCCCTCGTTCGCAAAGGAGACTTCTGATGACTTTCCGTTTTTCAAACTCATTCGGGTCGGGTGGCTATGGAAGCTGCGAACGGGTCGAAATCGATGAGTGGCAAATCGATCTGTCGCACCTGATGGCTGCAAGCGGTTTTTCTGATGAATTGACCGCTGCGCAAGTGGCAGATGCCAGAACCGTGCGGCTGACGGTCGCCACCGTGATGGATCTTGCGTCTCGCTGCGTCGTCGACTGCGTGGTCACGGTCGGCACACCCTCCGGTTCTCACGGAGGCGGAGCAAAATGAACGACGCGCAAGAACCATGGGGTCAGACAGTCCAGCGGGAATTCACCCTCAGGCCGTCTATCGACCTGCGGCATCCCTACAGCATCGGCCTCACCGCCCACGTCGAGCGGGTCTTCAGCGCACTCTGTGCTGAACTTGCGCTCGTCATCCCGAAGCCATCGCCCACGCTGCCAATCGATACCAATCAACCCGTCAAAAAAGGAACCCCGTGATGTCTTTCCACTACAATTTCAGCAAGCATGATCTGCTTGTCTTCAAGAACGAGCCCTATCGCTGGCTTGACCAGACCGATCAGGGATTCCGCTTTGCCAGCGATGATGAACTCGAACGGATCATCACCATCCGCCATGAAAAGATGCAGGGGCTGCTCGACAGTCCCGAGGTGCGCATCGAACGTGGTCATTTCGGCCGGTCCCGCGCCGCGGTGCGCCAGAACTCGGACGCCGAGTTCCTGGCTGATCTTTCTCCGATCAAGCGCAGGAAGGCGCTTTCCGACTGTGAACTCGCGCGGTTCGGGCAGAGCCTGATCACGCACGGACTGATGACCCTGAGCGATGCGAGCATGGAGGCTGCATGTGCCGAGCATGTCATCGCGCATATGGCCAAATGGGCTGCCCAGCAGGACAGCGCTGAGCGGGTCAGCGACAAGACCCGTAATGTCAGCACCATGCCGGGGGACAGGCCGCGCAAGAAAAAGGACGCGCGGCAGGTCGTCGCCCAGTTCCGGATTCCGTCCGTAAAAACTTGGCGTAAGATCATCAAAACCGGTGTCCGGTGCGGCTTCGACGCACGTGCTTTCGTGCCCCGGCCGAAGGCCAAGGGGCGTAAGGCACAGAGCCGCCTCATTCTGGAAGCCATGATCATCATGCAGGAGGAGGTGGTCAAATACGCGAGCAATCTTCGTCCGACAAAACGCAAGATCGTCGCCAACGTCGGCGATGTCATCGATGCGCGCAATAAGACTAGGGCCGCCGAAGGTCTGGCCCCCCTGTGCGCGCCGAGCGAACGCACGATCTACCGCCAGATCAATGCTCTCGATGCGTATACCGTCACCTGCAACCGCGATGGGCTTGGTGTCGCAAACCGCAAGTTTGCGTTGAACATGTCCGGTTTGAGTGTGCGTTTTCCGATGGAGCGTTGCGAAATCGACGAGTGGAAGCTGGACCTGCTGACCCTCGCGGTTTCTTCCGGTCGGGCGAAAGACATGTCGCCCGAACAGCTCAAGGCACTGAAGAAGCAGCGCCTGTGGGCGGTTGTCGTAATTGATTGCGCGACCCGCTGTGTCGTCGGTCTGACCATTACACGGCGCCCCTGCGTCGAGGCGGCCCTCCGGGCCATTGAAATGACGACGATCGACAAGACGGAGGTTGCGGAATTCCACGGCGCGGCTGGCCACTGGAACCAGAGCGGGCTTGCGCGCACCATCGCGTCGGACAATGGCGAGTGGTTCATCTCGACTGCATTTCAGGGACCGGTGACGGATATCGGATGCGGGCTGATGAATACCGTCGCTGGCGTTGCGTCACTGCGGGCGCAGATCGAACGTGTATTCGGCACATGGAGCACCACGCTCATGGAAGAACTTCCTGGGCGCACGTTCAGAAATTCGGTCGTCAAGGGTGACTACAATGCCGGGGCCAACGCCTGCCTCACCGAAGACGAAATCACCGGTGTCGTCATCCGCCACGTTGTGGACGTCTATCATAACATGCCGCACGAAGGGCTGGGCGGTGAAACACCGGCACGTGCATGGGATCGGTTGACGTCGACCTATGGTGTTGACCTGCCGCCGGACGGATACGCACGGCGTGCCGCGTTCGGTCTGCCCGGCAAGCGCATCATCGGAAATCAGGGGGTCACCCTTTTCGGCATCGAATACACCAGTCCGCTCGTCCAGAACATCTTTCTGACCAAGGGTAGACCGAGGTCAGTGTGCGCGTCGATCCAAAGGATCTCGGGTGGGTCGCCCTGCAATGGGAGGGCAAATGGCATGCCGTGAAGGCCAAGGTCGACTTTCTCGACAAAGTCCATCTGACTGACTGGCAAGCCACTGAAACCGCAATGCGTGATCGGTTCCGGGGTGAGGCCAAGCTCGATCGCGCCATGGTGCGCACGGCGCTCGCGGATATCCGTGCCACCGTGGCTGCGGCAGCGGCCCGCCTCGATATCGGGCCGACCTGTCTGACCGACGCCGAAATCCAGCGCAACCGGGACCGGCTGTTCATGGGGATGACGATTGTCGATCAGGGTGTGGACCATGGGCCCGGGCTTCTGACGGCGGCTGTCGATATTCTGTCCGATGACCGGGCGGATAAACTTCTGGCTGCAGCCCCCACGCCCTTTGGAGCATCGGAGCCTGAGCCTACCACCCACATCGCCACCGACGACGGCGGCGACGAGCCGGAGATCCTGTGATGGCCCGTAACCACGAAATTTCCATCGAGCAGATCCAAAGGGCGGCCCGCATGGCCGCCGACCTCTCCCAGCGGTTTGTCAAGACCCGCCAGCAGACCGTCATTCTGACCAAGTTGCTTCTCCTTCACGAGGAGCGCAACCGGGCAATCGAGAACAAGGCGTTCAAAAACACCGATGGTCTTGCCGTTGTCGCCCCTACCGGAGCGGGCAAGTCCAGGACGCTTGAGTGGGTGTTCTCTGAACTCGAAAGGATCGCCGCGAGTCCCGACTCAACCGGCCCGGTCAATATCGTTTCTGTTCGCGTCCGCACGCCCGCGACTTTGCGCACCACGGCAGAGGCCGTCATGGCCAAGATCGGATATCCTGTCCCGATCCGCAACCTTAACGAGGCAACTGTGTCGGGACTCTGGGAGAAGGTCCACTTCCAGTTGAAGGCGCAAAAGGTCAGCATTCTGCATTTCGACGAGGCGCAGGACATCTGGGGCAATGCGAACAAGCCCCAGCGCGTCGCCGTCATCAACACCCTGAAATCCCTGACCCAGAACCCGGAATGGCCGGTCATCGTCATTCTCTCCGGCACTGAAGAACTCAAGGAGATGCTGAACCAGGATCATCAGCTGGCGCGCAGGATCAAACCGACCGAGATTCTTCCTATCGCGAAGGCGACCGACGCGAACACCGTCCGGGCGGTGATCACCAGCTTCACCGCCGAGGCAGGTCTGCTCGGCTTTCAGGAAACTGACCCGAAGTTCATCGACAGGTTCTTCGTCGCCTGTTGCAACCGCCTCGGCATCGCGATCAAACTCGTCATCGGGGCGATCAAACAGGCCATTCTTGCGGATGACCCCGGCCTGACGGATCATCACTTCGTGCTGGCATACGCGGACATTGCCGAATGCGACGCACCGATGAATCCGTTTCTCTCTGACGACTGGTCGACCATCGACGCATCCAAAGTTTATGCCCGACTGACCGACCTCCCTGATGATCCGGCGGTTTCGCGGAAAAGTCCGCGGTTGCGCTCTGCCCGGTGAATGCGAGGGGAACGCTTCGAACAAAGAACTGGAGATTCCGACCGTAGCACCGGCAAACTACGCCTGAGCGGGAACATTAGGAGCGCTTGGTTCAGGTTGCGCGTCTCCGGATGAGTTCAGGTTCGGAAACGACCTGACTACAAAGATCAAACGAAAGAGCCCGGCCGCTAGGTCGGGCTTTTTCCTTTTCCGCCAGTGCGTTGAGCGTTTTCCCGTCCTAAAAGGCACGCTAATTTGCGGAAGCGATGAATGGCAAAGACGGACGATTTCGCGCGCCGTTTCTAGATCGTGTTTTGCAACACATTGAATTTGCTGTATGAATCCCGCATCTGATTTTTCATTGCGGAAAGTTAGTGTGACACGTGATACCCGCAGTCACGCATCCGTGACCGGCGGACAGAAACTTCCCGGCCCAACCCCCGTTCCTTCGCATGTGACAGCCGGATGGTCCGGCTGGTCCAGCAAATGGAGTGTCCCATGTCCCTTCGCCTAGTCATCGGTGCTGTCGCGCTTACCGGCCTTGCCCAAGCTGCCTTTGCCGCCAACCCGGATGTGGGTGGTGCGGCGATGTTTGAAAACAAGAACATCGTGGAAAATGCCGTGAACTCGGCCGATCACACCACGCTTGTCGCTGCAGTCACTGCCGCCGGGCTGGTTGACGCGCTGATGGGCGAAGGCCCCTTTACCGTTTTCGCGCCCGTGAATGATGCCTTTGCCGCATTGCCGGCCGGCACCGTGGACACACTGCTGAAGCCTGAAAACAAGGACATGCTGTCCAAAGTCCTGACCGCTCATGTCGTTGCCGGTGACCTGAAGCTGGCCGATCTGCGCGCCAAGGTGGGCAGCGACGGTTATGCCAATCTGCGCACCTTGTCGGGCGACGCACTGTCGGTCCGGTTCCGGGGTGACAAGGCAATGGTCTATTCGGAATCGCGCAACATCGGGACAATCACCATTGCCGATGTGGACCAGTCGAATGGCGTCATCCACGTGGTCGACACGGTTCTTGTGCCGAAGTAGGATCAGGGAGTTCTTGACCTTTACGGGCGGGGGCAACCCCGCCCTTTTCATGCACCCCGCGTCAGGCCCCGCGTCAGGCCCCGCGTCAGGCCTTGCGCAGGCGGATCACTACGTCGACCCGTGACACTTCCATCCCTTCCGGCGCCAGCGGAAGTGCAGCAATAGAAAGCTCCTCTGCCGGTGCGTCGGTCAGGGTATGGCTGTCTTCCCAGTAGAAATGCGGGTGGTCATCCACGCGGGTATCGAAATAGCTTTTCGACCCGTCGACAACGACTTCATTCATCAAGCCAGCATCGCAAAAGGCGCGCAATGTATTGTACACGGTGGCCAGACTCACCCTCTCGCCCGTCGCCGAGGACAGGGCGAAAAGACTTTCCGCCGTCACATGGCGGTTCTCGCCATCGCCGACCAAAATTGCGGCCAGCGCCAGCCGCTGCCGGGTTGGTCGCAGACCCCCGGTCCTGAGCCAGTCCGCCCCACGGTCAGTGCCGCCTTCTGATGCTGGTTTGTGCATTTCCATCACATGGATATAGGCCCGGGCCCCCCCGGCTTTCAATCACAATCCGTTGTGAAAGGCCCTAGTGCGGCGCAAAACCGCGCCGAATTGCCCGCCAGACACTCAAACTCAGCAGGATCGACCCCAGCCCCGCCACCCAGAACGGCAACCTCAGCGCCAGATCACGCGTCATCAGCGCCTCAGCGAGCGTGACGGTCAAGCCCGACAGAAGCAGCCCAAGTGGCATCATTCCCCAGGCCAGCAGCCGGTAAAGACTGTTCACCCGCCCCATCAGCGCATCGGGGATCATCCGCTGCCTGGTGCTGACCGACACCACGTTCCAGACCAGGCCCGAAAACTCCATTGCCGCGAAACAAAGGGCCAGCGTGACCGCGGTTGGCGCCAGTGCCATCGCGGCAAAGCAGGGGCCCGAGGCAAGAACCATCCATTGCATTGTTCGCGCCGGGCCAAGCGCGCGGGCGATCCGTTCGCCCATCAGACTGCCCGCGATGCCACCCACCGCCCCGCCTGCAAGCGTCAGGCCATAGGCCGTGGCGGACAAGTTCAGGTTTTCCTGCGCATGCAGGACGACGCCGATCACGATCATCTGGTGGAACAGGTTCCAAAAACCCGTGGTCCACGCCAGGGTGCGCAACAGGGGTTTGCCGCGCAGGAAGGCCAGCCCCTCGCGCAGTTCCACCCGCCAGTTGCGCGGGTCGGTCCGTTCGGGGCTGAATTGCCCCGCGACACCAGCCACCAAGAGCAACGCCAAACCGTAGGCCACCGCGTTCAGGCCGAAGGCCAGCGGCAAGTAAAGCCCGATCAGCACCGCGCCCAGCGCCGGCCCGATCAGCGCGTTCGCCAGCAGTTCCGCACTCCACAGCCGCCCATTTGCCCGCTCCAACTGGTCGGCGGGTACAAAGGCGGGCAGCATGGTCTGGGCGGCATTGTCGCGAAAGACCTCGGCCCCGCCCACCACAAACGCCGCCAGAGCAAGGGCTGCATAAAGCGCGGGAGAGGACACCCCCGCCGCCGCAGCGGGTGCCAGGGGCAGCGCCGCCCAGATTGCCAGCGCCGCCGCCGCAAAGGCCATCCCCCGCAGCGCGTCCATCTGCAGGATAAGCCGCTTGCGGTCCACCCGGTCGGTGATCACCCCTGCTGGCAGCGCCAGCAGAAACCACGGCAGCCGCAGCGCCACCGGCACCAACGCCACCAGCAGCGGGTCGCGCGTCAGCAGCGAGGCGATCCACGCCCAGGCCACCACCGCGACCCCATCGGCCAGGTTGGTCATCCCGCTGGCTGCGATGAACCGCTGCAACGCCGTCATCTGCCCGCCTCCGTTGCCCCAAGGCGCAGACTTGCCACCCTTCGCCGCCGGATGCTAGGTAGGGTGACACATACTGCGGGGGACCATCAGGGATGGCGACTTATCCGACCAGCTTCGACAAGGAAGCCCTTCTTGCGTGTTCAAGGGGCGAACTTTTCGGCCCCGGCAACGCCCAGCTTCCCGCCCCGCCGATGCTGATGATGGACCGGATCACCGATATCTCGGAAGACCGGGGCGCGCACGGCAAGGGCCATGTGGTGGCCGAGTTCGACATCACCCCGGACCTGTGGTTCTTCGCCTGCCACTTCCCCGGCAACCCGATCATGCCGGGCTGCCTGGGCCTTGACGGGTTGTGGCAACTGACCGGCTTCAACCTCGGCTGGCGCGGCTGGCTGGGTCGCGGCTATGCGCTGGGGGTGGGCGAGGTTAAGCTGACCGGGATGGTGCGGCCGGACCGTAAAAAGCTGAGCTACTTCGTCGATTTCACCAAGGCCGTGACCACCCGCCGCCTGACGATGGGTGTGGCGGACGGAAGGGTTGAGGCGGACGGCGAGGTGATCTACCTCGTGAAAGACATGAAGGTCGCGTTAAGCGAGGCGTGAAGAGTTGGTATTTTCACAAAACGCGTTCGTCTGCTGCTTTAGGGACGAAACCATCGCACTCTCATCAGACGATTTCCGGCCCTGACCCTGGCGGTCTTTTTTGCGACATGGGAGTTACTTCAGAGGCGCATTTCCTTTCTGGCAATATCCACTATCAGTTTTGGTCGGTATGTTCCTGATCAGCCGGAGGCACTATGAAGGGCACAACTGCCAGAATGATCAGCACGATAATCGTTGACAGAACCGCCGTGGCCTCAAGCCCAAGCCCTACAACAACGCCGATCCCTGCGGTCGCCCAGATGTTTGCCGCTGTGGTCAGACCCTCAATTTTCTGCTGACCGGAGCGAATAATGATCGCACCAGCTCCAAGAAACCCGACACCTTGGACGATGCCCTGAATCACGCGGGACATATCGGAAATCTCCATGCCACTCTGTAAGGGGCCTAGCACGAAAAGTGCTGCGCCGACGGCCACCAGCATGTGCGTCCGCACGCCGGCGGTTCTTGCCTTGCGTTCGCGTTCGTAACCTATGATTCCGCCCAGAATTGCTGCAAGAACCAAGCGCACGATGATGCGCGTCATGGTCGTCAGATCTGGGATGTCTGAAAACTCGCTGACGATGGTCGTCCAGATTTCTTGCCACATGATGGCATCCTTAAATTGCGTTGCGGTCAAATGCCCAACGGGAAGTTCGCGTTCTGACGTCACCTAAGACTCAGCCTTTAGCACTGCGGGATCGACGGCTACAAGGCTTTGCGCCACCGTTAAATGGAAGGCGCACGGGTAGGACAACCCGCGCTTTGGAACTGTGGGATTCGCTTGGAAATGACGAAGCGGCGTAAGCGTCCGGCCTGACTGCCCTGCCGCGCCTGTAGAGGGTGAGATAGTGTCCACTTTGGTTAGTGGACAACACTATGGGGTTGCGGGTGGCACGTCGAACGAGGCGGCTTTGGTCTGCACGACGAGAAGCGGTCGATCTGTCTTCAGACGACGGCGCCGGATGTTTCCGTGGCGCAGGTTGCGCGGCGATATGTGTTGAATGCCAATCTGGTCTTCAAATGGGTGCGTGATGCACGGTTTGCGCCATACGTGGCGCAGTGTGCGGCGCAAGCGCCGTGTTTCGTGCCGGTCGAGATTGTGCGTCATGCCGCTCCCGATGCCGAACGACTTCCTGTCAGCAAC
>Ga0105045_10003974_pt1 | contig 12814 bp, 8 predicted proteins | sample MAT02_FD_78089 | JGI IMG/M metagenome (GOLD analysis project Ga0105045, IMG submission 78089) | Freshwater microbial communities from Lake Fryxell liftoff mats and glacier meltwater in Antarctica - MAT-02 (megahit assembly) | ecosystem: Environmental > Aquatic > Freshwater > Ice > Liftoff...
ATTGAGTTATGGATTTCATTTCGTACTTAGGCTACTAGCGGCGTGCTGGAAAAAACCTTCGCACGACGCACCAATGCCCCTCGCTCATGCCGAGGGTTGTGATATGGGTGTGGAACCTTTGAAATAAGGTGGGGCCACCACGGAAACCGGCTTCGAAACCGAGTTCAACTGGCGTTTTAAAAGAGATGCCTGGGCAGCCTGTTTGTTAGCTGTTGTCAATGGACTCATTCATCATCACTCAAATATATTGAATTACTCAGCTTGGTTGCCAAAGTTCTTGCCCCCGGGATACCGGACTAGGCCTGCTATCACTAGCCGTTCGATTTCGCCGATAGAAACCTGAGGCGACAAAAGGGGGACGACAGGAGGTGAACCGGCCCTTTTCGGGAAGGACGCGTCGAAGCATTTGCGATCACAGATGAATCAGGCCTGCGGCATTTACTCAGTCGCAATCGAAACCGAAGAGATTGGCCGAATCGTGCGAACTTCAAAAAGCGGAGATACCAAGTGACTTGGAGCCAATCTTGATGCGAATAAGCATCGACGGCCGAATTTGTTGCGATCTTGCTTGGAATTTCAAAAAGTACTTTGGGCGAGGTAGTGCGGCGGGCTCTCCCGCCAAGAAAACGCACATCACGACAGGCTTAGATTTTGGCGCCACGGTCTTGATTTGTGGGTTCGTTTTTGCTTTTGGCAACCTGACCACTTCCTCAGAAACCACCTCCCGGCCATCGCGACCCGATCTCAAGACTTCGTCAAGGCCCTAAAGCGTTTCATTCGAAGGAGTTGTCGTTCATTTCGAGCCACTTTCTTATCGCTGCCATAGCCGCACTTTCGCCGGAGGGGTGCCGGGGTGCCACGACCACTAAATCCGAGGGTTTTTTTTTGCGGACGGCACATGGTGCGGAAGGCACGTGGAATGTGCCTGCTACTGAAAAACCATAGCCTCCGAGCATGCTATCTCGTATAGTGCTATAGTTTGAAACTGAAGTTACCGCTGGTCTAGCTAGCGGGATTCACAAAAATCCCATCCGCCCCAATAGTTCTTTAGGCTACGATCCGATTCGTTTTGCATCGACAATGCCAAATTGCTATGATTACTCTGTCAAGCTCGCTTAGCAACACATCCTCACGATTCCGCAACGGAATTAGTCACACTAATTTGGAGTTTTCCCCATGACCCTTTCCCGAAATTACTTCCTCCTAGCGATCGCTTTGTTAGCCTTTTCAGCTGGCTGCTCCACCCCCAATGATGTGGAAGTCGTCGATCTCAACAAGGTCGTCGATGCCTTGGTCGCGGTTTTGGACGAGGGGAATGCCGCCAAAACCGCCGCCGCCAAAGAAGCTTCTGATGCGGCCGCCGCGATTGCCGCCACCGATGGGAACGCCGAAGTTGGCAGCACCGCCGAAATCCAAGCGATCGAACCAGAAAAACAAGACCCAGCTAAAGAGTCCGAGTTCCTAAAAAAGTATGCAGCAAAACTAAATGAACTCAAAGTCATGAAGGCACCGGTCGGCGTCAGCATGTCCGCTGGCGGTGAAATCGTAGGCTTCCAAGACCCCAACGAAAATCTGATCCAGGACGTAGGTGAGACCAAGCAGTTTTCCGTCACGATGGACGTTGCAAACAACCGACTAGTGGCCTCCGATAACAACGGATACCATCGACCACACAGTTACGGTGGCTTCAGTCCAGGCGGAATGATGATGGGCTACATGCTCGGTTCCATGATGGGACGACAAAACAGGTTCTACTCCGGACCAAACGCAGCAGCCCGCCCGGGCTTTACGAACACACCTATGAGCCCTGCAAACTATCACCAATCTGCAGTAAGCACCGCCCGCAGCACTCGTATGTCCAGCAGCTCGAGCTCATCCGCTCGCGCTCGTACGGGTTCTAAAGGCTTTAGTTTTGGAAAATAGTCCGGCTCTGCAAGAGGAGCAGTCACAACCAATAATACTGACTTCACATCAAACCGGATGGCTATTGCTATCCGTTTTGGTCGTGGCTCTTTGCGGCATAGCTTATGAACTTATCATCGCCGCCGTTTCTAGCTACCTCCTTGGCAACAGTGTAGCCCAGTTTTCCATCACCATCGGACTGTTTATGTTTGCGATGGGAATAGGCTCGTATCTAACCAAATTCATTCATAACGATCTGGTCGAACGCTTCATCCAAATTGAAATCGCTGTCGCATTGGTAGGGGGGCTATCTGCGGCCATACTATTTGTGGTCTTTCCCTATTTCGCTCTCTACAAACCGGTGATGTACAGTCTCATACTCCTTATCGGAACCTTGGTAGGGCTAGAGATCCCATTGCTGACTCGGATCCTATCGCGGTCCGCAAGCTTCTCCGAATCGTTGGCGCACGTCCTCAGCCTCGACTACATCGGCGCATTAATTGGTTCGGTCAGCTTCCCGCTATTGCTTCTCCCTAGTTTAGGGCTCTTTCGCTCGGCGTTCGTGATCGGACTACTGAACATCTCGGTCGCAGCCATCGCTTTGACTATGTTCCGAGGTTCGCACCCCAAGGTAAATTCGTACTGGAAGTACGCAATGCTCGTGATCGGGATTTTGCTCGCTGGTTTGTTTGCATCCGGGGTGATCACCCAGTTCGCGGAAGGACAACTTTTTGCAGACGAAATCATCTACTCCGAACAAACTCGCTACCAACGCATCATATTGACCAGCCATCCACGCAACGGAGAAGTACGTCTGTACCTCGACGGTCACCTGCAGTTTGCAGCCTTGGACGAGCATCGTTACCACGAGTCGCTGGTGCATCCAGTCATGAGTGTTGGAAAGCCACCACGCAAAATCCTAGTATTGGGAGGTGGCGATGGGCTGGCAATTCGAGAAGTCCTCAAGTTCAAATCGGTCGAGTCGATCGAACTCGTGGATATCGACCCAAGCATGACCGAGATAAGCAAACGTTTCGCCTCCATCCGGAAACTCAATGCCGACAGCCTTGTCGACCCAAAAGTCAAAATCATTCATGCCGACGCTTTCAACTATGTGCAGCAAGCCTACGCTAGACTCAAGGAAAGCGGCCAATGGTACGACCGTATTATCATCGACTTGCCCGATCCACATAGCGAAGTGCTTAACAAACTCTACTGCAAAGAGTTTTACAAAATGCTTCACCGCATCCTGAGCGATGACGGAGCATTCGTAACACAAAGCAGTTCTCCCATCATTACTCGCGAAGCATTTTGGTGCATCGAAGCCACTATCCAGGCGTCCGATTTTCGGGTAGTCCCCTTTCGGACTCACTTGAACTCATTTGGCGAATGGGGATTCCAAATTGCCGTCAAAACATCGGACAATACCGAACTCAATGCTATTCAATTAGCGGATGCATCTCGTCGATATCTGTCGAACGAGATCTTGGCTTGTTCGCAGGTGTTTGCGCTCGACAACGGACGGTTGCCATCGCCGGTTAATTCACTGTTTGAGCCGAAGCTTTACGTGCTGTACGAATTCGGATTGGCTAAATGAAAAAGGGGAAATCCCGTTCCACAGCTGCTGTGGAAGCGACGCTTGAAGCGTTGGTTCCTCCTCAGCCTGTCCGCAATATTGAGATTCGCGGTGCTCGGACTCATAACCTCAAAAATGTGGACCTCGATATCCCTCGAGGCAAGTTGACGGTCATCACTGGCGTTAGCGGAAGCGGCAAAAGCTCGCTTGCCTTCGACACGTTGTTTGCCGAGGGGCAACGGCAATACATGGAGAGCCTATCGAGCTATGCAAGGCAGTTTCTGGACCAGATGGAGCGACCGGACGTCGACTCGATTCGTAGCCTCCAACCCGCACTTTGCATCGATCAGCAGCAAGGTGTCCTAAGTCCTCGCAGCACGGTTGGTACAGTAACTGAGATTTATGATTACTTGCGGTTGCTAATGGCTCGGGTCGCGACACCCGCATGTCACCAATGCGGTCAGCCAATCGATCGCCAACCTCCTAGCCAGATCGTGGATTCCATCTGCGAATTGCCGATTGGAACGAAGCTTACTGTGCTAGCTCCGATGGTCGTTGGTCGAAAGGGTGGTCATGCCGATGTCTTTGAACGGATCTCGAAGGCCGGACTTTTGCGAGTGCGAGTCGACGGTGAGCTGTACGAGATCGAATCGCTGCCAACGTTGGCGGTGCGAAAGGAGCATTCTATTTCGGCAATCGTGGATCGCATTGTCATTCGCGAGGACGCTCGAGAACGCATCGAACAAGCGGTTGCGGTCTCGCTCCGATTGAGCAACGGATTGGTTGAGAGCTCGTCGAGTTTGCCAGACGAGTCAGACCCACAAGATCGTATCTATTCAACCCGCTTTGCCTGCGTCGCATGCGGAGTGAGTTTGATGGAGATTGAGCCCCGTACTTTCAGTTTCAACAGTCCTTACGGCGCATGTCCCACGTGTCATGGCTTCGGGCACATGCCTGAACAACCCGATGTGAAATGCAAGGCTTGCAATGGCCAGAGATTGCGAAAAGAGTCGCTGGCCATTCGGCTGCATGGGCTGTCTGTCGCCGAAATAACATCCTTATCGTTGGACGCTGCGCGAGATTGGTTTCAAGGACTGAAGCTATCCGAAAGGGATACCAAGATCGGGCTGCCGATCGTCCGGGAGATTGAACAACGCTTGTCGTTTTTGCTAGAAGTGGGCCTCAGTTATTTGACCTTGGATCGGCCAGCGGAATCGTTGAGTGGTGGCGAGTTACAGCGAGTGCGATTGGCGACCAGCATTGGGACCGGACTGATCGGTGTCTGCTACGTGCTCGACGAACCTTCGGTAGGATTGCATCCGCAAGACACGGAACGATTGATTGCATCACTTCGGGCGTTGCAACAGCGTGGCAATACGGTCGTGGTTGTCGAGCATGACGAAGAGGTCATGCGAGCTGCAGATTTGTTGGTCGATATTGGGCCGGGAGCAGGTAAATTGGGCGGCCAAGTTGTCGCGTTCGGGCCACCCGCAATCTTTTCCGGCAATGTCCATTCGCTGACCGCGCAGTATCTTGAACGCAGCATTCCAATGCCGACGAGCAGAAAGCGGCCAGTGGGTGCGACGCATCCCTCGGCGATTCTTTCTGGAGTCGGGATGAACAATTTAAAGGACGTTCGCGTTGAGTTTCCTTTGGGGCGATTGGTTGGTGTTGTTGGCGTGAGCGGCAGCGGCAAGAGTACGTTAGTACACGACTCACTGGCGGTAGCGGTGCAACGCTGGCTGAGTGGGCAACCTATGCCAACGCATATTCGCAAGGTGGACGGATTTGATGGGATCGACAAATTGATTGAAATTGACCAGTCTCCGATCGGTCGATCGCCGCGGAGCATTCCGGCGACTTATTGCGGTTTTTGGGATGAAATCAGAGCGGTCTTTGCCAAGACCAAAGATGCAAAGCAACGCGGATTTAATGCGGCAAGATTCAGTTTCAATGCGGGTGCTGGCCGATGCGAAAACTGTGGGGGGCAAGGTCGCCAAAAGCTTGAGATGAGTTTTTTAGCGGATGTTTTCGTTCCATGTCCCCAATGCCGAGGTCGAAGATTCAATCGCGCCACGTTGGCGGTGCAATACAAAGGGAAATCGATCGCCGACTGTTTGGACATGAGCATCGCGGAGGCTGCTGAGTTCTTTGATGCGATTCCTAAGTTGCGAACTCCTTTGCAATGCTTGGTACAAGTTGGATTGGGATACATTGCATTGGGGCAGCCCTCAAATACTTTTAGCGGTGGCGAAGCGCAACGGATCAAGCTTGCAAGTGAGTTAGCAAAGCCGGGGACCGGAAAGACGTTGTATCTGCTGGACGAGCCAACGACGGGTCTTCATATGGACGACGTTGTGCGTTTGATCGGCGTGTTGCAAGATCTGGTCGAGAAGGGTAACACGGTTATCGTGGTCGAACATCAAATGGATTTGATTCGTTGCTGCGATTGGGTGATCGACGTCGGCCCGGGCGGAGGAGTCTACGGAGGAAAAATCCTTGGCGTTGGACCACCGGAAACGATCGAAGCAAATGAAACGTCGCCGACAGGTTATGCCCTTGGTCGATAGAGATATGACCGGGCTTGGTCCGGCATTCAGAGAATGCAACGCTCCGAGGAGTTTTCGGATTTGCGGACGGCACATGGAATGTGCCTGCTACCCGAAATCACAGACACTAACGTGATTGTCGATTTACTTATCTCGAATGGAATTAAAATAGTCGCGTTGTTGATCGCGTTGGGCTTTTGGCAGTGACATGTTTTCAATCGCATCGGCATCGTCTGGTTTGGAGCTGAGGATCGATTCACGAACGTCTTCTTTGGAGACCCCTTTTCGGTTTGGACCGCCGACTTTTCCGCCGAAGGTGGTTTCGCCTTTTCGCATTTGATCGCGCACTTGGGAATCGAAGTTTTTCGTTTCGTGTTCATTCTCTTCGCGATCGCCTGCTCCCTTGCCTTCGCCTTTTGCGTTCTTACTGTCCTTTGCTTTCTTGTCGGAGTGGCATTTGCCGCAACCCGCTCCATCACAGGCGTCGCAGGCGGACGCGTTCTTGGCGCTTTGGAGATCGTCCATCATTTCCTCGAGTTCTTGCATGGACTCTTCGTCGCCCGCCATTTCGTCGAGATTCTGCTTGAGACCTTCGAGTGCTTCTTGCGCGGCCTTTTCGTCACCTTCTTGCATGGCTTTTTGAGCCTTTTGCATATTGGCTTTTACTGCATCCATCGCTTTAGCCTTTTTGGCATTGGCCTCCATCTGCTCGATCTTCTTTTGCAGCTTGGCAGCTTTTTCTAAGTCACCTCCATTTTGTGCGTTTGCCAGTTCTTTTTTAGCGTCTTCGATGGCTGCCTTTTCGTTCTCCTGGGCCTTTTCGACAGCCTTTTGCATTTGATCCAATTGTTTGGCTAACTGCTTTTTCTGTTCGTCGTTCAGGTTGCCAGACTTCATTTGATTGAGCATTTTTTCAAGCTCATCGCTGGCCTTGTCGAAGTTACCATCTTTGAGTGCGTCAGCGATTTTTTCGGCTGGGCCTTTGTCGATGTTCTTCATGTTGTCGAGCGCTTTTTTCAGACTATCCGAACCGCCCATCGCATCCTTCTTGCGTTCGATTTCCTTTTTGATTTCATTGAAATCTGAGAGCATTTTTTTCGCATCGACGTTTTCAGATTTCTGGAACTCCTTAAGCTTGTCTTCGATTTTCTTAAATTCGTCGGCGGCTTCTTGGAGACCCTTTTCTTCGGCGTCGGCACGTTTCTTTTTGATTAACTCAAGGATAGGTTTGGTTTGGTTCTTGATGTTGGTCAATCGCTCGGCAGACGCACCGGGCAGTTTATTTAGCATTGGAAATTCGGCGTCAGGCACCCAAAAGAGTGCTATGCAAGAGAGAATTGGCAATGCAACCCATGGAGTTTGCGGAGCGGTTTTGATTGGGAAATGATCTCTGACTTCGATGCGTTCGGCTTTCGTTGCTGCATCGTTCAACAAGGCTTCTCCGACTGGGGATTGCTTTTCGTCGCCATTCAACTGGATTGCACTGCTGATCCGCTCCCGCAATCCAAATCGCCGATCAATTTCGATGGCCGAGTGCATGGCGGAGGGGCGATAGAACATCGCAATTGAGACGGCCACAATAGCTGCAGCCAATGCACTACTGGCCAGCCAAATCCAGCTGACGAAAGAGTAAGGTAAGAACCAAATCTTTGGGACTAATAATCCGATGAAACAGAGGCTGAACGCCACTATCAGACACCACGCAAAAATGTTGAGGATGGTCTGAGTCCAGAGAAGTCGACGAGCTTTTGAAATCTGGCGATTGATTAAATCCACGATTCGTTTTCCCTTTAGAACAAATGTCAGACGTGCATCCAAGATTGCTTAGATTGTAAAGGTTTCAACCAAGAAAAGCACCTTTGATCGGCGCGAAATGCGAAGGAATCTAGGATTCCGACGTAGCACGACGCGCAAGCTAGTGAATTCGCCCGGTAACTCACTAGCTTGCGCTTCGTGCTACGGTAAGTTGAGATCTGCCGCTCGCCTTACGGCGTTGTTCCAATAAGTGAAATCGGAGCGGTTAGGGCTTCTCGGCAAATGGGCATTCGCATGCAAATCGGCCACAACCAGGACAGCCACTACCGTACTTTTTCTGAAGTGCCGAACTCAGATCGACTCCCGCGACATTTGCGATGGTCGTTAACCAAGCGATCACGTCGGCAAATTCTTCCTCTAGATTCTCACGATCATTGCCAATTCGGAGAGCGGTCGAAAGTTCACCGATTTCTTCCATAAGCCACATAAATGTTCCCGAAACCCCTCTTTCCGCATCTTTTTCGTAATACATGGTGCGAATGAGTTGCTGGAAATCGCGGAGGGAAATATCGGGATTTGGGGTAGTCATGGGATGATTTTCTAAATGCAAATTGGTGCATAATTCCGTCTTGCAGCCGGTTTAATCCGAATCACCGTTTTTGGTAGACGGCTTGGGGCGTCCTCTCACTCAATGAAATGGTACTCTAAATCGTAAACGATTGAACCGAACGATCGAGTGCGAGGCGTAGCAAACCGTAGGGTAGGTTCAGCCCACCCTACTCATCGCCACTTTTTGACGAGTTTGTTACGACTTTTTCGTTTTCGCGGTGTGACTTTAGCCGTTTCTGCCAAGCGATAGTGGTTTGGGACGGACTTGCCCATAGTTCTACAATAATCGCGACTTCCATTTCTTCCACAGGCATGTCTCGCTGCGACTCAAACAGCGAGTGCCGAAACAGCCAATTTCCTATATGATCAACGATACTAAAACGATTTCTGAGCCGAGCCACATGGGTTACCAAGAGGGTGCTGCTTCAGTTCGACCTATTCAACCAAATCGAAGTAACGGAACTCAATCTCCAGTGGATCATCAGCGAATCGAAAGAGCCGTTCGGGAAATTCTCGCCGCCGTAGGCGAGGATCCGGATCGAGAAGGGCTTTTGGAGACCCCGGCACGCGTTGCAAGGATGTACGCCGAGGTCTTTTCCGGACTACACAAAGACCCTCGAATCCATCTAAAACGGGTTTTTACCGAGAGCTACGATGAGATTGTTTTGCTCAAGGATATTGAATTTCAGAGCATGTGCGAGCACCATCTACTGCCGTTCCATGGACGAGCCCATGTCGGATACTTGCCAAATGGTAAGGTCGTCGGTCTAAGCAAAATGGCAAGGGTCGTAGATGAGGTCGCGCGTCGACCTCAGGTCCAAGAGAGAATGACTGAGACCATTGCGAACATGATGGAAGAAGAGCTTGGCGCTCGTGGTGTCGTCGTGATGATCGAAGCTAGCCATTCTTGTATGACGATGCGAGGCATTCGCAAGTCGGGCGGCATGTGCGTCACCAGTGCGATGCGAGGCGTTTTCCGCGAAAATCTTGCATCGCGTGCAGAGATTCTCGGTTTGATCATGAACCCAAAGCATGGTTGAGAGAGACTAGTTGCTAGAGACTAGTTGCTAGAGACTAGTTGCTAGAGCTTTGTCTTTCCATTTCAGCGGTTCCTACTCTATTCTGCATTTGCTACAATCGCGGCGGTTCAGCAAACCAATTTTGCTGTTTTTAATCGTTCGGAAAGGCATCTGAATATGGCACGACGGGATAGAGCGAGCAGACCAATATCCACCTTCGAGCGAATTCGCGCAAGTCTCGGGGTGGAAAACCCGACGATTGAGCAGATCGCTGAAGTGTTCAAAAAAACGGGAACCATGTTCACAACTCCGAGGAAAAGCCTCGCGGAGGAATGGCGGGTTAGTTTCCGCAATCTAGTCAACATGTTCCCGTCTCGATCCAAATCTTTTGGATGGTCTAACTCCGTAAAGTTCGCAGTCTCCAAGGTATTTGCGAACGGAATGATCGTTGGCAAATACACTTCGCAATCCCAATCTTTTAATGTTTATGCGAATCGAGAGTCTAAAGGTTCTTTGGCTGGTTGCAGTTGCGAGTCGTCCAAGGGCAGATATGCCTGCGTGCACAACTTCCAATTTGTTCAATTCATTCTCGACGAATTGTCCGATGCGAATTCGGAGCTCTCGCAGAGAATCGATAAAGGCGAGCTAGAACGCGGCAAGCAGGACATGTTGCTCTTTGAATATGACAACAGTCTGCAGGTTCTATCCATGTTGGAGAGAATTGCATCGTCCGAGATTGTACCGCAATCGAACCTTGACGAATTGGCACCGGTTGTTGTCAAGGAGCCTTCACGCGTTGCCTGGAACATCGAGGTTGCACCTCACGGAATACGACTCCAGCCTCTCATTCAAGTTGCTAAGAAAAAAGGTGGTTATAGCAAAGGCAAGAAGTCCAAGCTGCGATCGCTCTTTCAAGCTGAAATGATCCTATCGCCCGCTGACGAACGCATTCGCGGGTTGATCGAAGAGACACCCGATTATTACGGTTCGGATCTTTCGTTGCCGATGGGCGAAGCCATCTATCAGTTGATCGGTGAAAGCAATGTGCATCTCGATGGTGAACCTGCAACAGTAGGTACAGGCACCGGTACAGTCAAACTAGTCAAACGTGCCGAAGGCTATCTGTTTTTGCTTTACAACGACGGAAATAAATACACAGCCGTCGTCGTTGGCGAATACCTTGTCTCGATCTGCGCGGACACCAAACAAGTGTTCATCATGCAAAGCTCCGAAACTCAGCTTGAAATGATTCGCGACCTTTTAAAACTGCCACCGATCGCGGACAAGCACGAGCAAGCGATTCTGGAATGGGTGGGCAAGCTGCAAAAGGTCTTAAGCATTGAGCTGCCTGAGTCCATCGGCGGCGAGATCGTTCACGAGAATGTCTCTCCAGCCTTGATCCTGCGATCTCGCAAGGATGGAGCATTGGATTACGGAATTCGCGTTCGTGATTCGCTTGGCAAACTCCACAAACCATGCGAAGGCATCATGGTCCACGGTCGAGTTGTCGATGGTAAACCGATGCAACTCCATCGCCAGGTCGAAGCGGAGGCAGCGATTGCAAATGATTTGACCAAGCGACTGGGACTTGGAGACAAAGAATATAGCGGGACCCTGCAGGACTTTTCGAAGGCGTTCAACTTGATCGAAGTCTTGCAAACCACTGGCGGCGACATCGAAGTTCTATGGGACAAATTGTCAGAGAAGCCGATCAAAGTGCTTGGTACCGTTTCTGCAAGCAATGTTCGTGTCGGCGTCTCGCAGAAACGAGATTGGTTTAACTTGACCGGCGAATGCAAATTTGGAGAAGAGACGCTTGATATTGCGACTCTCATGCAAAGCTTGCGCGATGCCAGTGCGGCGAGCATGCAAGGTGACTTTATACGAGTCGGCGACGCTGGATGGGCTCGCATCTCAGACAAGCTTCGCAAGAGTTTGCGACAGCTCGACGATTCCGTCAATCAAGAGCGGGGCACTCTCCGATTCGACAAGACTTCTGCACACGCCCTGCGCTCGGTCCAAGAGCATTTTCAATTTGACGCAAGCCGCGCTTGGAACGAATGCCTCCAACGACTGGAACGCTCTGAGAAACTTGAACCCGTACTACCGATGGGACTCCAAGCCAACCTTCGCGACTATCAGGTCGAGGGTTACAAATGGCTTCGCCGATTGGCAGAATGGGGCGTTGGCGGAGTTCTGGCAGACGACATGGGACTTGGCAAAACCTTACAGACCCTGGCTGTTATTCTCGATAGGGCAAAAGAAGGTCCGGCTTTGGTCATCGCGCCGACATCGGTCGCTTTCAATTGGATGAGGGAAGTCGAAAAATTTGCGCCCGAGCTTTCAGCAGCTCTATACCGTGAAACCGATCGAGCCGACTTTCTCGATAACGTCGGACCCAATCAGATATTGATTTGCAGCTATGGGTTAGCGTTGAGAGATGTGGACAAGCTCGCCAAAGTCGAATGGGCCACGTTGGTCCTGGACGAAGCACAAGCGATTAAGAACAGCAGAAGCAAAACGTCGATAGCGATCGCTACCATCCCTTCTAAATGGACGGTCGCTCTAACTGGTACGCCGGTCGAGAACCACTTAGGTGAACTTTGGAGCCTGTTCCATGTCGTGTCGCCTGGCGTGTTGGGTGGTTGGGACCAATTCCGAAATCGATTCGCAAGTCCGATCGAAAAGGAAAACGACGAAGATCGAAAACTAGCACTTCGCACACGCTTGACCCCCTTTATCTTGCGCAGGACCAAAGGCGAAGTGCTCAAGGACCTACCGGCTCGCACCGAAATGAATTTGGTCGTAGAGCTTTCGCCAGCAGAACGAGCCATCTACGAAAAAGTGCGTATGTCTGCGATTGGCGAAGCCGACTCGATTGCCAAGTTGAACGACATTCAGGATCAGCGGTTCCGCATCCTCGCTTTGCTGACGCGATTACGTCAAATCGCTTGTCACCCGCGAATGGTCCACGACACTTGGACCGAAGGTTCTGCAAAATTGACGCAGCTTTGCGAAACCTTGAACCAATTGCGCGAGGAGGGACACAGGGTGCTCGTGTTCAGCCAATTCGTTAAGCATTTGTCCTTGATCCGTGAGATGATGGATGCCGAAGGGATCACATACCAATATCTCGATGGTTCCACTCCTGCCGCAGCGCGACAAGTCGAAGTCGACAAGTTCCAAAACGGAGACGCAACAGCGTTTTTGATTTCGCTCAAAGCGGGTGGAACCGGACTCAATTTGACTGCGGCGGACTATGTGATCCACATGGATCCGTGGTGGAATCCAGCTGTCGAAGATCAGGCAACCGATCGAGCGCATCGAATCGGACAGGACAAGCCAGTCATGGTCTATCGCATTGTCGCTAAGGATACGATCGAAGAGGAGATTCTCAAGCTGCA
>Ga0105045_10003975_pt1 | contig 12811 bp, 10 predicted proteins | sample MAT02_FD_78089 | JGI IMG/M metagenome (GOLD analysis project Ga0105045, IMG submission 78089) | Freshwater microbial communities from Lake Fryxell liftoff mats and glacier meltwater in Antarctica - MAT-02 (megahit assembly) | ecosystem: Environmental > Aquatic > Freshwater > Ice > Liftoff...
TAATTTATTGATAAATATAACTTTTTGTTATATCCTATGCCTTTAAATACAAAGGGTATGTATACGTGAAAAAAGAAAAAATCCATACAATCTGCATTCACAAACATAGAGAACGATATCGAAATGCAGACATTTCAAGAAACGGTAATATTATTTTTTAAAAACGTTCCTGATCCAAGATCCAAGAATAATTGTGATTATTCTCTTCCGGAATTGCTGATCATAATGCTTTTGGCTGTCTTTTCAGGAGCCGATGATATCGCCGATAGTGAAGAACATGCCAATCGAAAATGGAGACTTCTCCAGAGGCTCTTTGGTGAGGATTTTATTCCTCCATCCTATAATACTTTTTGGTGGTTACTTACCCGGATGAACCCTAAAGCTTTTTCTGATGCATTTTACAAATGGATTAGAGACGGGTGCGTTTCTGGCCTAGCAGGAAAGCAGGTCAATATTGATGGAAAAAGCTTAAGGGGCGCAAGGAACGAGAAAGGAAACTGCAATATTCACATTGTTCACGCTTGGGTTCATGAGCATGGAATGTTGACTCAGCAACAATTGACTGACGAAAAATCAAATGAAATTACAGCTAATCCTGGACTATCGGAGCAACTCGATATCAAAGACGCAACGCTATCCATTGATGCTGCGGGACGTGAAAAAAATATCGTGGAAATTATCGACTAGCTGTTAAAGCAAATCAACCGAAACTTTACGCCGAATTGGTAAACCTATTTGAGGAAGCTCATAAGATTGATTTTGACTATGTTTTTAATGTGATCCTCACGAAAAGATAGAGAAAAACTCCGGCCGTATTGAGAAGCGAAGTATAGCAATCATCAGTGAAACGTCTGATCTATCAACAGCTGAGGATTGGAAAGATTTACAAACAGTAATTGAAGTGATCAATGAAACCACTTCAGTGAAGGGGAAAATTTCCAGAGAAAAGCGCTATTATATCTCTAATCTGATAGAAAATGCACAAGAATTTGGAGCTAGAATCAGAGCTCACTGGGGTATAGAGTCCTTTCACTGGGTTTTAGACGTAGTATTTAATGAGGATGATTCTAAGGCGAATGTATTACATGGAGCAGTAAATTTAGGAACATTAAGGCGAGCCGCTATAAATATAGTTAAAGGCGATACTGAGTTGAAAAAGTTGGGGATGGCCAAGGTGAGACGACAGGTGAAATGGAATGAGGATGGGACAGCGATAAAAAAAATTATCGAGGCGCTTGTAAGTGTCAAATCTTTTTAATCAAAACGCCGTGGACTTCGTCCGGTCTGTGAATTATTAGAGGGTTTGAAAAAAACCTCGTCGCCTAGCTTTAAACACTATTAGTAATGGAGCGGCACTGAAGTGCCCGCGCTAAAGCGCATGCAAGCCAAAGGCTTTGCCTGGCTTCATGAGATCTGTCACCAAACCTTGCAACGATTCCACTTCCCTCTCAAAACCTTCTACAGCTTCTTTCGACTCGCGAATGATGTTAGCCACATACTTCTCCATCTCGCCAACTGCCTCCTGATGACTCTCTTCGAATTGACGCTCAAGATGTGCACATTGCTCTGTCACGCAAAACAACTCTTTACGCGTCTCATCCAAAATTAAGGACTTCTCATTAAACTGCTCACGCAACTGGTTGTTTATCCCTTCCAATTTTCTACGCCACGCAGGGGCGCTATCGGGATGATGCTCAGCAATAATGCTTTCACATCTCACCAGCTCATGTTGTAGATGCTCAAGGGTTTCCTGATCTTCCATCTGGCGCTCTTGCGCGTTCACAACTTGTTGTTGTGCATTAGCAAGTTCCTCTTGTAAAGCATAAACAAGCTCTTGATGCTTACCACATTGATCGCGTACTTCATCTCTTTCTTGGATGGTTGCTTCTAATTGAATTCTAGCATCAGCAAGCTCATGATTGCGCAAACCCAGCGTTTGCTGAAGCTCTTGCGTTTGCAACTTAATCTCTTCAAAAGTTTTCACCTGAATCTGTGCTGCATACAAACTTTCTTCCGCAATCGCTAACGCATGCTGCTTTTGGAAAAACTCATTCAACAATTTTTCATGCTGAGAATTCAGTTTAACTGCTTCTTGTTTTGCTGTTTCGATAAGATCTGTATAGGTCGTTACCAAACTTTCTCGTTCTTTGAGTAAGTCGGCAAGACGGCTTTCTAGTGCTGAATGCGACATGGTAAGAAGATTTTCCACTTCCTGATAAGCGAACACTGTGATGACAAATCCGAGCACAATCGCAACATGAATTCCAATGTGCCATAGGTGTTCATTTGGAGTAATCTGACTAAATTGATAAAGATAAAGCGTAAGAACGATTAAGCAAGAAATTAAAAGGCCACGGATCTTCCATTTCCAGGAAGCCAAAACTCCCATAATGGTTGCCATCGCCAAGTAAGAAGCTTGCGGAGGAGCTTTTACGAAAATTACTGACAAGGTAATGAGGGCCAATAAAGGTCCAAGAACCCCCCAAAATTGCACTTGAACTACCACTTTTTTCTGAGCCGTATCCACTGAAGTTATTCCTTTGCATTGCATTCGAGGCCAGTATAGCAAAAGAAGAATAAAGATAGAAGATCTCGTTGGGCTCAAAAAATTATTGTCCCAATTTCATTTCTTCGCTATATCCACAACAAGCTCGGAGAAAAGTTGCTATCGCATTATAGCCCCTGTTTTTTGTTTAAATGATCACTTCTAAAATAGACACATCATCACTGAATTCTCCATCCACATTCACCGACTTGACAAAGTTCAATATCCGGCTCAATGTGTCCTCTCCTTCTTTTGGCTGCTTCTCCAGCAAAGAAACGAACTCATCCAGCTTAAACATACTCCCATCAGGCTTGGCCAATTCGTAAATCCCATCACTGAAAATATAGAGCTTGTTAATTTTCTTTAAAAAACAGGTATTATTTTCAAAGTGCGCATCTGCAATCCCCCCGATCACGATTCCAGGAGTTTTTAACGCCTGCACTTGCAAAGTATCCAAAGTATCGCCGCTCAACAAAATGGCTGGAGGATGTCCTGCAGTGGCATACGTAATGCTCTGTTCTTTCCTATTATAAACGCCATACCACATGGTGAAAAACAGATTATTGTACTTCTCCATCGGGAACATTGCATTCAGAGCGCTCATCACATCACTTGGATTCCAGTAGTCTACCCCTAATAAGACGTGCGAGCTGATGGTATTCATGACAGTAATCGATAAAAGAGCTGCCCCCACCCCATGCCCGCACACATCGAGTAAATAAATCAGAAGGTTATCCTCATCGAGCCACTCATAATCAAAAGCATCCCCCCCAAGCAATTTAGAAGGAATATATCTCCAATCGATTTTAATTGGACTCCTCATAGGATCAGGTAAAAGAGAGCGGACATACTGGGCGGCTTCCGCCAGTTCTGTTTGGAGACGGCTTTCACTTTCGGAGAGCTGCTCATAAGCAAAGTTTCGCTCTAAGAGACGTGTGTAGGCAGCGGAGTGATAGCGAATGCGCGCAATCAATTCCACTTTATCCGGAATCTTCACCAGATAATCATTGGCACCGAGCGCGAATGCTTTTGCTTTGACAACAGGATCTTCCTTAATTGACAAAATAATCATCGGAATATCTGTTGTGGCTGGATTGGCTCTAAAATAGCGTAAAAGATTAAGTCCATCAAATTGGGGCATCATAAGGTCTTGTAAAATCACTGTGGGTTTTACTTTAGAAGCCATTTCAAGAGCTTTTTCCGGATTTGTGCAGTGATGAAAAGTAATGTCTTTTTCCTCTTGCAACATTCTTTTAATAGCTTCGCCGACGATCGCTTGATCATCAATCAAAAGAACAGAAATTGTACTTTTTAGTTTTTCGCTCATTAATAGACCTCAATATTCTATTTGCTCACAAAACGTCGCTTAGTCGCACTTTTTTCCACTATATATTTACGTAAAATATTTGTCCTAATAGCGGTAGCCACGTAGCGGGTAGCCCCGCTTGTAGAGAAAGTTTAGCTAGGCCTAGGCCTGAGCGGAACGTGGCTACCCGCTTACATGGCTATCGTCATTAAAACAAATACTTCCACTCCTCATCAAAAATATTCAGGATTTTGTGCGCCATTTGATCGATAGGCAACACAGCAGAAACGCCTTTGAGTTCAATAGCAGCCTTCGGCATGCCATACACAACACATGTTTTCTGATCTTCAGCGATCGTGAACCATCCTGCATCGTGAAGCGCTTTTAATCCTTCAGCTCCATCATCTCCCATGCCTGTCAGCAAAATAGCGATTGCTTTATGCGGCCAATGCTTGAGAACGCTTTTGAAAAATTCATCGATCGACGGTTTATAAGTTTTACCCTCGGGAAAGTTGCTATAGTGAAAGACTCCCCAATGCGTCATCAACAAATGCTTATTTTCCCCTGCTAACAAGATTTTACCCGCTTGCGGAGGAGACCCATCTGTAGCGAGCTCAGCAGGAAGGGCTGTTTGATGTTCCAACCATCTTGCCAGCGATTCCGCGAATTCCTCATCAACATGCTGTACAATCACAATGGCGAAATTGATTTTTTTTGGAAATCCTTTTATCAACTTAACCAATGCTGTAGGACCTCCTGTCGAAGAACCAATCAAAACCAGCGGAGGAACGGGGCTATGCTTAATTCGCGGATCTGGTTGCTTGCTCATTTTTTCTACAGCCCTATCTCCAGAACGTCCAAGGAGTCCTGAGATCACACGTATCTTTTGTAGAAGTAATTGAAATCCAAAATGAAAATCCTCTTCATATTCAAGAAACTCGCTATTGATCACATCTGTGGCCCCCTGACCCATCGCTTCAAAAATCACCGCCTCCTGCAGCTTTTGGTTAGATGCCATAATAATCGAAACCCAAGGAACATTTTTAAGCATCTGCGGCAGCAACGGCTTCTCTTGTTTTATAACTTCCAGATCGATAAAAAGGAGTGAAGGTTGACTGCCTTTACATTTTTGAAGTGCTTCTGCAATAGTCTGTGCAACCCAAACTACCTGGTACCCGGTAATCTTTGAAAGTTCAACCCGCAGCCTGTGGCTATTGATTGCAGAGTGGTGAACAATGGCCATTCGAATCATAAAGCCTTACCAATTAGGTCTGAGACGACATTTAACAAGGTTTCATCTTGGAAACTGCTTTTCGTAAGATAATAATTAGCACCCGCTTGCAAACCTTGCTCACGATCATTTTCACGCTCTTTATAGGACACAATCATGACAGGTAATGTGGCGTATTTTGGATCTGATCGAATGAGTTTAAGGAACTCAATTCCATTCATACGAGGCATATCGACATCGGTAATCACCAAATCATAATGTCCCATCCTAACCGCATTCCACCCGTCCATTCCATTCACAGCCACATCGACTAAATATCCCTTATTTGCTAGTAAGCGGCACTCCACCTCTCGAACGGTAATCGAATCATCAACAATTAAAATGCGCTTTTTAGCGACAATTTCGGTTTCTTCTTTCGTGTAATTTAATTGATGGAATCTCCCCCCTGAAAGCAAGTTGTCGATAGAATTGATTAAATCTTCCACGTCAATAATCAAGATAGGGGAGCCATCCTCCGTAAATGACCCTGCACTAATATTCGGTATCTTTCCAAGAAGCGTATTAATCTCCTGAACAACTAGCTCGCGTTCTTCCAGAAATTTGTCGACAACGATGCCATAATAGGCATCGTGACTTCTAATCACAATCACGTTAATTTCCGTACCAAAGGATTGTGGCTCTGCCAATTCTAAAATTTGCCCTGCGTAAATCAGTCCGATATTCTGACCTTCATAATGAAAATACTGCCGATTTTCAATTCCTTCAATTTGCGCTTGACTGATGCTTAAAGATCTTTCAATACGAGCAAGGGGAAAAGCATAAGGTTCATGTCCAATTTCGACTAGAAGAGCACGGATCACAGAAAGTGTCAGAGGCATCTGCAGGCGGACACTGAGCCCCTTGCCAAAAACAGTTTCGATACTGACGCTCCCGGAAACGTCTTGTATCATGTTAGAAACAACATCCAAACCTATCCCTCGACCAGAGATCTCCGTGAGCTCTGTTGCAGTAGAAAACCCGGGCAAAAACAGGAAATCGAGCAGTTCTTTCTCAGAAAGTTTAGCAGCTACATTTTTGCTTGTCAGATTCTTCTCAAGAATCAAGCGTCGAAGATCTTCAGTGTTGATCCCTCGGCCATCATCGGAAACAGTGATCACCAGCATCGCTGCCCGATGCGAGGCCTCAAGCGTGATTGTTCCTTGAGGAGGCTTCCCTTTAGCAATCCTCTCTTCGGGTGTTTCGATGCCATGGTCTACGGCATTTCTAATCAGGTGAATCAACGGACTCTCCAACTTCTCCAAAATATCCCTGTCGACTGTCGTGGCATGTCCAATAATTTCAAACCGAACTTTCTTATGCATTTGTGAAGCAATATCTCGAACAGTTCTAGAGAGCGTTTGGATACCATCATCCAAGGGTCGCATTCTACTTTGAACGACTTCATTATACAAGCGATCAGACAATGAAGAGTGCCTGCTAATGAACAATTCTAGCTCGACCAAGCGATCGGTGAAACTTTGTCTATAGGCATTCGTTTTTTGAATGACAGAATCAACACTATTTTCTGACCGAATATCTTTAACGCTCCCCTTAAAAGTTTCACGGAGTTCATCAAGATTGGTTGAAAGATCGACCTGTGATTTTTTTAAGCGTTGCAAAGAGTCGCTAAAAGGAAACAGCCAATGAGTTTCCACCATAGACTCCCCTGCAAGACCCATGAGGCGATTTAATCGGCTTGCTGAAACCCTGATGATAGGATCATCGATCGGTGTGTTTTTAATGGGGAGAATCTCTTTCATTTTTTTAGCAGCTGGGCTCTGCTCTAACTGAACCGGTTTTGGTTGGTAAGAAAGTGACTGATGAACAGCCTTAAGCTCTTCAATCAATTGCTCTATTTTGTCTCTTTGATTTCCTAACCACAAAGACAGCTTATCTGTAGGAATTTGGCAGATATTAGCAAAGAAATCTGTTACTCTTAAAAAAAGATCGATCTTGGATGTATCCAGTAGAATTTTTTTATCGCGAATGGCGGTGAAACAATCCTCAAGTGTGTGAGCGATTGAAACAATCGCATCTAAATGAATAATGCGCGCCGCCCCTTTAATGGAATGTGTGGCTCTCATCAGAGATTCAATCGATTCGCTATTTTCTGGATTATTCTCCAAGGCTAGAAGGCCCGCAGTTAACGTTTTCGTTTGCGCTTCAGCATCAATGCGAAAGAAATCCATCATTTCATGTTCAAAACCCGCTTGTGAAGCGACCTCTTCCGCACCATCTTTCTGAGGCTGTTCTGCATCCAACTGCGCCTTAGCCTGCCCTAGAATCTTATTCAGAGCTGCAGACCAGTTAGCAATTTCTGATTCATGCGTTTCAATGTAGTCGTGAAGATCTTTTGGGGGAATGTTTGACATGACAATTAAGCCGTCAATAATGCAAATTAAAACATCACATCCCTCTGCGGAGATGAGAACATGCTTTTCTGCAGCAAAACTCAAATACTCTTCAATCGTTCGCGCGAAAACCTTGAGTTCCTGTAATTGGACAATGGCAGCGCCGCTTTTAATTTCTCGAACCAATCTCAGGATCAAATCAAGGGTTGTATCGGAAGGGAGACTCTTCAATTGCTTAACATTTTCGAGCAAACTCTTTGCCTGGGTGGCGAGTTCTCCCAGAAAAAGCTCGAACATGCGAAATCCACCTGTTTTTGGCATATGCGGATTAACCACCGGTGCTCCTTCTCAAATGTTGAATTAAGAGTTCTTCATTGATCAAGCCGACCTTGATCTCACCCCACTCGAAGATCCCCTTAAGATGACTCACATTCGATTTGAAAGCAGTAACCGGGATTTGCTGAAGGCTATCCATTGGAAATCGATAAATTCCATAAACTTCATCTGCCTTAAAAATCCACTGTGTTTTATCATGGCGAATCGAAAGCATGCGTGAATACAAAGTCGATATTCGATTCTCTGCCACGCATTCCGTAATGCCTAATAGGCTATGCATAGAAACACACAATTCAAGCTGTCCTCTCAAGTTCACAACACCCAAAAGTATCTTATTTGTACGGTGGGGGATGCTATGAACTTTACGCATCTCCGTAATCTCATCAATCACATGGGTGGGCAGCGCTAGCCATTGGTATCCCAAACGGAAAATCACGACCGGCACTTCGTCGATCACCCTAAATTTCTCCTCGGGCTGAGCGAGCAAATGATTCCATTCATTTAAGTAGTTGCTATTTCCAGGAATTGACAATAACTCCTCAACAGCTTTGAATGGTTTCTCTTCAACGTTATTTTTGTCCATCATCATCTCTCAACGGATTTGCCCTATTATAAAATCTTGATGAAGCTTCTTTGTCCCCTTTTAAATCAGATAAAAACGTCATGTAGATAAGTGCTTCTCGATGGTGCGGATCTAAATAAAGTGCCTTTTGGAAATGACATTCAGCCAATTCAATCTCCCCTTTTGCATGCGCGATCACTCCCATTAAAAAGTACCCTTCAGGGTCCATTCGATGTCCGTCAATATAAGTCAAACATTTGTTAATCGCCTTTTCAAACTCGCCTTTATGGGCTAAAAAGTACGCCTCAGCCAATAATTCTTCTTTTTTAATTTTTAAATCACTTATAAGGAGGACTTTTTTTTCCTCTAAAATATCATTCTTCTTTTCCTCTTTGGCCTTGTCTATTTCTAAGTGGAAAGCGCATCTGCTTAAGTTCGGCCATGGAACGAATCCGAACGATTTGGTTAATTGAATTTCGACAGGGCTAACAAAAAGTATTCCTTCTGTCATTAGCTTTTGCTTGAAAATATCAAAAACCTGCTTTTGAGCATTATGTGAGAGATAAATAAATAAATTCCTGCACACGATCACATCATAGGTCGCCTTATCTTGAATAAAGCTCGAATCCAAGATATTGTTCACTGAAAAACGCACGTTTTCTTTTACTTTCTCTTGAATACGGTAGTTATTCTCATTCAATTCAAAAAAGCGCTGCTGATAGTCTAACGTCTGATTTCCTCGAAAAGAGTTGTTGGTAAAAACCCCCTTAAGAGCCTTTTCGATCAAATTTTTGTTAATATCGATCGCGTCAATCGTAAATTCACTGGGAGCAAAACCCGCATCAAGCAGAGCCATGGCGATTGAATAGGGTTCTTCTCCAGATGAGCAAGGGATGCTTAAAATACTGATAGATAGACGTGATTGTACTTTTCTTTCTAAAGCTAATTCCACAAGAAATTTGATAGCTTCAGGATCTCTAAAAAACCACGTTTCAGGTACTGTAACAGATTGAAAGAGCTCTTGCTGTTCTGAGGAGGAGCTAAATAATTGCGTAAAATAAGAAGCGCTATCGAGCAAACCATTAGCTACGCGCCGCGTATCAATGACTTTAATCCATTCTTCTTCGCTTAAAGCATCCAGATCAAGACCGATACGCTCTTCACAAAACTGAATGACTTTTTTAACATCATCGTCCAAAAAAACCTCCAACGCTTAGGGTTGATTTTAAACCACAGATCACAGAGGCGCGGAAAAAAAAGGAACAGGATATGAAGGATTGGGCAGGATATGTAGGATAGATTTAACCAGTTACCTTCCGAAATCTTTTATAAAAGAATTGAAAGATAAGTGGTTAAAACCTATCCCGCATATTCTGTCCAATCCTTCATATCTTGCCTCTTTTTTCTCTGTGTTCTGAGGTGTCAAATCAACTCTGGTTTATATTTGAGCCGTCTCTTTCATCGCTTCATACAAATGTGGTAACGAAATTAACTGAATCGAACGATTACCCGAGGAGATAATTCCCTTGAAATAAGGAAACGCTGCCACAGTTCGGGGTTCAGTCATAAAATGTTCAACATTCACCTCTTCGATTTGAATCACTTTTTCAGCAATAATCCCCATCGCAGGAATCGGACTTTGTGTTTCAGGATCTTTCTTAAACAAGATGATGCGTGTATGCATGCAGTCAAGGCATTTGCGTTTTGCCAACAATTGGCAGAAATCAATAATCGGAACAGAAGATCCTCCAAAATTGAGGACGCCAGCAACAAAGGTCGATAATCCGGCTATGTGCTTTAATTTGACATTAGGGACGACCTCCATGACCTCTTCAGCATCACAGGCAAACAGATCGGTTCCTACGTAAAACAGAAGCATTAACATCTAAATAATTCGGTCGAGATAATCGATTTTGGAATTTTCTTCTCCGCTAATCCCACTTTCTTGTTCGTCGATAAAGGATTGCGCCCCTTGGATCAGATAAGAAGCCAGTGTCAGATCCCCTTCATAACTCATTTGAACATGCATATTCCCATCTTCAGAAGGCTCTTCACAGGTAATCAAAACGTAACACGCATGGTTTTTCGCCAATTGTTTTGCGATACGCTTCTGTTCGTCTGGTTTCATTATCTCTCCTACGAGGGTTTTTCAAAGTGGGGCAGCCTGTGAGCGTCACATTACTCGATTATCCATTTATTTATAAAGCCAAAGTTGTACCGAACGTGATTCAAAATTCTCACGTTTATTTTGTCATTAGGTCATAAAATGAACTTTCGTGGTGGCTTGGGTAAGTCATTCTTTCATTATCAACGGGATCATGTACGTAACTCTGATTGTAGTTAGGGACTTGCGGATAACGATGAAGGCGAACTTGTCCATTATTTTCTTCACATTCTTTTTCACTATCGATGGTGTAACATTCTGTTTGCTCATAAGATTGCCCAGCCGCCCATCCGTTTCCAGATAGCATCAACCCGCTTAACAAACTCGCATAAAAAATCGCTTTCATTTTGATTACCCTTTGTTAAATCTTTCTATACTTCTTGATAACAGCAAATAAAATTCATAGGCAAGGAAAAGAACACGGTAGGTTCAACCGCATTGAGTGATTGAGGGGCTTGGCTGATTTCCCCCCACAGAGGTCGCAAAGACCAAAGAGAAAAAAAAGGAAAGAGAGGGCATTAAATGCTTATCGTTCCAAAGAACTTTTTAAGCCAAGCCCCTCAATCACTCAGCCCGGTTTAACTTATCTTGCGTATCTTGTTTTTTTATTTTTTGCAGCGATTTTAATGACAAATTTTGAGAGCATGTGTAATCATAGAGTCAAAAATCTGTCATTAATTACGCAAGAAGTCCCCATGGATCAAATAAAAGGCTTTATCGAAAGGATCACTTTCCAAAATACGGAAAATGGCTATACCATTGCGCAGCTCCAAGAATCCAAAAAGAACGATCTAACATGTGTCGTAGGAGCCATGCCTTCTATCCGAGTAGGGGAAACGGTACGTTGCGTGGGCGATTGGAAGAATCACTTGATCCATGGACGCCAATTTGCCGTCAGTGAATACCATGTCGAATATCCTTCCGATGTGACAGGGATAAAAAAATATCTTGGTTCGGGGTTGGTTAAAGGCATCGGTCCCGTCTATGCAGGAAAAATCGTCGATATCTTCGGCACTGACACATTAAACATTATCGATCAAGAACCGGAAAAACTCCTCTCCATTAAAGGCTTAGGAAAGAAAAAGTTCGACCTTATCTGCTTGTGCTGGTCAGAGCAAAGATCGATTCGCGAGTTAATCATCTTCCTGCAAGGTTATGGCATTAGTCCCTCATTTGCTCAGAAAATTTTCAAGCGCTATGGCGATAAATCCATTCAAAACGTTAAAGAGAATCCTTTCTGTCTTGCGAGAGATATTTTTGGCATCGGATTTCGCACAGCCGACGGGATCGCCCAAAAACTGGGCATCCAATTGGATGCTCCTCAACGGATTGAATCGGGCATCGAGTATGTGCTAGGTGAACTCTCAAGCGATGGCCACTCCTGCTATCCAGTGCATTCCTTTCTTGAGGAAGCGGAGAAGATTTTAGAAATCAAACTCGATCTCATTAACAATGAGATCGAAGCACTCAAAAACCAGGATAGGATCAAAGTCTTTGAATTAATCTACGCAAACAAACTCACCCCCTTCATTTGGACAAAGCCGCTTTTTATTGCGGAAGTCGGCATTGCCAATGAAATCAAACGCCTTAAAAAAGCGCAGTGCCAACTGCGTGGGGTTGATGTTCCAAAAGCCATAGAGTGGGTACAAACTCACCTCAAAATCGACCTCGCTTCGAATCAACAACTCGCAGTGGCTAATGCCTTAGTTGAAAAAATACAGATTATTACAGGCGGCCCCGGAACAGGTAAAAGCACGATTACGAACGCTATCCTGTCAATCACCGGAAAATTGACCTCTAACATCCTTCTGGCAGCACCCACCGGTAGGGCAGCAAAACGCATGAGCGAGATCACCGGCAAAAAAGCGTCAACCATTCACGGTTTATTGGAATTCGATTTCAAAGGCGGCGGATTCAAACGCAATCGCAAAAATCCTATTGAGTGCGACCTCATCATTATCGATGAAGCCAGCATGATTGACACTTCCTTGATGTATAGTCTGTTGAAAGCCATTCCGAACCGCGCACGCGTTGTTTTCGTTGGGGATATCAATCAGTTGCCAAGTGTAGGCCCTGGAAATGTCTTAAAAGATATCATTTCCTCGCAATGCATTCCCGTGACGATGCTAAACCAGATTTTCCGTCAAGCCGCCGGATCCAAAATCATCACCAACGCGCATGCCATTAATGAAGGATCTTTTCCCGACATTCGCAATGGCAATGACAGCGATTTCTTCTTCATTGAGGCTCAGGAGCCGGAAGAGGTTCTCAAAAACA
>Ga0105045_10003976_pt1 | contig 12811 bp, 9 predicted proteins | sample MAT02_FD_78089 | JGI IMG/M metagenome (GOLD analysis project Ga0105045, IMG submission 78089) | Freshwater microbial communities from Lake Fryxell liftoff mats and glacier meltwater in Antarctica - MAT-02 (megahit assembly) | ecosystem: Environmental > Aquatic > Freshwater > Ice > Liftoff...
AAACTATTGCAACTTTTTATGCGGGAGTTTATGCATTTGATTCAAGTATTGGTTTACATGGAGGTTGCAAAATTAACGTTCACGCGAATTAATTTTTTTGGCTATTTCATCTTCTTGCAGTTTTAACGGTACTTTGCAAGGACTTTTTAACTACCAAAACAAAATAAGGAATTCAAATCCAGAATTATTCAAATCCGACAGTCAAACGACTGAAAATTGCACCTTTACTTATTCTAAACAAATAGAGTTAATAAATGGGAAAACGCCAAAAAGATGTTTAGAATCAAAGTCATTAGTCTATATCTGGAAACCAAATTGCCATGGCAAATTCTGCTATTCTTTGAATATAATTCTGGAAATCTGCAACGAAAAAGAAATTGAACTCTACATCGTTGCAGAATATTATGATGCCGAGAAGCTGAGTCTTGGATATAAAATAGACAAAAACATCTTTGGGACTGATACAAGGTATTATAAATCTAATCGCACAAAGGTATATTTGTCTAAATTCCTCAACGATTTGAGTTCAAACGAAGTTGGAATTGGAAACTTTTTGTACTTTAAAAATAAGAAGTTAAGCCGTTCTTTTAATGCTATAGATTCTATTTCTTTGAATAATTGAAAATGAATCACTTCAACTTTCCTTTTATTTCTTTTCCAAAACTAGACTTATTCAATTTCGATTCAATCCAAGCTTCGATATCAAAATATTCGAAAAGCACTTGTTCATGACGATTTTTCATTACCTCCTTTAATTCACTTTTCAATTGATTGAAAATTTTTGTTCTGTCTTGAAGTGTAACAGTTTTGGCTAATTTCTTAATGCTTTTAATCAAAACATTTTCAGCTTCAAATGCTCGCCCTTGTTTATTAAAATAGCGATTTGTGGATTTAATTACATACTCCAAGAAATCATAATTCTCAAGTTCATAATGCAAAATGAGGTTAAATATCCGAGCAAAACTATAGATGTCTTGGCGCAAGTTTTGCTCATTGTCATTCAATACATCATTTATATACGTTAAAGCTTTACGGTAATCATTCACACCAAAATAGCTGATTGATTTTTGATAGGTGAATAAAATTTCTTGTTCTTTTGAAATCTTACCTTCATAAATTTTTTCCAGTTCCTCGATTTTCTCTATAAGTTTCGTAGATTCTTCAAAATTCCCCATTCGTTGCATCATTGATAATTCATGAATGTATGAATGTGTGAAAATTCGGACTTTCAAATCAACAGAATCAAATCCTTTTGTTGATTCTAGATTGCGAATATCCTGAATAAGCTCCTTTGCTTTCTTGAAGTCATTACTTTCGATATGACAGCGCAATAAATAAGTCAAAGTAAAAACATAGCGTTGAGCCAAATCTGGCTTCAATTGAAGATTATTGTCAATAATTTCTCGGGTGCGGTTGAAGAATTGAAAACTATCTTCATAGTTCCTATTTGTTGCGGCGCACAAACCCTTAATATAATAACACATGGTTGCAGCACGAGTTGAGAGTGCTGTGTTTTTACCTTTTATCAGATGATAATCCGCAATACCTTCAACAATTTTTTGCTCTTCTTCATTTCTTGTAAAACCACCTGTCCTAAAAATGTAGTTTATTTTGGAATAAATGACTTGATATTCAGCCAAATTTCGCAATTTGGCAATGACATCCTCTTCTTCTTTAAGTAGTTGGTCTAAATTGTTCGAAAACACACCTTCTTCCAAGGCTTCATCCAATAACTTTTTTTCCCAACCCAATAACTCAAACCAATAATAGAATTTTTCATTTTCGGTTGCTATTTTTTTTGCGCGGGCTACAAACTTTTCACATTCTTTGTAAAGTGCTTTGCCATACAAAATCTCAATGTTTTTAATTTCTTGTTTCAGAATGCTACTTACAGATTTATCACTGTAGTATGACCGAAGACTTTTGAGTACTAGCTTGTATAAGTGGTTCTTTTCCGAAGGCAAATGCTTAATGAAAACTTCTTTCTTGAAAGCCTTTTTCATATCTTCCTCATCGTATTCCTCTTGCTGTTCGATGTAATCAAACACTTTGAGGTAATTTTTATCGCCTGATTGCAACGATGACGATAACTTAAAAAATCTTTTTTCTGATTTTGAAAGTGACTTAACTAATTTAAAAAGCTCTGTTGATGGCTTCATGGATCCGCACTAATTTTAATAAAACTTTCACTTGCAAGTTTAGAACTCTTTTACAAAGCTCCATTATAAAACTCCTATTTCAATCAAAAGGTTGGCTGAGCAATATTAACAAAATCATCACTATTGAATTCCTAAAACACGAAATAGGTCGATAATTCTTAATCATAAAAATTTACTAATTTATTCATTTTTTTGTGGCCGACATATAACAAACACAAATGAAACATAGAAAATGAGCTTGTTTTCAGTATATTATAATCAAATAAACATGTGTTTACTCAAACAAAAGGTTCTCACTTAATCAAGAAGAAAGTTGAATGAATCAATCTATCCTCAGGTGTATTACTTCTGTATAAATGGAAAAATATTGTATTCCTACATTTGTTGTGTAGATTAAAAAAACTAATTTAGCCCTTAATCCCCAGTCAATTATCACTCAAAAAACCACCCATTTTAATATATAAACACAGATTTCAGGCTCGAAAAGAACTAGGAAAAGTGATTAAAGAAAGTGCTTATCGCAAACGAACTACTTGTCCTCTTCTCACTATCCATTCGGGAGTTGTGAATTCATTTCGCTTCATCAGCGATTTTAATTTAATTCCCTCCTCTTGCGAAATTTGGAGCACTGTTTTGTCAACCTTGTATGTTTTTATTTTATCATTGCCTTTTGATTTTTTCGGCATCAAATAAATAATATCTCCTGGTGATAACATGTCTTTTTTAGTTTCGAAATCATTGAAACGATACATTTGACTCAAGCTTATCCCAAATTCAAGTGAGATTCGGTAGAAGGTATCACCACGTTTTGCCACAACATACTTTACTTTATTAGTCTTTTGCAACACTTCATGCTTGTTCATCTGTTTTGCAGGTTGATTACCAACAACACTTAAAACAAGCGGATTTTTCAATTCTTTTTTAATTTCTATCTCCTTCAAGTCAGGTTTTTTTAAATCTGGAAGCGGAAATTCTTCAACACCCAATTTGTCATATTCATAAAGTTCCAATTTTTCTATCATGTTGATTAGCAACTCGGCATATTTTGGATTTGTAGCATATCCAGCTGCTTTCAGGCCTTTTGCCCATGATTTATAATCCGTTACTTTGTATGTGAATAATTGAGAATATCGATCACGCCCTTTCAAAAAAGCACTTCGATCTAAGTAGGATTGTTCCGCACTTTCATAATTGCGGAAACATTCTTGTTTTTTATCATCGTCGTAGAAATATTTATTGCCAGTCCAATTATGACATTTTATGCCGAAATGATTATTCGCATTGATTGCCAATTCAGAATTACCACTCCCCGACTCCAACAGTCCTTGAGCAAGGGTAATACTCGCTGGAATATTATGCAAAATCATTTGTTCAATGGCCACCGATTTCCATTTTGAAACATATTCTTCCTTCGTAAATTTGGTTCCAGTTGCTCCAACTGTGAATCCAATAATTAATATCCAAATTAAAATGATAAATTTCATAATACAACGTTTTGATACCTAACATACGCCTATTTCATTGAAAAGTTACAGGATTTGTTAATAACTATGACGAAAATAGTTAATAACTGCAAAATTGATTCTAAAACAATTACTACGGCGTAAGCAACTCTCTTGGCAGCAGCAAAGCGAATTTAGGCAACTTGCCCAAAGAATTCAAACGTCCAAGAATCTAATTGATTACTGATAAAAGTAAAATCTCTTTAAAAAATTCAATCTTAGCGTCTGAATTTCTAATACCTAATTTCGCAAATACAGACACTCTTTTTAGTAAAACTCTTCCCATCTTTTATGTTGTTTGTGGGATTCTTGGGTTATTTCAAACTATATCGATATTACTCTTTCAAGCAATAAAGGAATGGCTTTAACCTAGTACCTTTCGTGCTTGTTATGACTTTAAGCCACTTTGTCATAATTTTCATTATTGGAATGATTTATGACTAAAGCACAATCAAAAAACACGCAATATTCAGCTACGAAGCCGTTTAAAGTATTACTTTTGTGCTTCCATAATTTAAAGAAGAAATGTTATCAAACTTATTAAAGAAAATTTTAGGAGATAAGTCGGCAAAAGACCGAAAATCATACCAACCATATATCGATCAAGCGAATTCTTTTATTCAACAAATACAAGTGTTGAATGATGACGAGCTAAGAGAAAGAACATTTGCTTTTAGAATCAAAATTAAAGAAGCGATTAAACAATCTGAGGATGAAATCCTTGCTTTGAAGAAAAAAGCGGAAGATGCAAACATGCCTATTCACGACAAGGAAGATCTTTATGAGAAAATCGATCAAATGTCCAAAATAATTGATGAAAAAATTGAAGAGGTTTTGACTGAAATTCTACCAGAAGCTTTTGCTGTGGTTAAAGAAACGGCTCGTCGATGGTCTGAAAATGGAAAACTTGAAGTAACTGCACTTGATTTTGATCGTGAATTATCTTTTGTAAAAGACGGTATTTCCATTGAAGGCGAAAAAGCAATTTGGCATAACGAATGGACAGCTGCCGGAGCACCAGTTTTTTGGAGCATGGTTCACTACGATGTTCAGTTGATGGGTGGAGCCGTTTTACACAAAGGAAACATTGCGGAGATGCAAACGGGGGAAGGAAAAACATTGGTTGCGACTCTTCCAGTATATCTGAACGCTCTTTCTGGAAAAGGTGTCCATGTTGTTACCGTGAATGATTACTTGGCAAAACGAGATTCTGAATGGATGGGGCCGATTTACCAATTCCATGGTTTAAGTGTTGATTGTATTGATAAACATCAGCCAAATTCTCAGGCACGAAGAGCAGCTTACAAAGCAGACATAACATTTGGTACAAATAATGAATTTGGATTTGACTACCTCCGTGACAATATGGCAGGAAGCATCGAGGATTTAGTGCAACAAAAACATCATTACGCAATTATCGATGAGGTCGATTCAGTTTTGATTGATGATGCAAGAACTCCGTTGATTATTTCTGGTCCAACGCCAAAAGGAGATGAACACGAGTTTCACCAATTAAAACCGCGTGTTGAAAATATCGTTGCGGCGCAAAAACAATTTGTAAATGAATGTTTGGAAGAAGCACAACGTTTATTGACGGTTATTCAAACTGGGGTTGATGACAAAAAAGATGGAAAAGACATGCTTGAGTCTGGCGGAATTTCTTTACTGCGCGCTCACCGTGGATTTCCAAAAAATAAAGCATTAATCAAATACCTTTCTGAACCCGGAATCAAAGCTCACTTGCAGAAAACTGAGAATTTCTACATGCAAGAGCAAGGGAAAAAAATGAAACAAATCGACAAGGAACTTTTCTTTGTGATTGATGAAAAAAATAATACGATTGAATTAACGGACAAAGGAATTGATCTTCTTTCTGGAAAAGATGATAGAGACTTCTTCGTGATGCCAGATATCGGTTCTCAAATTACGGCTTTACAAAAACAAGGATTGAGTCCTGAAGAATTCGTTGATAAAAAAGACACCGTAATTAGAGATTATAGTATTAAATCTGAGCGAATTCACTCCGTAAGTCAATTGTTAAAAGCTTATTCATTATTTGAAAAAGAAGTTGAATATGTAATACTTGATGGAAAAGTGAAAATCGTTGATGAGCAAACTGGTCGAATCATGGAAGGAAGACGTTATTCTGACGGCCTGCACCAAGCGATTGAAGCCAAAGAAAACGTGACTGTTGAAGCAGCAACTCAAACTTACGCCACAATTACGCTTCAAAATTATTTCAGAATGTACCACAAACTTTCCGGTATGACTGGTACAGCAGAAACAGAAGCAAAAGAATTTTGGGACATTTATAAATTGGATGTTGTCGTTATCCCAACGAATCGTACAATTGCTCGTAAAGATGACAACGATTTAGTTTTTAAAACTGCTCGTGAAAAATTCACTGCGGTAATTGAACGTACTTCTCAGCTAGTCGCTGAAGGAAGACCCGTATTGGTTGGTACAACTACTGTTGAAATTTCAGAGTATTTGAGTCATTTATTGACTCAAAACGGCATCAAGCATGAAGTTTTGAATGCAAAACAACATCAACGAGAAGCAGAAATCGTATCGCTTGCTGGTAAAGCTGGAGCGGTTACAATTGCAACAAACATGGCTGGTCGTGGTACGGATATCAAACTTGGTGAAGGCGTAAAAGAAGTTGGCGGTTTGGCAATTATTGCAACAGAACGTCATGACTCGCGTCGTGTTGACAGGCAGCTTCGTGGTCGATCTGGTCGTCAAGGTGATCCAGGTTCTTCGCAATTTTACGTTTCATTAGAAGATGATTTGATGCGTAAGTTTGGTTCTGAAAGAATTGCAAAATTGATGGATAGAATGGGATTGAAAGAAGGCGAAGTTATTACGCATTCAATGGTTTCAAAATCAATTGAGCGCGCTCAGAAAAAAGTGGAAGAGAATAACTTCGGGATGCGTAAGCGACTATTGGAATACGATGATGTAATGAATGCACAACGTAAAGCGATTTACAGAAAACGTAAAAATGCACTTTTCGGAGAGCGTTTGGATGTTGATGTTGACAATATGTTCTACGATACATGCGAAGGAATTGTGATGGCACATAAAAAAAGTGATTTTGACAATTTCGAGGATGAATTGTTGCGTGTGATTGGCATTCAATCGCCAGTTACGAAGGAAGAATTCAATGGTGCAGATACACTTATGTTGTCGGATAAAGTTTATCAATCAATGCTTTCTTCATACAAACGCAAGAATGAAAAAATTCAAGAACGTGTTTGGCCACAAATCAAACATGTTCATGAAACCATGGCTGATAAATACAAAACAATTGTTGTTCCTCTTACTGATGGTAAAAAAGAAGTTCGTATTGGTTTGAATTTAGAAGACTCATATCACGTGAGCGGAAGCAATGTTCCGCATTTATTAGAAAAAAATATCGTTCTAGGAATGATTGATAATGAATGGAAAGAACATTTGCGTGAAATGGATGACTTGCGTTCCGCTGTAAACAATGCACAATACGAACAAAAAGATCCGTTGTTGGTTTATAAATTAGAATCTTTTGAGCTTTTCAAATCCATGCTGTCTCGTTTGAATCAAGAATCTGTTGAATTATTGATGAAAATGGATATTGAAATGGAAGAAGAAATTCAAAGTTCAACGAAATCGATTGAAACCCAAAATCACTATGCAAAAGCGCAAACGTCTAGTTCAAGCTCGCAAGGTGGTGGTCAATTTCAAGGAAGCGAAGGATACGCAGAAGCTGTTCAGAATTCCAACATGCAAAGCGCACAGCATATTAAACAACAACCTGTTATAGCTGAGAAGAAAATTGGACGAAATGATGCATGCCCTTGTGGAAGTGGAAAGAAATACAAACAATGTCACGGAAAATAATTTAATAGATTTCAATGGCTAAAAACATTCAACATATTGGAATCATTGGCTCAGGTAATGTTGCATGGCATTTGGGACATGGATTAAAATCAGAAGGTTTTTCGATTGATTGGATTTTTTCCCGGAATTCAGCAACTGCGCAAGAACTTGCTAATTTTTTGAGTTGCAAAGTTGTAACAGATTTGGTAAATGTGAAAGTTGATTTATGTCTTATTTGCACAACCGATGATGCCGTTCAAGAACTTTTAAATCAGTTGCATGAATCTTGCTCTGTTGCTTATACCTCTGGCACAAAAACACTGGATTCTTTAAATTTTTCGGGGCAAAACTTAGGTGTTTTTTATCCCTTGCAAACATTTTCGAAAGAGCAAAAACTTAACTTGTTTGAAATTCCTTTTTTCATCGAATCAAAGGATTCACGTTTTGCGCAAGATTTATTTGATGTTGCTTGGAAATTGAGCAGAAAGGTTCAATTTGCAAATTCTGAAGAACGAAAAAAATTGCATCTAACTGCTGTGATGGTCAATAATTTTACGAATCATTTGGCAACCTTAGCAAAAGATTTTTTAGACAAAAACAAATTGTCCTTTGAACATTTAAAGCCATTGATGACTGAAACCGTTCGGAAATTGGATAAAATGTCGCCTTATGAAGCTCAAACAGGGCCAGCAAGACGAAAAGATGAAACAACACTAAAATCACATTTAGAAATGTTGGAAGGCGATCAAAAATTGCTTTACGAACTATTTACTAAAAGTATTCAAAAAACATATTCAACAGAATGACTTCCTTTAAAGCAAGATTAAATCCAATTACCACATTTATTTTTGATGTTGATGGCGTGCTAACAACTGGCGATGTGATTCTTTACAGCGATGAAATTATTCGAATACTGAATTCGAAAGATTCGTATGTGATGCAATTGGCTATAAAACTTGGATACAAAATATTCATTATCACCGGAGGAAGTTCCCAAGAAGTTAAAAATCGCCTGCTAGAATTAGGAGTAAATGAAGTCTATTTGAAAAGTTCAAACAAATTGGCCGTTTATGAAGATATAAAAAGAGCGCATAAACTTTCCAATGAAGAAATTTTATACATGGGAGACGATATTCCTGACTATGAAGTTTTACAAAAAGTTGGCTTAGCAACTTGTCCTCAGGATGCAGCTGCTGATATTAAACGTATTTGTCATTACCAGTCGCCGTATTTAGGCGGAAAAGGTTGTGTCCGTGATGTCATAGAGCAAACTTTGCGTGTACATGAAAAGTGGATGGGAGAAGGTGCTTTGTATTGGTGAATCGAAAAGCATTTACTTAGCTATCACTAGTTTTTTATAAATTATCGGCTCGTTTTCAATGCTCACCGTTACAAAATAACTTCCAGCTGCAAAATTTCTTACATCAATTTTAGAGGTCACTACCAAGTCTTCAGAATAAATAATTCTACCAGAAAAGTCTTGAATTACAATCTGAGCAAGAGAGTTGATTTCTGTTTTAATAGAAAATTCAACGTTAGCTGGATTTGGAAAGATAGTGGCGTTGACTTCATTTTCAAACTCGTCAACATCCACTAAAGATTCGAAGTTTAAAATGGTACTTGGATTGAAACCAGGAACATCTTTATTAATTTTCATAACAAAAACATTGCTCCCACCAAGTCCAATATTTTCAAAATGCCCAACCATAACAGCACCATCATCATTGGTTGAACCAATCTGTCCATAAAAAACGTTTTGAGCGCTATGAACTTCACCAAGAGATTCCTCATAGTCTAATGAAGGATAATATTGTTGAATATCTAAATCATATCCTCCATAAGAATATTGGTTGTCGTAGCTCATCGCCACAGCATACCAACTCGTATTTCCAAAATTTGTAATACCCTTCAATTTGTTAACTGGTATCACTGGTATCACAGAATTTATTTCGGGTACACCTAACAAATCACATTTATAATTAATCGGATAAATTTCATCGTTAAGAAATTGTGTTTCTCCAACACAGGCAATCTTAGGATCACTGTAACAAATTCCATTAAGTTGAGAGTTCCCTTCTAAATCCAACGTGTCTTCCCACCAGATTATCCCATTTTCGTCCATTTTACAAATATAAGCTTTGTGCATCATTGAGTCTGCCACAAATACTTTCCCTCCCAAGGCAAAGGTCGAATCATTAATTTGTGAAATACAGGAAATTAAGTCTGCACCTTCATTTCCAATTTGTTGAGACCAAAGTTCATTTCCATTTTTGTCTGTTCGGACAATTAAAATATCAGATTCACCATCCGTTGTGTTCAATGTTTCACCAACCATAATAACTCCAGAATCTCTTGTTAAAGCAGCATCATAGACGCGGTCCCAAGAAGATGTACCGTAAGTGTTTTCCCATAGTAAAAAACCATTTAAATCGGTTTTGAACAAATAAAAATCATAAGCACCTAAACCTGATGAATTCGTGAATCCAGCCACTAAAAGTCCGTCATTTTCTATGTGCATGATTCTCTTTCCCCCATCACTTTCCGAACCACCAAAGTGCTTCGACCATTTGAAATTTCCTAAACTGTCTAGCTTCAAAATAAAAGCTTGAGCTGGACCTTCAAAAAAACTTGATGAAGATCCTGTTATGAAATAACTCGAATCAGCCATTTGCGTAATTCCTTCTCCATAATCGTATCCATTATTCGAAAATTGTTTATAAAAGGTGATTTGTCCAAGAAGAGTTGAACAGCCAAATAGAAAGAATAGAATCAATAAGTTTCTCATAAAACGTAATTTAATCGTAATAAAAATGCCTGACCAAGCCCTTTTTTAGATACTAGACCTATTAAATTATTTGTGCCAATTCCAGCATTGAAACTTTTAAAAACGGCATTTGCATAAAGTCCAATTCTTAATTTTGAGAATCCGCCATAAGAAGCGCTCGCTCCGATTCTCAACCAATCCGTTGCTCTGTGCTGAACTCCCGCATAAACTTGTGGAATTGCCCCCTTCTGATAAAACGCTCTAAAACCGAAGAACGATTGAAATCGGCGTGTGTTTTGCTCATCGATAATTTTCCCAATTTGCACTGTAAAAGGAATAGCGATTGGTCTTGCGGCTACTGTATCTTGCCTCAAGCCAATTTCATTTAACAATGTTGCATTTCCATTCGTGATTGAATTATCGCCCACTAATTCGTTAATTTCATACCCTGTAAATTGAATGGTTGTATCCATTTCGTATTGTACTTTATTACCTGTTAGAAATCCAACGCCTAAATTTTGAACTTGAAATTGAATGTAGGAAACACGGTTAAACATAGTCGCTGGCAAAATAAAATTGGCATCCAATCCTACTCCTATTCCTTTATAAAATGTATTTCGAGCAAGTGTTTCAACCGTTCCGTTGAGTACGATTTCCGCATTAAAACCATCTTCATCTTGGATTAAACTTGCTTCGTTCAGAACAACTGAACTATAATTTCGAATTCCGTAAATATTTAATGTGACACTAGATTTTGTCTTTGGATCAATTAAGCCAAATCCCAGTTTGTGTGCGCTTAAAAAAGAAAAATTTGAATTTGACAAATTAACTTTCTGGCCCAGAAAAGGTTCATTTCCAAGAAATGCCACTCCGAAAACTCCATCTGTGTATCGGCTAGAACCAAGCGAATAGACTCCCGCTTTTACCACAATTCCCCACGGTTTTTTCTTAAATAGGTTTACAGAATAATTTCTGTACTCAATTTCTGAATTGAACATAAAACCCGCTCGATTTAACCCTTCATGCTTATCGTAATTTTCTTGTCGCACGCCCAATGGTATTTCTCCTCCATTTATGAAATATGTAATTACAGAATTTGAAATCGCTGTTGCGCTTAGTTCAATGGATCCATTTAAGATTATTTCTTGTTTTCGACTACTGGTGTCGTAAACCATTGGCAAAATATCTTGTGAAAAAAAGGTCATTGGAAACAACACACTAACTAGAATGAAATAAGTTATCCGAATCATTGAACAACAGTTTTCAGGTTGAACTTCGCTTTTAATTTCACGCCCAAATATGCTCCTGCCGGAATACCAACCATTTGATTCGTCTGAGTTGCTGGATCTGGCGTGTCAAACGCAGCTTGAACCGAAACAAATTTTATTAAATCTAAACTGCTAACTACTTCTTCAGAAAAAGGAAATTCTATTATCGATGTTTTAAATTGAATTCCTTGGGTGTCAACAGAGCCGCCATAAAGGGATGAAAGAATTTCAGTTGTACCAGCAACTTGGTGCAAAACCTGATTGTTTTCGTCCAATAGCACTAACTTTAGTGAGCCTGTAAACGGAAAAGCATTGTTTGCTTTTAGAGAAAACGTCCCAGATGAAATACGCGTTTTGTCTTGACTTTGATTCAGCGCAAAAGCAAAAGTATCTCGAATGGTCAAATCATCCATTCGAATCGCCAATGGCAAGTTTGCTTCAACCGTGAGTTTAATTCGACTTTGCTCGTAAATCTCATTCCAGCCGCCTGATGTATTTCCCCACGGGTTGATTTTTATTTCGTAGGCAATTTTATGAAACACTCCTAAATTCTCAAAGTAATTTTCCACGTTACTATTCCCTGAATTAAAGAGCAATTCAACGAATGACGGAACTAACGAAAAATAGCTCCCCAATGGCTGATCGATTAAAAAAGTATTTCCAATTTCGCCTCCAGTTAAGTTTATTGTGGTGCCTGAATTGTTTTCATTACTTAAAAAGTTGATTTTTCCTTGGGCATCAAACTTAATACTGTTTTCCAATTTCACTTTAACGGAAGTTGCCGGTATATCAATGATTCCACCAACAATATTCTGAAAGAAATCAATGTTGAAATCTGTTGTGTCTTGAATAATTCGACTCCCAAAATAGCCTCTTGCATATTTTAAAACCGAATTTTTAATTTTAGCATTTACAATAATTTGATCTTGGTTTGTAACAACAACGGATCCACCCGTTGTTAAAGTGGAAGCCGTTACTTTTGAACGGAGAATGTTATATTCAGCTCCTGAGATTCCTGTTAAATCAAGTGTGTAACCATCTAAATTTAAAGTTTCAGTCAATATGCCTGAACTACCAGAAACAGCTGCTGGCGCGAAATACGTTTGTGTGAATGTTTGTCCATTTAAGGTTACTCCTGGCAGTTCAACATTAATTTTGATGATTTCTGGTAATGGATTTTTGAGTTCCAACTCGATAACACCTTTTGTTAAAATTATTTTTTTGAGTTGAACATCTTCCAATTGCAACTCATGCTCTTTG
>Ga0105045_10003977_pt1 | contig 12809 bp, 15 predicted proteins | sample MAT02_FD_78089 | JGI IMG/M metagenome (GOLD analysis project Ga0105045, IMG submission 78089) | Freshwater microbial communities from Lake Fryxell liftoff mats and glacier meltwater in Antarctica - MAT-02 (megahit assembly) | ecosystem: Environmental > Aquatic > Freshwater > Ice > Liftoff...
CCCGAGCGCCGCAACGCCGCGCGCAACCACGATGAGATCAGGCTGTGGGCGGAATACCTCACGCCGGGCGACAAGCCCTGGCTGTGCGACGACGCCGGCCGATGTGGTGGCCTCGAGGCGGACGCGCGCTTCGTGATCGCCGGCGACTACAACGCCGATCCCGCCGACGGCGGCAGCTTACCCGGCACCATCCAGCAGTTGCTCGAGCACCCGCGCGTGCTGCGCCACGCCACGCCGCGCAGCGACGGTGCCGCCGACGCCGCCGCGATGAACCGAGTCGACGCCTCGCACAAGTCCAGCCCCGCGCACGACACCGCGTCCTTCGGCGCGCGCAACGGCAACTACCGGGTGGACTACGTGCTGCCCTCGGTGGGGCTGCCGGTGCAGGCGAGCGGCGTGTTCTGGCCCAAGGCCGGCGAACGCGGCGCGGAGTGGCTGGCCGCCACCGACCACCGCCTGGTGTGGGTGGACCTCGCCGCCGCGGAGTGACCCGGGGCGGCAATGCGGCTCAAGTCAGCGAAACCTTCAGCGCCGCCGCGGCGCGCCGGGCCTTGGCCCGCGCGCCCTCCACGTCCACGTCGCGCGCCAGCGTCACGGCCACCCGCCGGTGTCCGTCGACGCGCGGCTTGCCGAACAGGCGAAGCGCGGTGTCGGGTTCGACCAGGGCCGCGTCCACGCCGTGGAACTGCGGCACGCCGTGGCCGGTGGCCAGCACCGCGCATGACGCCGACGGCCCCAGCGTCGCGATGTTGGGGATCGGCAGGCCTAGGATGGCGCGCGCATGCAGCGCGAATTCGCTCAGCTCCTGCGACACCAGCGTCACCAGGCCGGTGTCGTGCGGGCGCGGCGAAACTTCGCTGAACCACACCTCGTCGCCGCGCACGAACAGCTCCACGCCGAACAGGCCCCAGCCGCCCAGGTCGTCGGTGATGCGGCGCGCGATCTCGCGCGAGCGCTGCAGCGCCAGCGGCGACATGGGCTGCGGCATCCAGCTCTCGCGGTAGTCGCCGTCCACCTGCAGGTGGCCGATCGGATCGCAGTAGCTGGTGCCGTCGCGATGGCGCACGGTCAGCAGCGTGACCTCGTAGTCGAAGGCGACGAAGCCTTCCACGATGCAGCGGCCCTGCCCGGCGCGGCCGCCGGTCCGGGCATGGTCCCAGCCCGCCTGCACCTGCTCGGGCGTGCGCACCGTGCTTTGGCCCTTGCCCGACGAAGACATCACCGGCTTCACCACGCAGGGCAGGCCGATGGCGGCGATGGCCTCGAGGTACTGCGCCTGCGTGTCCACGAAGCGGTAGGTCGAGGTCGGCAGCCCCAGCGTTTCCGCGGCCAGCCGCCGGATGCCTTCGCGGTCCATGGTCAGGCGGGCGGCGCGCGCGGTGGGCACCACGCGCAGGCCGTGCCCGGACTCCAGCTCCACCAGGGTCTGGGTGTGGATGGCCTCGATCTCAGGCACCACCAGGTCGGGCTTCTCATGCGCGACCAGGTCGCGCAAGGCCGCGGGGTCGAGCATGTTCAGGGTGTGGCTGCGGTGCGCCACCTGCATCGCCGGGGCGTTGTCGTAGCGGTCGGCGGCAATCACCTCCACGCCCAGCCGCTGCAGTTCGATCGCCACTTCCTTGCCCAGCTCGCCCGAGCCGAGCAGCAGCACGCGGCGGGCGGTGGCGGACAGCGGCGTGCCCAGGGTGACGGCTCGATGGTCGGTCATGGCGTGGGCGGCGTGGCGGCGGGTCGGTCATTGTAGCCAGTGCGCCAGGCCGCCGGTTCTTCGGCCGCGGGCTTTCTGTCATGCTGGGCTTTCACGGAATCGACCACCTCATGCAACGGATCCTGCTGCCCCTCGTCCTGCTGCTGTCAACGCCCGTCCTTGCCGCCCGCTGGGGCAGCCCGGACGTCGCCGGCCTGGTCACCGACCAGGCGATGGACGAGATCAGCGGCATGGCCGTTTCCCGCACCTATCCGGGTCGCTACTGGGCGATCAACGACAGTGGCAACACCGCCCAGCTGCATCTCATGGACGGCAGCGGCCAGCACCAGGGCAGCGTGGAGGCGCTGGGCGCCGGCAACGTCGACTGGGAAGACCTGGCCTCGTTCGAACTCGAGGGCCGCCACTACCTGCTGGTCGCCGACACGGGCGACAACGGCGGCATCCGCCAAGATTTGGCCCTGCACGTGTTCGAAGAGCCGGCCGACCTTACGCAGCCGGCCACGCTGGCCTGGACCATCCGCTTCCGCTGGCCCGACGGCCCGCGCGACTGCGAGGCCGCCGCGGTGGACCCGGTGCGCGGCGAAGTGCTGCTGGTGTCGAAGAAGCGCGTGCCGGCCGAGCTGTTCCGCGTGCCCCTGGCGCACAGCGACCAGGAGCAGGTGGCCGAAAGGATCGGCACCCTGGCCGGCATCGAACAGCCCGACGCCGGTGACCTGGCCCGCAGCCCGCTTTACGGTCGCTACCGCGCCCAGGTCACCTCCGCCGACCTCAGCCCGAACGGCCGCGTGCTGGCGGTGCTGAACTACCGGTCCATCCATTTCCTGGTGCGCGGCCGCGGCGAAGGCTGGAAGCCGGCCCTCGCCAGCAAACTGCCGCACCTGAGCCTGCCCTGGATCCCGCAGGCCGAGGCGATCGCGTTCTCGCTCGACGGGCAGGAAATGTTGGTCGCCAGCGAACAGCTGCCCTCGCCCTTGGTCCGGTACCGGGTTGAAAAGAAGGTCGCGCAGGCCGACTGACGGGCCTGTCGGGCCACCTCGTGCGGCATGGCTTCCGGGCCATTGGGTACTGATATCATTGTGATATCTTCCCCTCACCACTCGGGAGATTCACCATGAAAGAACAGTCCTTGCGCTCCGTCTCCGGTATTCCCACCCTGCTTGGCCTGCTGCTGGCCGGCGCCGGAATCGTCGCCCTCTTCATTGTCGGCATTCGCAACGACACCGGCCTGTTCATCGCCGGCGCGCTCGTGCTTGGCGTGGTGTGGCTGTTCGCCCTGGCCGGCTTCTACATGGTCGAGCCCAACCAGGCCGCGGTGCAGAGCCTGTTCGGCAAATATATCGGCACCGCGAAGGAGCAGGGCCTGCGCTGGAACAACCCCTTCTACTCGGCCAGGAAGATCAGCCTGCGCGTGCGCAATTTTGAAAGCAGCAAGCTCAAGGTCAACGACCTGGACGGCAGCCCGATCGAGATCGCCGCGGTGGTGGTGTGGCATGTGGTGGACTCGGCCGAAGCCGTCTACAACGTGGACGACTACGAAAGCTTCGTGCACATCCAGACCGAAGCCGCGCTGCGCGCCATGGCCACCAGCTATCCCTACGACCAGCACGAGGACGGCACCGTCGCCCTGCGCAGCCACGCCGCCGAGATCGCCAAGCACCTGACCGAGGAAATCCAGGAACGCCTGGCCCAGGCCGGCGTGCACGTTTCCGAGGCGCGCATCAGCCACCTGGCCTACGCCCCGGAAATCGCCCAGGCCATGCTGCAGCGCCAGCAGGCCGGCGCCATCATCGCCGCCCGCACCCGCATCGTCGAAGGCGCAGTGAGCATGGTGGAAATGGCGCTCGAGCAGCTGTCGGCCCGCAAGGTCGTGGACCTCGACCCGGAGCGCCGCGCGGTGATGGTCAGCAACCTGCTGGTGGTGCTGTGCGGCGAGCGCGGCACGCAGCCGATCGTCAACGCCGGCTCCATTTACTGAGGTGGCCATGGACGAGATGGCCATCGTCGGCATCACCTTGATCGTGGTTTCCGTGCCCGGGCTGCTGATCGGCCTGGCCCTGATGACCGGCAAGTGGGCGCCGGCCTTCAGGTCTGCCGACGCCGAGCGCTCGCGCAAGCGCATCGGGCTTGCGATGGTGTCGCTGGATGCCGCCCTGCTCGCTGTTGGCTGCGTGCTCGCCTTGACCCGGATCTGATCCGGCAATGGCGGAGAGAAAAGCCTACCCGCTGCGCATCAACGCCGACGTGCTCGAGGCCATCCAGCGCTGGTCCGATGACGAGCTGCGCTCGGTGAACGCCCAGATCGAATATGTCCTTCGGGATGCCCTGAGAAAGGGTGGGCGCCTGCGCCCGCCCGACCCCGACGAGCAGGACCAGGCATGACCAGCCAACGACGACTCGCCCTCCCAGGACTGGGCAAGGCGCCCATCGTGCTGGCGGTCCTGTTTGCCGCGGTGCTGCCGATCGTCATTGCCATCGTCGCCCTGCTGCAGGTACAACGCGGCGCGGTGTCGCCGGTGGTGATGCTCGCGATGCAGGGCCTGGTTGCCCTGCTTGGGATTTCGCCCTCGGCCAGGCCCGCGTGGTGGACCTGCGCGAACACGGCGAACTCAAGCCCTTGATCAAGACCACCGGCGTGTGCATGCCCGGCCTGCTGGCCGGCCGGATCTGGCTGCTGGGCCTGGTGCACCCGCAGGCCGTGCTGGAAATACTGCGTCGAAGCCAAGGCTGACACCTGCTTCCCGGCGGGCCCGCGGCCCCGCTAAGCTGGCAGCATGAGATCCCTCGAATGGCACCTGGTCAACAGCCCCGACGTGGAGGCCTGGCCTGCACGGCTGCTGCGTGCCCGGGCCTCGGCCGACGCCCGCGCGATGGCGGGCGCCGCCTGGGTGCTGCGGCGCAAGCGCGACGGCCGATTCCTGGCGGCGCTGGGCGGCGGCCGCCTGCATGCGCTGGTTCCCGGCCTGGCGCGTGAGGCGGGAATCGGCGAGGCGCTGTCGGCGCTCGATGCGCCCACCGAGCGTGCCGGCCAAGGTCTGGCGCTGCCGCTGGACGGACTGATGGAGCGCCTGCACCGGCTGGGACTCGACCACGACTACGGCGACCGCAGCGGGCTGGCTTTGTTTGCCGAACCCTGCCGGCTGGAGTTCGCCGGCTTCGACCGCTACCGCCGCGCGCTGTGGCTGGTTGCACCCGCCGCGCGCGCCTGGCGCCGCATGGAAGGCGCCGCGCTGGCCGACGGCATCGTGCTGCAGGCCATTTCCGGCTACCGCAGCCACGACTATCAATTGGGCATCTTCGAGCGGAAGCTGGCGCGCGGCCTCACGGTGGACGAGATCCTCACCGTCAACGCGGCGCCGGGCTACAGCGAACACCACGGCGGCGTGGCGCTGGACATCGGCGCGCCCGGCGAAACTGCGGCCGAGGAAAGCTTCGAAGCCACGCCGGCCTTCGGCTGGCTGCAGCGGCGCGCGGGTGATTTCGGTTTCCACATGAGCTACCCGCGCGGCAACCCGCACGGCATCAGCTACGAACCCTGGCACTGGCGCTGGCATCGGGCGGCCTGAGCCGCGGCGGTCAATCCTGCGAGCGCTTCACGGCCGGCTTGGCCGGCGCCGCGCCGTCGGCGATGCGCCACAGGTAGAGGCCTGCCAGGGTGCGGTAAGGCCCCCATTTCGCCCCGCGCTCGGCCAGCGCCCTGGGCTTGGGCATCTCGTCGAGCCGGTCGAGCAGCTGCGCGCCCTTGCGCACGCCCAGGTCGTCCACCGGAAGCACGTCGGGGCGGCCCAGCTGGAACATCAGCATCATCTCGACGGTCCAGCGGCCGATGCCGCGCACGGCGGTGAGTCGCTCGATGATGTCTTCGTCATGCAGGCCGGCCATTTCGCGCGACGAAGGCACTTCACCGCGCGCAGCGCGGGCGGCCAGGTCCCTCAGCGCCAGGGTCTTGTTGCCCGATACACCGCAGGCGCGCAGCGTGGCGTCGTCCACGCGGCCCAGGGTATCGGCGTGCAGTTCCTTCGCATCGATGGCCACCTCGACGCGGCCAACGATGGTCGCGGCGGCCTTGCCCGACAGCTGCTGGTAGAGGATGGCGCGTGCCAGTGCGTCGGTGGTGTCGAACGGCTTGCGCCAGCGCGCCGCTACGTCCAGCGGACCGATGCGTTCGATCCAGCCGCCCAGCTTTCGGTCGCGCCGGGCCAGGTGCGCAGCGCCGGCGTCAAGGTCGAATCCGCGGACGACTCCGGCCACGGCCGGGCCTCAGCGACGAAGCGCGTCGGCCACCAGCAGCAGCCAGGCCAGCATCAGCAGCAGGCCGCCGGACGGCGCCAACGCGGTGGAAGCCGACGCGAACACCGCCGCCAGCAGGCTGCCGGAGAAAAGCAGCATGCCCAGCGCCAGGCCCGACAGGCCCACGGTGCCAAGCCGGGTGCCGGCGGTCGGCGCCAGCAGCAGCAGCGCCAGGCCGTGCCCGAAGGAAAACAGCGCCGCCAGGCCGACCCGTCGCGCGGCGTCGCCGTCCAGGCCGTGCGAAGCATAGGCGCCCAGGCCGACCGACACGGCGCAGGCCACGGCGCCGAAAGCCGCCAACCCGCGCTGCAGGCCGTTCACGGCGTGCCGCCTATGTAGTCGTTGCGCGAGCGCATCAAGCCCTCGGCCTTGTGCGGCGGCAGCAGGAACCGGCGGCCGCCGAACGCTTGCCGCCACGCCTCCACCTGCACGCGCAGGTCGGCGACGCGCTGGTCGGGCGACGCGGCCTTCGCGGCCCGGACAACCTCGTCTTCCGCCGCGGCCGAAGCCTCCGGACGCGCGAACCAGGCCGCCGCGCGGGCCGCGTCCAGTTCGACGTCCAGGCGCGCCCAGGTGCCGCCGTCCTGCCGCCAGGCCGCCACCGTGAGGCGCACGCCGTCCAGCGTTTCAAACACCACCACCTGCGTGGCCGGCGCGCCCGAATCGGCGGCGACGTCGTCCAGGGCCAGCTGGTCGGTGAACCCGCCGGTGGTATTGCCGGCGTCCGGGTTCGCCATCGCGTCGGGCGACAGGCCGTCGATGCTGAAGCGATCGTCCACGCGCAGCAGGCTGAACGCCGCGCCCTTGGCCGGCGTCACGCGGATGCGGTCGATGCGCGCCATGGGCACGTCGAACAGGCGGCGGTCGAGCCAGTCGGGCGCGCTGCGCGCGGGCGCGATGTCCTCGTCAAGCAGCCAGGCCTGCGGGTCGTCGTCCATGCGCACGTAGCTGCCGCCGAGCGAAGGATGGTTGTTGCCCACCGTGATTCGCACCGCTTCGCCCGGCCCGCCCGACAGGCGCAGCTGGCTGCCCTTGGCGCCGGCACCGGTGATGTCCTCCACGCCCAGCCGGGCATGGCGCAGGGGATCGGCAGTCTTGGGTTCGAGGCGCCGGGCCTGGCCGAGGCGGAACAGCGCGCTGCCCACCTCGCGCTGGTTGGCCGGCCAGCCGTCGCGGTCCGGCATACGCCAGGTGCCGTCGCGCTTCTCGATCAGCACCCGTGTCTTGGCGCCCGCGCCAAGCACCTGGATGCGGTCGATGGCGTCCACCCGCGCGGCGAAGCCAGGCAAGGCCAGGGTTTGGGAAACCTCGTCGCCCGCAGCGTCGCGCTCCAGCAGCCACCAGGCCAGGCCCGAGGCGGCCACCACGGCCAGCGCCAACGCCAGCAGGGCCCGCGTGCGCATGGTTCAGGCCACCGCCGCGCGCCGGCGCAGCCAGCGGCGCCACGCCACGAACAGCGCCACCACCACCACCACCAACGGCATGCCCAGGATGTTCACCAGCTTGAGCCGCGCGCCCAGCGCATCGATGTCGGCGTTGAGCCGGTGCTGCACCTCGCGCAGCTCCTTGCGCATGCGCAGCTTCTCGTCCTGGAAGCGCAGGATCTGCGCCTGCTGTTCCTGCGACAGCGCCTGCGCCTGGCCGTTCACGCCCGGCTTCTGCAGCGCAGCCAGCTGCTTCTCGAGATCGTCAAGCTGCCCCTGCAGTTTCTGCTCGGTGCTGCGGTAGCGCTCCTCGGCGCCGCGGCGCAGGGCCGCCACGCGCTCGAACGGGCGGGCCGCCGTGGCCCGCGTGCGCACCGAGATCAGGTCGGCGTTGCCCACCAGGTTGTCCACCGCGTTGTAGACGAAATCACCGTTGCCGGCGAAGGCGTTGAAGACCGGCTGGCCCAGGAAATCGCCCACCTGCACCCACAGACGGTCGGTCAGCACGTCGGTGTCGGCCACCACGACCAGGTTGACGGGCTCGACGCTGGACGCGAGGTGCTTGTCGTCCTTCCTGTCGGGGAAGGCCGACTTGAGCGGGCCGGTGAAGCGCGCCGCCAGCACGAAGGGAGCGCCACCGGGCTTGAAGCCGTCGCGCAGGAGGCCAGGATTGGCCACGGTGTCGCGCACTTCGCTCACCAGCGCCAGCGCCGAGGCGCTGGAACTCTGCGCCAGGGCGACCATGGAAAGCGTGGAATCGCCCGACAGCGACAGGGCGCCGACGCTCGACAGGTTCAGGCTCTGCAGCTCGCCCGTCACCACGTCGTCTTGGTTGAGCGCGTCCTTGCCCAGGCCCAGCACGGCCAGGTGCCGTACCGGCTGGCCGTTGGGGTCGGGCTGCACCTGCAGCGCGTGCTTGTCGTCGAGCACCACGCGGCTGGGGTCGTACTGGATGCCCCAGGCGGCGAACAGCGCCGGCAGGTCGGAGCTGCGCGGGATGGCCAGCGACAGCGGGTCCAGCGGGTCCACGCCGGACTGGTCGGCTTCCGAATCCGGATCCACGAACACCAGCAGCCGGCCGCCGCGCAGCACGAACTGGTCGATCGCGTACAGCGTGTCGTCCGGCAACCCGCGCGGATGCACCAGCCACAGCAGGTCGACGTCGTCGGCGATGCTGGTGGGATTGCCCTGGAAGCGGCGCAGCTCGAACAGCTCGCTCACCTGCCGGTCCACCACCCAGCCCGGCGTGGTGCGGCCGGTGGGGTCGGTGGACGGCCCGGTCGGCAGGCCGCTGACCAGGCCGACCACGGGCAGCGAGTCCACGCTCAGGGTGGACACCAGCTTGGCCACGTCGTATTCGAGGAAGGCTTCCTTGTCGGGCTGGATGAACGGCATCACCGTCTGGCCGTCGGTGCTGTTGATGCCCACCAGGCCGAAGTAGAGCTTCTCGCCCGTGCTGCCCAGCGGCACGGCCTGCAGCCCGTAGGCGGCGGCCTGGTCCTCGGCTTCGGAGAACGGTTCGGGGTCGATGATCTCCAGCGTCACCTTGCCCGCCGAGCGGGCGGCGATTTCCTCCAGCAGCTCGCGCACGCGGGTGGCGAAGACGCGGAACTGCTGCAGGTCGCGGGTGGCGTGCTCGGAGTAGTAAAGCTTCAGCTGCACCGGTTCGTCCACGCGTCCCAGCACGTTGCGGGTGCCCTGCGACAGCGTGTACAGCTGCTTCTGCGTCAGGTCCACGCGCGCGCCGCGCAGCGCCACCGACGACAGCGCCACCAGCGCGACGAAGCCCAGCGCCAGCAGCGCCAGGGCGACCAGGGGAATGAAGCGTCGGTTGGGTCGGTTCATGGCGTTCAGTCGGCTTTCTTCAGGTCGATCACCAGCACCGTGGCGGCCAGCCACGTGGCGATGCACAGCAGGAAGAACACCACGTCGCGCAAGTCCAGCACGCCGCGGCTGATGGCCTGGAAATGGGTCAGGAAACTCAAGCCGGCGAAGGCATCCACCCAGGCCTGCGGCGCCCAGCCGCGCACCAGGTCGAGGGCCATGGGGAAGCCCGCGAGCAGCATCAGCAGGCAGATCACCACCGTCAGGATGAAGGCCACCACCTGGCTGCGGGTCGCGGCCGACAGCGCGCTGCCGATGGCCAGGAAGGCGCCGGCCATCAGCCAGCTGCCCAGGTAGCTGGCCAGGATGACGCCATGGTCCGGGTCACCCAGCCACGCCACCGTGATCCACATCGGGAAGGTCAGCGCCAGCGCCAGGCCCAGGAAGGCCCACGCCGCCAGGAACTTGCCCAGCACCGCCTGCCAAAGGGACAGCGGCAGGGTGAGCAGCAGCTCGAGCGTGCCCGATTTGCGCTCCTCGGCCCACAGGCGCATCGCCACGGCCGGCGCCAGCAGCAGGTAAAGCCATGGATGGAAGCGGAAGAAAGGCTGCAGGTCGGCCTGCCCGGCTTCGTAAAAGCCGCCCAGGTAAAAAGTGAACGCACCCGCCAGCGCCAGGAAGATCACCAGGAACACCGCCGCCAGCGGCGTGGAGAAATAGCTGCCGAACTCACGCTTGAACACCGAATAGACCGCGCTCACGCCTTGGCCTGCGCGGTGGTTATGCGGCGGAAAACCTCGTCCAGACGGCCGCGTTCGGGCTGCAGGCCGCTGAACGCCACCCCGCGCTGGCGCAGGCGCTCGGCCACCGCGTCGGGCGCCACCGGCTTGCCCTGCGGGAACACATACAGGCGGCCGTCGCCGGCCTCCTGGTGGAAGCCGCTGACGCCGGGCATGCCGTCGAGCGCGGCGCGCGCGGCGATGCTGTCGGCCGCCAGCACCGACACCGCGCCCTGGAAGCGCGAGCGCGCCAGCAGTTCGGCCGGCGTGTTGTCGGCCAGCACCTTGCCACGCGCCACGATCATGGCGCGGCTGCACACCGCCTCCACTTCCTCCAGGATGTGGGTGGAAAGCAGCACGGTTCGTTCGCGCGCCAGCTCCCGGATCAGGGTGCGCACTTCGTGTTTCTGGTTCGGGTCAAGGCCGTCGGTAGGCTCGTCCAGGATCAGCGCCGGCGGGTCGTGCAGGATCGCGGCGGCCAGGCCGACGCGGCGCTTGAAGCCCTTGGACAGCGTGTCGATGGGCTGGTGCAGCACGTCCTCCAGCGACAGGCGCCTGAAGACCGCCTGCAGGCGCTCGCGGCGACGCCCGCCGGTGAGCCCGCGCACGTCGGCCACGAAGCCCAGGAATCCCTCGGGGCTCATTTCGCCGTAGCCCGGCGCACCCTCGGGCAGGTAGCCCAGCGACCGGCGGGCCGCCATCGGGTCGGACTGCACGTCATGGCCACACACGGTGGCGGTGCCGGACGTGGGCGCCAGGAACCCGGCGATCATCTTCATCGTGGTGGACTTGCCGGCGCCGTTGGGGCCGAGGAAACCCAGCACTTCCCCGGGCTCGACCTTGAAGCTGATGCCGTCCACCGCCAGCAGGCGGCCATAGCGCTTGTGCAGGGCGTGTGCCTGGATCATCGCGTTGGAGTCTCGCTAATTCGGGCGCCGGAAATGACAGGGCGGGCACTTGGCCCGCCCTGCGAATTGCTCAACCGGCAGCCGGGGCTTCCGGTGCCGTGGCGGGAGCCGCTCCGGCCTCCGCGCCGGTGGCGCCGTCTGCGGCCGGGTCGGTCGGCAGCGGTGCAATCACCACCGGGGCGGCCGGCTCGACACCGCCGACCTTCACCGGCCAGTAGAGGCGGAACTGCGCTTCCTCGGACAGCATGTCCTTGATCGGGCCGAGGTAATCCTCGTACGGACGGTCATACGGCTCGGCACCGCGCACTATCGCCCAGGCCTTGGTCAGGTCGCGCACGCGCGGCAGACCCGGCGACGGACCGGTGTAGGTGGTGCTGGCGGCGCGCATGGCCGGAATCTGCACGTAGGCAACCGGGCCTTCGACCTGGACGCTGAGCAGCTCCAGCGGGGCGTTCGGGTCCACCGGCGCGGCCGGAGCAGCCGGCGCGGCTTCGGTAACGGCCTGGCCTTCAACGGCGGCATCGCCTTCGCCCGCTTCGGCGACAGCGCCTTCGGCCGGGGCCGGGCCGGTGCCCTTGCGACGGATCGGCACCACCACGTCGAAACCGTAGGTGTCGGTGCTGAACTCGTTGGTGACGATGCGCATCGGGCCGGCGGCCTCGAGGTCGCTCTTTTCCATGATCTGCTCGATCCACTTGAGCTGGTTGGTCATGGCCAGGGCGATGTCGTCGTTGGCGCGCTTGGCCGCCGTGGTCACGACCAGGGCGTTGGTGGCCGGCAGGTCGACGAAGGCGAAGCCCGGCTCGTGCTGGCTGTAGTCGAAGCGCGGGATGGTGGCGAACAGGTTGCTGACCTTGTTCAGGCCGGCCTTCATCTCGTCGCCGATGCCGCGGGTGACATACAGGCCGGCGTAGCGACCGATCAGGTCCCAGCCGTAGTCCACCGTGTAGCGCTGGGTGATCTTGACGTTCTGGTTGCGCTGGCCGGTGCGCTCGAAGCGGAAGGTCATGCGCTTGTTGTCGCCGCGGGATTCGTTCTCGACGGCGTAGACGATCTTCTCGCCAGGCACGTCCTCGATCAGCTCCCAGGTGCCGCTGCCGATCACACCGTCGTTGGACTGGAACGCCAGCTTGGCGCCGACGCCCTGCTCAGGGCCCGACGTGGTGAGTTGGACGCGGGGGTCCTTGTTGACCAGGGCGTTCCAGTCGCGGAAGCGCGTGAAGCTGCCCATCAGGTCGTTCACGGTGGACATCGGGCGATTGGTCTCGACCGACTCCGACACGCTGCGCGTAGAGGGCAGGAACAGGCCAACCACCACGAACAGCGCGATGACGATCAGCAGCGAAACAATCCATTCGATAAATCGGGTCATTCTTGGGTTCTCCGGGACCGGTCCCCGGCGGGTTGACGTGCCCTGCCGCAGGAATCGGAGAGGATATCAGGTCATGTCGCCGGCCGGCAGGGGTTGCCGGAAAACACCCTGCAGCCCGCGCCGCAGCAGGCTTTGCGCTAGACCAGCTTCAGCTCAAATGCTTTCAGGACCGCCCGGGTACGGTCGCGTACGCCCAGCTTGGACAGGATGTTGGAGACGTGGTTCTTCACGGTGCCCTCCGCCACGCCCAGAGAGTTGGCGATCTCCTTGTTGGAGAAGCCCCCGGCCATCAGCCGCAGGATCTCGGTTTCGCGCTCGGTGAGCGGATCGGGCTGGTCCAGGCTGACGAATTCGGTCTGCAGCCCCTCCAGGCCCGACAGCAGCCGCTGGGTCACCGCGGGCTGCACCAGCGAGCCGCCCTCGGCGACGGTCTGGATGGCGTTCACCAGCTGGTCCAGCGACACGTCCTTGAGCAGGTAGCCGCGCGCACCGGCGCGTATGCCGGCC
>Ga0105045_10003980_pt1 | contig 12805 bp, 11 predicted proteins | sample MAT02_FD_78089 | JGI IMG/M metagenome (GOLD analysis project Ga0105045, IMG submission 78089) | Freshwater microbial communities from Lake Fryxell liftoff mats and glacier meltwater in Antarctica - MAT-02 (megahit assembly) | ecosystem: Environmental > Aquatic > Freshwater > Ice > Liftoff...
CAAAATACTTTGATTTCCATTCAAAAAATAACATCTTTGCAGTCGAAAATTTGACTTTAGAAGGTCTTTACTCAATATTTTTATTTAATGATCAATAAATTCATCGTACTATTCTTTCTGTTTTTAAACTCTGTGACATTCGGTCAAAACACCGCCACACCATACAGTTCTTATGGCATAGGAGAGCGGGGAGGAATTGATAATGCTGTTTTTTCAGGATTAGGAAATAACACAGTGAATATGATTGCTCCGGAAATACTAAACCATTACAATCCGGCTAGTTACAGCTATTTAAAGCATCAATTTCCACTTTTCTCAGCTGGATTTAGTACAAAGTTTTCAACATTTACCTCAGGTGATGTTAGTCAAAAGAACAATAAAACAACCTTAAATGAACTTGCATTGGGGATGTCCTTTGCAAAGCGATTTGGATTTGCCTTTGGCTTAACGCCATACACAAAACGAGGATATTCGATCAGCGAAAAATTTGCAGTTGGCACAGATTCGGTACGTCATGATTATATAGGTACAGGTGATATCAATCGATTTTTTGGCGGGTTTTCAGTTCAAATATTAAAATTTGACTCATTGACCTGGTCTGTTGGAGTTAATTTAAGTTCATTGTTTGGTACCGTGCAAAACGAGCGAAGAGCATATTTAATCAACACAGTTTCAACTGCAGGCGGAATTGATGATAAAACGACCAGATTAAGTACATTTCATTATGAAATTGGCACTGTTTTCACAAAACAATTTAAAAAAGGTCATTCCTTAACTTTAGCGGGAACCTTGGAACCTATGCAAGATTTGACTGCTTACCAAAATGAACGACTTTTTTTCACGACAACTTCTATTGACAATTCTAACTCGTATCAATTAATTTCACAAACAGGAGAGCAAAAAGGAACGATTAAACTCGCACCGACATATCAAGTTGGGTTTGATTACACTTACGCTTTTAATGATACTGTTAAAAATCGGGTGCGCAAATCAGAAATAAAATTTTTAGGAAGTTATTCTAGCACCACGTGGTCACAATTTGAAACCCGATTCAACAATTCAACACTTAATTTAAATTATCCAAACACGACTAGCATTCACTTTGGTTTGCAATATCGACCTCAAACAGATTTCTCGACGGGCACTAAGCCAAGCATTTTAGAGCGAATGAGTTACCGCATTGGATATTTTAACAAAAGCTTGCCTTATCAATTTAATAATAAACAATTAACAGAGTTTGGCACGTCGTTTGGATTAGGACTTCCGATCTTGACAGAGAAAAAAATGCAGTCGTCACTTCAATTAGGAATTACCTATGGGAAACGAGGCACAAACGAGGCAGGATCATTGAACGAAACATTCTTAGGAGTCAATATCGGAATAATAATTTCTCCAAGTGAAAGCGACAGATGGTTCACAAAACGAAAATTAGATTAAAAAATTAAAACAGAAATTAAGATGCATCACCCCACGACAAATTTTTGCATACGCAGGAATGATTATGGGGTGCTCCATCTGACAATTAAAAAACAAATTATAAAGAGATGAAACTAGGTAAATTATTTTTAGGATTGGTTCTTATGGCAAACACTCTTGGATTCGCTCAAGGCGATACAGATCCAGCTTTAGAATGCAAAAGAATGAAATTGTTCGCAAATAAAAAATTGGACATCAATGACTACAAAGGTGCTGCAATGTTCTTTTTGAAAGCAGAAGCAATGTGTGTAGATTATGATTCAGACGATTACAATAAACGTTTGATTCCTACACTTCGTAATATCATTCAAGATGAGCAAGATGCTGTCGCAAACGCTGCTTATGTTGATACAATTCTTGCGGTATTTGACAGAACAGAAACGAAAAATTTCTACGACGTGTCTAACGATTTATTTCGCGCTGCATTAATTACACAAAAGACTGGCGGCGACCGAAAGAAAGCTGACAAATTATTTCTTCGTGGAATGGAAGCCAAAAAAGATGGGATCCACGAATCGTATATAACGTTATATGACTACAACCTCTATGCGATGTATGCAGAATCGAAAGACGCAGAAAGAATTGCACTTAAAAAATTGATGATTACCAAGTATTTTGAACTGACAGAATTGGTGGGACGTGCAAAAATGTCTGGAGCAACGCAAGATGCTTTAAATCAATATTTCAATGCAGTAGTTCAAACATGTGAGGACATTTTACCAGAATTAGGTGGCTTTCTTTCAAGCCTTCCACAAGAAAAAGAAGCAAAGAAAAAAACAGTTAAAAACTTGTTGACTTTATTGGAAAACAAAGGATGCAATGAATCAAAAGAATATGAAATTTTGATTGATACTTTAATCCAAATTGATCCAACAGACTATGACGCCATCTATGGAAAAGCGCTTCGTTTGGAAAGTAAGAAAAAATATTCAGAGGCTATTGGAGCATACAAAGAAGCAAAGGCTATTACGAAAGACCCAAGTCAAAATGCAGATTGTGATTACGCAATTTTAAGATGTACATTTAACTCTGGAAATTGCAGTGCGACATACAGCATGGCGATGAATTATTCTGGAAAATACAAAGGAGAAGCATTAAAAATGGCGGCCCAGTGTGTAGCTAAAAATAGTTCAAGTTGTGGAGCAAGCACTTTCGAACGTAAATGCGCTTATTACTACGCAGTTACATTGCTCGAAAGAGCTCGTGCAGCTGGTGCAGACGTTGGCGGATTGATAGGTTCATATAGAGCCAATTTCCCAACAACAGCAGAAATTTTCGAAGAAGGAAAAAGCCGAGGACAAACGCAATACATCTCTTGTTATGGCGGTCAAACAGTAACCATTGAATAATTGATAACTCAAAAAAATATTTTTAATCGTGTTCCTGCTTTCTTATTGATTGCAGGAATGCTTTTTTCATTTACTATTTCATGCACAAACGACTTGGACACAATCAAACAAGTCACATACGACCCGAATGCTCCAGATGATGTAACAAAAGACTTGTCTGTTTACTACACGGAATCAGGAACTGCGCAAGTTAATATTTATGCTTCAATTGCTGAAACATATTCCAAACCTCGTCATATCACGAAGTTAAAAGACAGCGTGAAAGTCGATTTCTATGATGCAAATGGAGTTATCACCACTTCATTAACGGCAAATTACGGTGAGGTTGATTACGAGAAAGGTGAAATGTATGTAAAAGACAACGTTCGTCTTTGGAACGTGAAAGACCAACGGGAACTTAGAACATCAAAACTTACTTGGAATCAAAAAGACAGTACGATTTTTTCTAATGACAACGTTATCGTTAAATCACCAAAAGGAATTGGATATGGAACAAGCATCGTTACAAAACAAGATTTTTCATACTACAAATTGACCGATCCAAGAGGGAAATATGAGTTTGATCAGTGATTTGACTCTTCGGCATCGAGCGCCTCAGAAGGCGTCAATTCAAATCCTATCAATTACAATTCTGCCGAAAGCTTTCGGAATCCTAACTCTTTTTAGTATTTTTGCTTAAAAAAATGAACCTCTATAATAAATTAATGCTCAATTTTTGGCTCTTCGTTGGAGTTGGTTTAACTATTTTCATAACCTACAAGACGTTTACAGATGGGTTTAATAAATGGGGTTATTATTATGTTTTTGCCGCACTAGCGCTAATCATGTATTTCTTTAGAAAATTTATGTTGAATCGAATGGCTAAACACCTTGAATTCCTTGAAAATCAGGAAAAAACAAACTCAGGCAAATAAGCCAGTACACAGTAAATTGGAATCGATTTATAGCCGTTCAACATAATTGGCTAGATAATAGACCTTTAATTTTTAATTTTGTGTAACATTTCGATGTCCTAATTGGTTTTAAGTTCAATGAAGTTTTTTTCATTTCTAGTCGTTTTATTTTTTGTATTAAATCCGCATTGTTCCTTTTCTCAGCGAACATTGAACGGACAAATACTTGATGAACATAATACACCAATTCCTTATGCGAAAGTCTTTGTTAAAAACACAGCATCATTCCGCACAGTTTGTGACGCAAAGGGATATTATGAAATGCAATTAATTCCGGATGAATATTATGTAATTGCAACCTCTGAAGGATATCAATCGCGGGAAGTTTATGTTGTTATACTTGATGCAAATCAAACACGCGACATAAATTTAATTCCTTTGGATTTTCAAGATTTCGAAGACATAGAGGTTAGTGCAAAAAAAACCAATCCAGGGCGTGATATCATGCTCGAGGTTGTGAAAATTAGAGAGAAAATAAGTCCTTGGAATTACCCTCATAGTTGTGAAGTCTATATCAAAGCATCGGAAAAGATTGAACTAAGCGATAAACAAGAAGAAAAAATAGACAACCAGAAAAAAAAGAAAGAAGTAAGCAAAATTGAAGATCCAAACGTCTTCGAGGATCCTTTCGCTGATCAGCGGCTAAAAGATGAAAAATTGGCAAGCAACATGAATTTAGTTGAGGTTCAATTGACCCGAAACTTTGAACCATATAATAAAGTTAAGGAAATTCGTAATGCTTACGAAGTGCGTGGAAATCTTGAAAATCTTTATTACACAACAACTGTAAAATCCAACTTCAATTTCTTTCAAAATCTTTTGCAACTAGATGATTTGCATCAAACGCCTTTAAGTTCGCCGATTTCTGCACCAGGAATTTTAAGTTACAGATACCGATTGATTGAAAAATCAGAAGAGAATGGAAGAATTATCAATAAAATAAAAATCATTCCTCGCACAGTTGCAACAACAACTTTGTCTGGTTTTATTTGGGTTGAAGATTCGACTTGGTTGGTTAAAAAATTAGATTTAACCTTAGAAAAAGGAAATTTATTAATTTATGATTATTTCAGTATTTCGCAGGAATTCGCAAATCCTGGCGACTCTATCTGTGTGCTTAAAAAACAAGTGTTGGATTATGGGGTTGCTTATAAAAATCAATCCTCAACCCTAAATACAACAGCAACTTTTGACTCTTACGATTTCAACGTTCACTTTGATAAAAAGTATTTCAATAACGAGCTTTCCATAACTGAACAAGAAGCTTATGATAAAGACACTTCTTATTGGTCCAAAAGTCGCACAAACCAATTGACACCCGAAGAATTAAAATTTGTTTTAGTAAAAGATAGCATTCGAGACTATCAAAACCGCGTTGAATATCAAGATTCGATTGATAAATTATTCAATAAAATAACCGTATTAAAAATTCTTTGGTTTGGCGTTGACAAAAGAAATAGAGTGAAAAAAACACAATGGACATTTAGTTCTTTGGCGGCATTAATTAGACCGATTTATATTGCTGGACCTCGCGTTTCGCCAAATGTTTTCTACTTCAAAAAATGGAAAAATGGGCGAGCTCTGGATGTTTATACCGAAATTTCTTATGGTTTTCTAAATTCAGACATTAAAGGGGAAACCATTTGGAAATTTCTATACGCACCATTTCATTTTGGACAGCTCGAAGTTTCATTCGATCATGATTTTGATGCCATTCAATGGAATAATTCCTTTGCACAAGTCTATCGAAGAAATAACTTCATAGAAACCACTTCGCTCAATATATCTAACGATTATGAGCTTTTTAATGGTTTCTATTTGTATAACAATTTCAGTTTTACAGAACGAAGAAGTATCGATGACTACCGATTTGTTGGCGGTTTAGATAGTATTTTAACCAATAATGAACCAACTTCGTTTCAATCCTACCAAGCAGCAATCGGGATCATCAATGTTTCTTATACTCCCGGACAAAAATACATGCGTGAACCTAACCGAAAAGTATTGTTAGGCTCACGTTGGCCAACTTTCTATTGTTACTATGAGCGAGGAATACCTCGACTTTTTGGTAGCGAAGTTGACCATGAATACATGCGGATTGGAGCTCAACAGACGTTCAAACTTGGACTTTTGGGAACCACAAGCTACAACGCTTGGGCAGGGAAATTTTTAAGCTCTCGAGATTTATACGATGCTGATTATAAATATTTTAGACCGAGTGACCCCCTTTGGTTTTCCGATCCATTAAATTCATTTCAAGGATTGGACACTTCACTGCCATCAACAAAAATGACTTATGTTGGACATATCGTTCACCACGACAACGGTGCGATTATGAATAAAATTCCATTCATGAAAAAAGCGAGAATTGGTTTGGTTGTTGGTGCCGGTGCTTTGTACATTCAAGAATTGAATTGGCAACATTATGAATTCTTATTTGGTCTGGAGCGCATTTTTAAATTATCACGGCGCAGGCTACGCTTAGGAATTTATGGTGCAATTTCAGATGGTAACAATATAAAACCAAATGCAACTTGGAAAGTTTCTTTTTCGATGTTAGATAATCGGAGTATGAAGTGGAATTTCTAATTATAATTGCTAAAACATACACCAAAAAAGATTGACTACCTCTTTTTTTCTGCGGACTAGCTTGCGAAGCTATTTATATATGTTGCCTAAAACGCTATTCATCACGAGGTCATTCTTAACTCATTATTCATAATTTAAAATTCATAACTCTTTTACTTATCTTTGCCTCAATGAAAAGCATTCACGAAATTTATCGATACACTTTTAAGTACAAACTGCATGCAATTTCTGTTATCGTTTGTAATTTGCTTTTCGTTATTTTCAATCTAGTATCTTTAGTTTTATTCATTCCTTTTTTGCAATTAATTTTCCCGAATGGTGATGATAAAATCAATCAAATTACAAAACCATTTAACGACGGAACCTTCTCTGGATTCTTTGGCTATGCTTCTAAAAGTTATCAATATTTCATGCAAGAAATGGTCAATGACGACCCGAAAAAAGCATTGTTATTTGTTTGTGTTTCTGTACTAATTGCTTTTTTTCTTAAGAATTTCTTCCGTTACGGAGCAATTTGGTATCAATCTCAAATTAGAATGGCTGTTGTACGTGATGTGCGTCAAAAAATCTTCGATAAAGCAATGATTCTGCCTCTATCATTCTACAGCGATGAGCGAAAAGGAGATTTAATGTCAAGAATGCAAGGCGATGTTAATGAAGTTGAAATCTCCGTGATTGCAATTCTAGAATTATTATTTCGTGAACCAATTGCAATAATAATCAATATTGCAGCTTTGATATATTGGAGCCCTCAACTTACATTGTTTTCTTTTATTCTTTTGCCTGTAACAGCGCTTGTTATTTCTATAATAGGTAAAAGTCTGAAACGAACATCGGGTCAAGAAAAGGCCGAATTAGGCAATTTATTCTCAAAACTAGACGAAGCATTAGGTGGAATTCGAATAATTAAAGCGTTTAACGCTCAAAAATTCATCATGAATTCCTTCGCTAAAAGCAATTTAAGACATCAAAAATTGACAACAAAAGCTTTTAGAAAACGTGATTTATCGCCAGTTTTAAATGAAACGTTATCCGTTGCCGTGATGATTGTGATTGTCTGGTATGGCGGAAGTATAATCCTCGACAATAATGCTTATGAAGGATTTAATGGCCCTGTGTTCATTGGTTTTATTCTAGTTTTCACCCAACTGATGAGACCAATTCAAGGGATTTCAACTTCGTTAGCAAATCTAAATCGCTGCGAAGCATCTTTGGAACGAATAAATCAAATTTTGGATGCTGACGAGAAAATTTTAGAACCTGAAAATCCTATTTTCGATGTTAATATATTGGAAGGAATTCATATCAACGATGTGTATTTCAAATACAAGGATAATCCAGTTGTAAAAGGAATTAATTTTAGTATTCCGAAAGGAAAAACAGTTGCATTAGTTGGTGAATCAGGCAGCGGGAAATCAACAATTTCCGATTTGTTACCACGATTTTATGATGTACAATCTGGCGCAATTTACTTGGATGATATTAACACTAAAGATATTGATATTCGTACACTTAGAAGTAAAATTGGAATCGTTTCACAAGAATCAATTTTATTCAATGGAAGTGTTCGAGAAAATATTTCATTTGGAAATCCAGAAGCAACAATCGAAGAAGTTATTGAAGCAGCAAAAATTGCGAATGCGCATGATTTTATTTCACAACTTGAAGATGCTTATGATACTCAAATTGGTGAGAAAGGGAATAAACTTTCTGGGGGACAGAAACAACGAATTAGTATCGCGCGAGCAGTTCTTAAAAATCCAGACATTTTAATTCTCGACGAAGCAACTTCAGCCTTGGATACAGAATCAGAAAAATTGGTACAAGAAGCACTCAATAAATTAATGTTCAATCGAACCTCTTTAGTCATTGCGCATAGACTTAGCACAATACGTGATGCCGACGAAATAATCGTTTTATCAAAAGGTGAAATTATTGAGCGAGGAACACATCAATCACTTATCGACTTAAAAGGAACGTATTATCGCTTGTGTAGTTTGCAAGGATTGAGTTGAAATAGAGACATAAGACTAAAAGACGAGAGACCGTCCCGAAATCGTTCGGCACTAAAGGACGAAAAACCAAAAACAAAGTACTTTTATCATTAATAAACAGTCTTAAAACCTTAAGGTTATGCAATCCTAAAGTCTTAATATCTGGAGGGCCTAAATTCTTATAGTCCTAAATTCTTATAGTCTAAACCTCTTTTCCTATCTTTGCACCCAATTTTGAAAATATGTTAATACAAGTTGTAAAATCTAAGATTCATAGAGTTAAAGTTACTCAAGCAGATTTAAATTATATTGGAAGTGTAACGATTGATGAAAGTTTGATGACTGCTGCAAATGTTATTGAAGGAGAACGCGTTCAAATTGTGAATATTAACAACGGTGAGCGATTTGAAACCTACGTCATTAAAGGTGCGAAAAACTCAGGAACAATTTGTTTAAATGGTCCAGCTGCTCGTCGCGTAGCAATGGGTGATGTTATAATTATCATCGGTTACGGATTCATGGATTTTGAAGAAGCAAAAACCTTCAAGCCTTCATTAGTCTTTCCAAATGAAAAAACCAATCTGCTGGATTAAATGTATAAAAGAACAATTCTTACCCTCATAAAAACTGTACTTCCTTTACTTTTAGGCGTATATCTAATTTGGGTTTTCTTTTCTGGAATGTCTAAAGAGGCAAAAGAATTATTTTACCAAGCAATCTATGAAGCCAATTATTTTTGGATAGTTTTATCATTAATTTTAGGAGTTATAGCTTATTTATCAAGAGCTTATCGTTGGAAATATGTATTAGAACCACTTGGATTCAAAACTCCATTTTGGAACAGATACCACGCTGTAATGATAGGTTATTTAATTAATCTAACAATTCCTCGTGCTGGAGAGGCATCGAGATCTGCAATGCTCTATAGATCAGACGAAGTTCCTTTTTCGTCTTCCTTTGGAACAATTATCGCCGAACGAGCAGTTGACATGGTTATGCTGTTAGGGATATCATTGTTAACAGCTTTCTTAGGATATTCTGATTTTATGGAAATAAAATCACTCATCATTCAAGAATTTGGTGGTGACACAACTTCAAGCGCAGGCGGATTTCCATGGAAAATGGTTATTTATACAATCTTAATTATTGGTGCATTATTTCTTAGTTATTTAATCTTCTTTAAAAAATCATTTCGGGAAAAGTTTATCCATTTCGGAAAAGAAGTTTTGGCAGGTTTATTATCCATTTTTAAATTAAAAAAACCATCGCTTTATTTATTTCATACCTTAATAATTTGGGGCTGCTACATCACAATGTTTGGAGTTGCATTTCAAGCACTGCCTCAAACAATAGACGTGCCAATTTCAGGAATTTTAATTGGTTTTATTGCCGGTTCATTAGGAATTACATTTACGAATGGAGGAATTGGAACCTATCCACTTTTGGTTGGTTTAGTAGTTGCATTTTACATCGGCAAAGACTATCCTGAAGATGCGAAAGCGATTGGCAATGCTCTTGGAATGTTAGTTTGGGTAACTCAAACACTTTTGATGATTCTGTTAGGATTAATTTCCTTAGCTTTATTGCCGAAAAACTATTCAAAAGATGATGACCCGTCTAGACAACCTTCAAAATAAAATTGTTTCACTTGAAGATGCAAAGCGCCGCATGGGAATTTGGCGAAATGCTGGATTAAAAGTCGCTTTTACAAACGGTTGTTTCGATATTTTGCACCGAGGGCATGTTACATATCTTACTCAGGCTTCTGAACTTTCAAATCGTTTAGTTGTTGGAATCAATACCGATTCTTCCATTCGAAGACAAGGAAAAGGGCCAAACAGACCAATCAACGATGAAGTATCTCGAATGACTGTCTTAGCTTCTATAGGAGTAGTTGATTTAGTCGTTTTATTCGATGATGACACGCCGCACACTTTGATTAAAGAACTTCTGCCAGATTTTGTGGTGAAAGGCGCAGATTATGATGAAAATGAAAGCGATAAATCATCAAAAAAGTACATTGTAGGAAAGGACATCATGGATGCTTTTGGTGGAAAAATTGTGACGATTCCTTTATTAGATGGTTATTCGACCACAAGTATTGCAAATAAACTTTAATTTAAATCTGTAAATCATGTTGAAATCTCACATCGGCACAATCATCATTGCATTGGCAGTTATTATTTCTGCCTTTTTAATTGGTCGTTCTTTTGCTTCGCGAAACACTGCTAACAATACACTAAGCGTTACAGGACTTGGTGAAGAAAGTTTTACTTCAGATTTAATTGTTTGGAAAGCTAGTTTTTCTGCGAGAGGTTTCGAGTTATCAGCTGCTTCAAAAGAATTAGAATTAACAAAATCAAAAATTAAAAAATACCTGACGGGAAAAGGAATTTCTAGTGATGACATCGTATTTACGGCTGTTGACATTCAAAAAGAATTTTCGTCAAATTATGATGGAAACGGAAATTTTGTGAGCAGTTCATTCTCTGGTTATTTGCTTTCTCAAACCCTTAGACTAGAATCAAAAGAAGTGAATAAAATTGAAAAAATATCGCGTGAAGTAACGGATTTGATTAATCAAGGAATTGAGTTAACATCGAATCCGCCAGATTATTATTACACAAAATTGGCGGAATTAAAAATTCGAATGATTGAAAATGCTACCAAAGATGCCAAAATGCGAGCAGAAAAAATCGCTGAAAATGCAAGCAGTTCATTGGGAAATTTAAAAAATGCCTCAATGGGAATCATTCAAATCACAGCGAAAAATTCTGCTGAAGATTACAGTTGGGGCGGCTCATTCAATACGAGTTCAAAGTTGAAAACAGCTTCAATCACGATAAGATTGGATTATTCTTTATAAAGAAATTTAGATAATTTAAACCTTTTCATAAAGTGTTTTTACCTCATGTGTGACTTTGTGGTGTCATGGGTTCACTTCTTGGCTAACCTTGTTGGTTAAAACAAAAACACGCTCCATCATGGAGCAGCAACGCGGGGTAAAAACGATTTCATTTACTTTGATTTCCATCGACTGAAGTCCTTGACCATTTAGCGCACGGACTATTATTTTATTTGCATTTTAACGGATTATTTTTTCCCACTAAAAATTCTTATCGAAATAGTATCTTTGTGTTAATAAAAAATATTTCGTTGATGAGAATTTTTCATGGTTTAGAAGGACTTAAACAGATTTCGAAGCCCGTTCTAACAATCGGTACTTTTGATGGTGTTCATTTGGGACATCAGAAAATATTGAAAAATCTCAATCAGGTTGCGGAAAAAATTGGTGGTGAATCTGTTCTTTTCACTTTCTTTCCGCATCCAAGAATGGTACTTTATCCAAAATCACATGGTGTTCGATTGATTCAAACAGAAGATGAAAAATTAAAGAAATTGGAGGAAATGGGCCTTCAAAACATCATTATTATTCCATTTACAGTTGAATTTTCTCGTTTGAGTGCTTTAGAATTTGTCCGAGATTTTCTGGTAAATAAGATTGGTGTAAAACAACTTGTTATTGGATATGATCATCAATTCGGCAAAAATCGAGAAGGGAATATTGACTATTTGAGAGAGGTTTGCGAAACGTATGATTTTGGTATTACTGAAATTTCAGCCAAAGAAATGGATGAAGTAAACATAAGTTCAACCAAAATTCGCAATGCACTTAAGGAAGGAAATATCGAGGTTGCAAATGCATATTTAGGAAGTAAATTTGAACTTTTTGGCACTGTTACAAAAGGGAAAGGGCTTGGAAAAACATTAGGATTCCCAACCGCCAACATTACTCCAGGTAGTGCATTGAAATTAATTCCAGGAAATGGCGTTTATGTTGTTCAAGCAATCATTGACGGCAAAAAAGAATTTCATGGCATGTTGAATATCGGCACAAATCCAACTATTTCGGATGAAAACAACCGCACTATTGAGCTTCATATTATCGATTTCAATGACGATATTTACGGAAAAGAAATTGAGGTTCAATTTTTGAGTAGATTGCGTGACGAAATGAAATTTGAATCCGTTCCAGCATTAATCGAACAAATTAAACAAGATGAGCAAGTTACTCGTAGTTATATTCTTCATCAATAGCGGAAGTTTTTTCGCTCAACTTGATTCTGTTCGCTTCTATGAGCTTGTTGAGCTTACAAATGCAAATCCAGATACTGTTTTCGCTATTTCTCTAAAAAAACAAAAATTAGCTGAAATTCCGGAAGCACTTTATAAGTTCAAAAATATTAAACACCTTGATTTAGAAAAAAACAGTTTCTCTGATGTTTCACGTTTAGGCGAATTTCCCGAATTAATATACTTGAACTTAGGTCGCAACAAACTCGATAATTTTCCCGTTGCTGTCTGTCAAATGCCAAATTTAGAGGTGTTGATTTTAAACCGTAACTATTTCAATTCGATTCCACCTTGTATTAATTATTGCCAA
>Ga0105045_10003981_pt1 | contig 12803 bp, 11 predicted proteins | sample MAT02_FD_78089 | JGI IMG/M metagenome (GOLD analysis project Ga0105045, IMG submission 78089) | Freshwater microbial communities from Lake Fryxell liftoff mats and glacier meltwater in Antarctica - MAT-02 (megahit assembly) | ecosystem: Environmental > Aquatic > Freshwater > Ice > Liftoff...
AGGCGGTCACAACTGAATAATCGGCAGAACCCGATTGAGCGAACCAGATTGGCGCCCCATCAGATCGAGCGTTACAAACTGGAACCCGAGAATACGCATTTGATCATGGATCGCAGTTCGCATTGTTGGTTCGCATGCGAGCTGAATTCCTTCGATGCATAGCTCCAATCGCGCTAGGTTGTCTGCATGAAGTCGCACGCGAACATCTCGGAACCCAAGTGAGGCCAAATACAACTCAGCCTTCTCAATTTTTTGCAAACGATCCGGCGTCACCGATTGTCCGTAAGCGATGCGACTTGCGAGGCATGGTGACGCTGGTTTGTCGGCGACCGTCAAGCCAAAGTGTGCAGCCAATTCACGCACTTGTTTTTTGTTTATGCCCAAGTTAACAAGCGGCGCGACGACGGAGTATTCTGAGGCAGCTTGCAAGCCTGGTCGATAATCTCCTAAGTCGTCTTGGTTGGTACCCGACATGAGGCATTGGTAGCTATTGGAGTCCGCCCAAGCCCGCAGCGTTCCGTAGAGAGTCGACTTGCAGAAGTAACATCGTCGACCGTCGTTGCGAACATAGTCTTCGTTGTGGATTTCGTTCGTCGGAATTTCTTGGTGAGCAATGCCGATGGCTGCGGCGACAGATCGTGCGGATTGAAGATCCGAGTCAGGCACGGCGCTACCCACGCCAGTGATTGCAACCGAGCGGCTCGGTAGAGCGTGAAACGCAGCAGCGGCGACCACCGCACTGTCGACCCCGCCTGAGAAAGCAACCACCACCGATGGATGCTTGGCTATCTCACGAATTAGGTCTGCGGCCAAGTCTTCGGTTAGGCTCATACTTTGATGACTCGAATGTCCAAGCACTATCGCTTAAGTTTTCTTTTTGCGCCGCTCGTCTGCGGTTGGAAGGGGCATAGGACCAGCGTACGCGTCAAAAATAGCGAGCAAGTTTAGCAGGCCTGCAACCGCCGTGTACAGCGAGCCGAGTTCAAAGCCAGCAGAAGACGACAAGTGCCATTCTGATAGTTCGTCACGGCTTGCGGGGGCAGCCATGAACCGGCTCCAGCTCCATTTGTCGTCTGGAATGGGTACAAAGCCGTTCTTGCCATCATTTCGATGTACCCAACCTTGGATAGCCGCGGGAAACGCAGGAATTCCAACACAAAATTGGGCAGGAAATTGAAGACGATATTCGTCTGGATTCCATGCTGCGTAAACCACTCGACCCTGGCCAACAAAGAGCCCAAGAAAGAACAAACTCAGGATACAAACAGCAAACAAATAAGCTTTGTTCCGTCTGCCTTGGTAGTAGTGTCCAGCTCCGGGAACAAGGAACGCCAACACAGCCGCAAAATAGCGATTCTTCAGGTTGATTTCGCAGTCATCTGCAAAGACAACATGACCGTTATCGGCCGATTCACTCATTTCCGGTTCAATTCTTTTTGTGATGGGTTTGGTTTTAACTGGTGCTTCGATGGCTACTCTACGCACTAATTATAACACATTCCGTGGCTTTGCGGCTACTTCAACTAGACCTGAACCGTCCGATGGGAGCAATGCGAGACCAATCTCCCAATCGCTGATTCGAACGGGACCATGGTCTTAAACCACGATCGCCGAACCGGGTGTTTGAATCGCTCGGCAGCTTTTTCGCGTTCAAGCATCCACTATTGGAAAAATCGCAGCATTTTGTGCTAATATGTCCGCACCTGCCGTTAGCTCACCCAAGTTCCTCCTGCACCCAAATTGGAAACTTATGCTTCTAAAAACTAAGACTTTCGGGCTTTTCCTCTCGGTTTCGCTCATAGCCCTACAAAACGTGTCCATCGGTCAGCAAACGGGAAAGCCACGCACGCTTTTCGCAGCCGACTATGAGAAAAAGCTCGCCGCAGTCATTAAACCCGACAACTCCCTTGGTCTTCAAATGCCAATACAAGCTATCCATGACGCACAACCCCTGCCAAATGGAAACTGGCTCCTGCAAACAACTTTTACTGAGGTCATCGAGGTTGATAGCAAGGGCAAGGAAGTCTGGAAATACAAACCGGCTGCGGAGAGCGGCAAAGTAGAAATCCACGCTTTTCGTCGGCTTGAGAATGGTCTTACTATGATCGCCGAAAGCGGTACGACTCGAATCATCGAAGTCAACAAGGAAGGGGCCATAGTTCATACGACACCGCTCAAGGTGGGCGTGCCTAATCCACACCGCGACACACGCTTAGTGCGAATCACACCAGCCGGAACTTACTTGGTTGCTCACGAAGGTGAAAAGTGCATTCGCGAGTACGATCGAGAGGGAAAGATCATTTGGGAATATGAAGTCGGGTCGCAACTCTACAGTGCGGTTCGGTTGAGCAATGGGAACACTCTCGTTGGTACCGGCGATGGCCACCGGGTAATCGAAGTCAACAAAGCAAAAGAAATCGTATGGGAGGTTAAAGAGACCGAACTTGCGGATGTTAAGCTTGCTTGGATCACGATGGTGGATCGGCTTCCGAACGGCAATACATGGATCGTGAACTGCCATGCCGGTCCGAACAATCCCCAAATTCTAGAAGTGACGCCTGAGAAAAAGGTGGTTTGGTCCTTTAAGGATTTCTCGCGATTTGGAAATGCTCTCCCAGTAGCAGTCGCACTCGACTAAAAGTAAAACGATTCAGCGTAGGTGCCCAGCCCTGGGTGGGGCGACAGCGATTAGCCCACGGCGTGAGCCGTGGGTTTTCTTTAAACCAGATCGCTGATGCACTCATTGTTGATCATTGTCTATGGCGCTCTAGCAATGACCGCGTTGCGATCGGTCGAAAGACCCATCGGGCAATCCCATGGGATTTTTTGCGGCAACTCAGCTTGCGCTCAATAGCGCTGAGCCCATGGTTAATCCTGGCGCTGGGAGCGTGCTGCTTCCTTGCAAATAGATATCGATCGCTCTTGCAGCTCCTCGCCCCTCGTTGATGGCCCAGACAACTAACGATTGACCTCGGCGACAGTCGCCTGCTGCAAAGACACCCTTTACGTTGGTCTCAAATTTGCCATGTTCGGCTTTGTAATTGCTACGTGGATCAAGCTCGACGCCGAGCGCACCCGCGACCGTATTCTCTGGCCCCAAAAAACCCATCGCTAGCAGAACCAAATCGGCCCCTATGACTTCTTCACTTCCCGCGATCTCCTCCATGGTCATGCGGCCGTCTTTTTTGACCCATTGCACTCGCACTGTCTTGATTCCAGTCACGTTTCCTTGACCATCATCGATAAATTCCTTGCTGAGGATGCAATATTCGCGAGGGTCACGGCCAAACTTCTCCTCGGCCTCTTCGTGGCCATAATCTACTCGGAACGTTCGTGGCCATTGCGGCCAGGGGTTATCGGACGCGCGATTTTGCGGCGGCTTGTCCAGCAACTCGAAATTGACAAGCTGTGTGCAGCCGTGACGCAAACTAGTACCGATGCAGTCGCATCCTGTGTCTCCGCCTCCAACCACAACTACTCGCTTACCCTTGGCTGAAATGAACTTGCCGTTCTCATGATTGCTATCGAGCAGGCTCGATGTGTTCGCTGTCAAGAACTCCATCGCGTAGTGCACCCCTTTGAGCTCTCGGCCTGGGATCGGCAAGTCGCGAGGCTTTGTCGCTCCGGTTGACAGTAAGACCGCGTGGTTCTCTGCCATCAATTGTTTCGGATCAACATCCTGTCCAATATTTGCTCCGGTAACGAACTTCACTCCCTCTGCACTCATCAAATCGAGGCGACGTTGCACAACCCCTTTGTCCAATTTCATATTTGGGATACCGTACGTGAGCAAGCCACCGATGCGGTCGGCGCGTTCGTATACTGTGACTGAATGCCCGGCTTTGTTGAGTTGATCTGCAGCCGCTAGTCCGGCTGGCCCACTGCCGATTATTGCGACGCTCTTGCCAGTTCGCGTCGTCGGCGGGGAGGCCGTTACCCAACCCTCTTCGAAGGCCCTGTCGATAATCGCGTTTTCAATGTTCTTGATGGTCACCGGTGGATTGGTGATCCCGAGGACGCAAGCTCCTTCGCAAGGTGCCGGACATACCCGACCTGTAAACTCGGGGAAGTTGTTCGTCTTGTGCAAACGATCGACCGCTTCTCGCCAGCGACCTTGGTAAACCAGGTCATTCCACTCCGGAATCAAGTTGTCGATTGGACAACCCGTTCCGGACTGACAAAAGGGAACTCCGCAATCCATGCATCGAGCCCCTTGCGTTCGCAGTTGCTCTTCCGCAGGCTCGGTATAGATCTCGCCGTAATCGTTAACTCGAACGATGGGCAGCCTCCACTCCACTTTCTTGCGCTCGAACTCTTTGAATCCAGTTGGCTTGCCCATAATTAATCTTGTTTACTGAGGTGTGTGTGTGTGTGGATGAATGTTGTTTTCTGCGGCCTAAAGCCTTGGGCCTTAAGCCTTCCCTAAACCATTTGAAGTTTCTTTTCCTGCTTCATTTCAAGCAGGACGCGTTTGTAGTCGGTAGGCATGACTTTGACAAAACGACCAAGGCTGCTCGGCCAATCTTCGAGAAGCTTCTTCGCTACCCCGGACTGCGTCAGATCGGAATGCTTTGATATGAGATTGAACAGTTCGGTTACGTCCTCCTCGTCTTCGACCCTTTCGAGCTCAACAGTTCCCAAATTACATAGGATCCGAAACGAGTCGACGTCGGATAACACATAGGCAACGCCACCACTCATACCAGCCCCAAAATTGCGACCCGTCGGACCCAAGATCACGACGCAACCACCAGTCATGTATTCGCAACCATGGTCGCCGACTCCTTCGATGACTGCAGAACAACCCGAATTTCGAACTGCAAATCGCTCGGCGGCCCGCCCTCGAATGAATAGTTCGCCGGTCGTGGCTCCATACAAACAAACGTTTCCGACAATAATATTGTCTTCAGGCAAAAATGTCGAACGCTTGTCTGGATAGACCACGATTCGTCCACCTGAAAGTCCCTTGCCGACGTAATCGTTTGCATCTCCCTCGAGCTCCAGCGAAACACCATGTGCTAAGAAAGCACCGAAACTTTGGCCTGCCGAACCCGTGAATTTGATGTAAACTGTGTCGGTAGGTAACCCCGCTTGGCCGTATCGCTTGGCGATCTCATGGCTGAGAATCGTACCGACGGTTCGATTGATGTTGATGATAGGCAACTCGAATTTGACCGGTTTGCCGGACTCCAAGGCCTGCTTGCATCGCGGCAAAATTTCGGTCATGTCCAATGATTTTTCTAAGCCGTGATCTTGCTTTTGCAAGCAACGAACACCGACATCAGGGCTGGACTTCTTTGCTGGTCGCAGGATGGGCGCGAGGTCCAATCCATCCGCTTTCCAGTGGGAAATAGCCGAATCCGCAACCAAACATTCGGTGCGTCCAATCATGTCATCGATCTTGCGGAAGCCAAGTTCGGCCATGATTTGCCTGGCGTCTTCCGCCACCATAAACAAATAGTTGACCACGTGCTCAGGTTTGCCGGAGAACTTCGCACGCAGCTCGGGATCCTGGGTCGCGATTCCGACTGGGCAAGTATTCAAATGACACTTCCGCATCATGATGCAACCAAGGGTAATGAGCGGAGCCGTCGCGAAACCGAATTCCTCGGCGCCTAACAAGGCAGCGATTACTACATCTCGCCCTGTCTTGAGTCCACCGTCGGTTTGCAAAGTGACACGGCTTCGCAAGTTATTCAAAACCAGTGTCTGGTGGGCTTCTGCGATACCAAGCTCCCAGGGTAGACCTGCGTGCTTGATGCTGGTTAGCGGCGAAGCTCCCGTGCCACCCGTGTCGCCACTGATGAGGATGTGATCGGCGTGAGCCTTGGCGACCCCAGATGCGACCACGCCGACACCGACTTCGCTCACCAGTTTGACGCTAACTCGCGCGCTTGGGTTGCTGTTCTTCAAATCATGAATAAGCTGCGCTAGGTCTTCGATCGAATAGATATCGTGGTGTGGTGGTGGGCTAATCAGCCCCACGCCTGGTGTGCTGTAACGAATTTTGGCAATGTACTTGTCCACTTTTTTGCCTGGCAACTCGCCACCTTCGCCGGGCTTTGCACCTTGCGAAATCTTAATCTGCAATTCGTCGGCATTGGCTAAGTACTCAATCGTCACACCGAATCGGCCCGATGCCACTTGCTTGATAGCGGATCGTTTGCTGTCACCGTTGGCCATCGGCTTGAAACGTACTGGGTCTTCACCACCTTCACCGGTATTGCTCTTGCCGCCAAGTCGGTTCATAGCGATCGCGACCGTCTCATGCGCCTCGGCACTGATCGATCCAAGGCTCATGGCTCCGGTGCAGAAACGTTTCACGATGTCTTTTGCAGGCTCGACTTCATCAATGCTGATCGCGGGGCCAGCTGCCCCTGGCTTGAACTCAAGCAGCCCTCGCAGTGCATAGCGCATCTTCGCGTCTTTGTTGATGTGGTCCGCAAACCGCTTGTACGCGTTCTTGTCACCAGCCCGCGCTGCAACTTGAATGTCGGCAATGGCGGCTGGGTCCCATCCGTGGCGTTCCCCTTCGGCTCGCCAATGGAATTCGCCAAGGTTTGCCAACATCGGCAAGGCGTTGGTCTTCGTAGTTGGGTACCCCAAGGCGTGGCGTCGGAAAGTTTCCTCCGCCAAGATGTCGAAGCTGCATCCCTGGATTCGGCTGTTCGTGCCGACAAAGCACCGCGCGATGACTTCGTCCTTCAAGCCGAGGGCCTCGAAAATTTGAGCGCCCTTGTAACTTGCCAAAGTACTGATCCCCATTTTGGCCATGACTTTCATCATGCCTTTGGCAACCGCTTTGCGATATCCGGACACGATCTTGTTGTCGTCCATGCCTTCGAGCAGTCCGTCTCGGCTCGCTTGCCACAATGATTCAAATGCCAAGTAGGGATTGATTGCGTCCGCGCCGTATCCGACCAACAAGCAGTGGTGGTGTACTTCACGGGCCTCGCCGGTCTCCAGCACTATTCCGATTTGAGTCCGCTTGGCGGCCTTGACCAAATGGTGATGGACTGCTCCGCATGCGAGCAAACTGCTTGTCGCAACTCGATCCTGGCCGATGTTTCGATCGGACAAAACGATCATCGTGAACTTTTCATCAATTGCCTGTTCGGCTTCCGCACAGATTCGATCGAGCGTGGCTGCGACGCCTGCTTTGCCGAGTTTTCGATCGAAGGTAATGTCGATCGTCTTGGTTTTCCAACCTCGGTTGGTCATGTGTTGAATGGCTGCCAATTCTTCGTTCGTGAGAATTGGATGCGGGATCATCAAGCGATGGCAGTGGGCTGGAGTTGCGTCCAGTAAGTTCTGCTCGGGACCGACGTAGCATTCGAGGGACATGATGACGTCTTCGCGAATGGAATCGATCGCCGGATTGGTAACTTGAGCAAACAACTGCTTGAAGTAATCGTAGACAAGGCGAGGCTGGTCGCTCAGGCAAGCTAGAGCCGAGTCATTACCCATTGAGCCAATCGGATCGACTTGCGTCTGGATCATTGGCAGCAGCATGAAGTTCATCGTTTCGAGCGTGTAACCAAAGGCCTGCATGCGAGGCAAAAGCGTATCCGGATAGAACCCGTGCGATTGTTGATCGGTTGAGAGCTGGTCCAACGTGATGCGTTCCGCTTTGAGCCATTCCTGATAAGGTCGAATGGCGGCGAATGTTTCCTTGAGTTCCTCGTCAGGGATCAGGCGACCTTCTTCGAAGTCGATGAGGAACATACGGCCGGGTTGAAGACGCCCTTTGGATTTGACGATGGCTGGATCGACTGGTAGGACACCGACTTCGCTGGCCATGATCACACGGTCGTCGGTCGTGATATAATATCGGCTTGGTCGCAAGCCATTTCGGTCGAGCGTTGCGCCGATGAAATGTCCGTCGGTGAATACGATCGAGGCAGGGCCATCCCACGGTTCCATCATGCAGCTGAAGAATTCGTAGAACGCGCGTTTGCCTGGCGACATGGTTTCGTGCTTTTGCCAAGCTTCCGGCACCATCATCATGACTGCTTCTTGCAACGTGCGGCCATTCATTAGCAAGAACTCTAGTACGTTATCGAAGGTCCCAGAGTCGCTGCAAAGCGGTTCAACAACGGGAAACAGTTTCTTAAGATCCTCTCCGAAGACGGAACTCTCGGCCATTCCCTGGCGAGCTTTCATCCAGTTGATGTTGCCTCGAACCGTATTGATTTCGCCGTTATGGCTCATAAAACGGAGTGGCTGCGCTCGGTCCCAGCTCGGAAACGTGTTGGTTGAAAAGCGAGAATGGACCATTGCCAAGTGGGTCTCGAAATCCGGGTCGGACAAGTCCGCGTAGTAAGGCACAACTTGGGCAGGAGTCAACATTCCCTTGTAAATAAGAGTCTTGGTCGACAAGCTACAAACGTAGAACAGCGTCGCTTGCTTGAGGTTCTTGTCGTTGCGGAGCAGATGGCTCGCTTGCTTGCGAATTAGGTAGAGTTTGCGTTCAAATTCTTCATTGTTTAGGCCCTCTTTGGCAGCGATGAAAACTTGCTCGATTACGGGTTCTGCTTTCCGTGCGCTTGGCCCGATGTCTGCTTTGTCAGGCGATTGAGGAACTGCCCTCCAGCCCAAGAGCCGTTGCCCCTCGCTTGCAATCAGTCGATTGAACGCTTGTTTACAATGGTCCCGTTCAGAGTCATCTTTCGGCAAGAAAATATTGCCGACCGAATAGAGACCTTTTTTGGGTAGATCAACACCTAGCTCAGTCAACGCGAGTCGACGCACGAATTTGTCCGGCATCCCGACAAGAATGCCGGCTCCATCGCCGGTGTTGGCTTCGCATCCGCACGCGCCTCGGTGGTACATGCTTTTGAGGATGGTGTCGGCATCGCGAACAATTTGATGGCTCGGAACACCTTTGACGTTGGCAACGAACCCAACCCCGCACGAATCTTTTTCGAGCTCAGGATCGTATAGGCCTTGTTTTTCTGGGAAGCCAAATGGTGCATTCATGCTCGTGAAGTCCTATTCCAATGATCTTGTTCAGTATTCGGTAGATTGAGAGTACAACGGAGGCGTCGTTGCAAATTAAGAAGATTTTTCTGGCGTGGACAATTCGCTCTGTTCGGTGTCCACTTCCATCGATTTGCCGTCTTCTGGCGGCTTGGCATTTTCCTGGTCCCAAACGCGATTCTTCATCACTATGTCCATAAAACTTCGCGCAGCGCGACTCAACGTCACTTCCTTGCGTTGAATGATCCCCAGCGGCCGAGTCAATTCAAGCCGATCGCATGCAATTCTCTTGAGCGAACCTGATGCCAATTCACTTTGAACAGTCAGCATCGGCAAGAATGCAACGCCACTGTTCACGATGGCTGCATGCTTAACGGAATCGATATTGTCTAGTTCAACGACCACACGCATCGTCACGCCCAAGTTGCGGAGCTCTTTGTCGATCTCTTGACGTATCCGCAAGTTACTGGCAAAAGCAACCAAACCGACTTGCGAGAGAGCTTCGGGAGAGATACGACCCAGCGTTGAGAGCCGATGGCGAGGCGAAGCGACCAAGATCATCGGTTCGTGACGCCACAGGGTGGTTAGCACCGAAGGATGATTTTGATCGGGATAACTTACCATCCCAAAGTCAACGGTCCCCTGCTCGACCATTCGGTAGACCTCGTGTGGATGCGCGAGCTGATAGGCAAAGCTTGCCGAGGGGCAATTTTTTTGGAACTTTTCTTCCAGCGTTGGCATGTAGCTCAAGCCGATCGAGTAGATCGACGCAACTACAACGTGCCCAGTCACCTCTTCGCCAGAACTCATACCACCGAGGCGAACTTCGTCTACCAACGAATCGAACTGGCGTAAAACGCCAGCTAAACCATCGTAGAACTTTTGCCCCTCGGCAGTCAAAACGAAAGGACGCTTCGTTCGATCGATCAATTGGACCGATAGAAAATCCTCCAAATGCTGAACACTTTGGCTAGCCGCGCTCTGAGTCATCCCATGATCGCTCGCCGCCTGCGAAAAACTTCGCCGGCGAACGACATCATAAAAGACTTTGAGCGACCTGATGTGCACCGCTCCATGGGAGCTCGCAGCTCTGTTATTACTTTTGTTAATTGCAAGGCTCCTGTATTAACATTGTCGATTCGAAGGATACCTTTTGAAGTTGAGGGAGTCAAGGAGCAGCGAGCTCACTTTTCCGAACCGAAACCAAAGAATTGCAAACGGATCGAACACGTTCAAACAGCTTAAATTGCAACAAAGGCCTACTAAGCAACATTAAAAACATTTAACGCTAACTAAAACACCGCATCGCAAACATTCGCATTTCAGAATCTCTAATGCTGGGACGCGAAAATCTAAAATATTAATTCTTAGCGTCCAGGCTTAGATCGATTGGCGTGGATTGATCGTAGCGGAATTGGTAGATGAAACCGCCAGAGTTTCGGTTTGCCCATGAATAATGCGGGCTTCCGCTACGAGTTTCCTCAAGTTCTACGACAGCGGGTAGGAGAACGGTTTACCGCTTGAGCGATTGCGTCATAAAATCAAGCAGTACCTTCGTGGTTGGATCGCCGGCCGCCCCAATGTCATCATTAATTTGGCTGTGAGTCGTTTCCTTGGCACCGTAAACTTTGGCAGTTACTCCCGAATTGGTGAGAACTGCTCCGAAACGATTTGCCTGGATTGAAGTGTCTGGATGCCCAGCGACGTGCAAAATCAAGAATGGAGGAATTTGCTTGTCTTTGGCGACATGGTTTACTGCCGAAAAATTTCGGTGTTTTTCGGGATCGTTCCCAAACTTTTCGCGGTGCCCAAACTTCGCCTGTGGCATGGAATGCGCTAGCTGGCGCATCTCGGCAGTCCAAATGATGGCTGGAATGTCGAAGGTATCTCCATCCACCGGTACGCAACCGACGATACGACTGAGTGAAACCTGTTCCGCTTTCAGATAGCGTTCATCTGTGCAAATCAAGGCCGCGAGCTGTGCACCGGCTGAATGTCCCATGACGAAGATTCGTTCTGCGTCTCCTCCATACGCAGAGATATGTTCACTGACCCAGCCAACGGATTTCGCAACATCCTTAACAATGGTCTCCATATCGACGTCTGGCAACAATCGGTAGTTGGTCGATACGAACACGAACCCGTTGTCAACGAACCACTGCGGCTTGAGCTGAACGTTTGCCTTGTCCCCTGCTTGCCATCCACCGCCATGAATCCAGAAAACCACGGGTCTATTTTTTGCTCCCTTTGGAGAAACCACATCGAGCATTTGTCTCGCATTCGCTGGGGTCGCATACGGAATGTCGCGTGTAATTTCCTGAGCCTGAATGGTGTCCAATGATGTCGTCAGCAACACCATCGCAGCGATCAACCGACAAAACATAGGGTCTTTGTTTTTCATTTTATGGCCTCTTAATCGCAATGGTAGTTTTGGACCAGCGTCACGAACGGACACTCACCGGACGACTTCCGCAAAATGGTACTCACTATGTGAACCGAAAGCGCTAGCTTCGGGCTTCGGGCTTCGGGCCTTTTCGGGCTTCGGGCCTTTTCGGTGGAACACGCAGGCAGTGCGGTAGCCCACGGCTAGCGTTTGAGGTTCACACTAGTCGAAAGTGCTTTAGCCCACGGCTAGCGGCTGAGGTTCACACGAGTCGAAAATGCGTACCTTGGGCGTAGGGTGTCAAATTTAAACCGGGTTTTTGGCGAAAATCCATCCTTCGATGGCTTCTCCTTGGACTAGTTGCCGTTCGATGAACTCGGGAATTCGCTCTTCGGTCATTCCACCGTACCAATTACCCTCTGGATACACAACTAGTATAGGGCCTCCCATGCAAACTCTCAAACAGTTTACTTTGGTTCGATAGCAAGCCGTTGGCCCCGTTGAGAGAGAAAGTCCACGATCCTTGAGTTGATCCTTGAGGGCTTTCCAAGACAGCTCACCGGCCTCCTTCGAACAACACGTTTCCCCGATGCACAAAAAGACATGCCGAGCATAGCTTCCAATCTTGAGTTGCGAGGCAGTCTCGCGGAGTTTTTCCATGTTCACAGGAAAGGTTTCTTTTGTTGGAGGAAGTGATTTAGTGGGGTTAGCATTATGTCATTCTTCGCGACAACCCATGCGATTCCAAAGTACAGGCGACCTTTAGCAGTTTAGCAAATGGAGTCGAAGCCCGCTCGGCCATTTCAAGAAGTGACGTTTTTCCGTCCGCCAAATTGAGCACCCAAAGCATCGCCATGGTATCCCCGGTGCTACTCAGTTCTTCATACAAACCGCGACGTCCAAGTTGCGGTTCGCATTTTGGGTGCGTATTGACAAAAACGCAGTCCTCTTCGAGAACTTGGACGGTCTGCAACAGCATCTTCAACGAACCAGCAAGGCACTCGGGCCGAACAAAGTTCGGGTTGTCGTTGGAGGTGTGATATTCTGGATAGGTGCCGTAGGTGGATCGGGAAAAACACCGACTGGCAAATTGAAGCCTGGCGAGCAGTATTGCCGCTCATCGTATCCGTAAGGTGAAAAACTCTGGATTGCAAAAGGTTCGCCACTGATGGTTAGCACATGTGCGACAGCTCGATCTATCATCGTATTTGCTTGTCGACTTTGTGAATTTGGAGCGGTTTCGAAGTTCGCAACTGCGATAGAGTATCGCGGACTCCGTTCCCGGTAATGCTTCGGCAAATCGGATAGAGAGACGTGAGCCGCTCATGCATGGCTTGGCCAATCCTATTTTCCTCTGCCACTGTTATGCTCATGCTCATGCTATGAAATCCTGGTAGAAAAGGGCTCGAACGTTTACGATCGAGTTGGGGAGAGGCAAGGC
>Ga0105045_10003982_pt1 | contig 12801 bp, 12 predicted proteins | sample MAT02_FD_78089 | JGI IMG/M metagenome (GOLD analysis project Ga0105045, IMG submission 78089) | Freshwater microbial communities from Lake Fryxell liftoff mats and glacier meltwater in Antarctica - MAT-02 (megahit assembly) | ecosystem: Environmental > Aquatic > Freshwater > Ice > Liftoff...
GATCTACCGCTACTGATCCTGCACTGACCACGGAGGCAGGCAATCCTGCGTCCGTGGTGTTCTTTCGCCTGCCTTGCCATGGCCGCTGGTTCAATGCGGCAGATCCGGCCTGCGTGCCCGCGCGCGTGCCCCACTTCGAGCACCGGAACCGCCGATGTCCAACCCTCCCGGCCAGACCCAAGGCATCCACACCCTGGTGGTGCTGTTCGTCGTCATCGCGGTATTCGCGCTGGCCATCCCGCTCGTGCCCGCCGGCTACTTCATCGAAGGTGTGCCGGTGTCGCTGGAGACTTTCCGTACAGGGCCACCGGCGTCGCTGCAGCTGTTCGCATCGGGGGAGGGCAGGGTAGGCTTCCTGAACTTCCTGTTCGAAGGGCTGACCTCGGGCAGTCGAGAGTCGGCCGCGGTGGGCGTGATCGCACTGGTCCTGATCGTTGGTGGCGCCTTCGCCGTGGTCAACGCGACCGGCGCCGTCGATCGCGGCCTGCTGCAGCTGATCGCCGCCACCGGCGGCCGGCCTGCCTGGATGCTGGGCAGCCTGTTCGTGGTGTTTTCGCTGGGTGGTGCGATCTTCGGCATGGGCGAGGAGACCATTGCCTTCGTCGCGCTGCTGCTGCCGCTGGTGGACCGGATGGGCCTGCCGCGCGAATGCGCGGTGATGTGTACCTACATGGCCAGCCAGATCGGGTTTGCAACTTCCTGGATGAATCCCTTCAGCGTGGCTGTCGCCCAGGGCATCGCCAATGTTCCACTGCTGTCCGGGGCCCCGTTCCGGATGGCGATGTGGGCCACCTTCACCCTGGCAGGACTGGCATTCACGGTGTGGTATGCGCGTCGCCACAGGAATGTCGCGGCGAACGACCAGGCAGCGGTGGAACCGGTGCATACGCCAATGAACTGGGCCGATCGCCTGATCCTGCTGGCGGTAGTGGCAACCGTGGCCTGGATCGTCTGGGGCGTGACCATGCGGGCGTATTACCTGCCCGAGATCGCCACGCAGTTCTTCACCCTGGGGCTGGTGTGTGGCGTCATCGCGTGGATGGACGGGCGCATGAACCCCAATCGCATCGCCGAAGTGTTCACCGACGGCGCGCGCCAGCTGGTTCCCGTGGCGCTGGTGATCGGCGCTGCCAAGGGCCTGCTGTGGATCATGGGCGGAACCGACCCGCACGCGCCTTCGGTGCTCAACAGCCTGCTGTACGGACTTGCCCATCTGCTCGAAGGATGGCCACCGCTGCTGGCGGCACAGGGCATGTACCTGGCACAGGCGATCTTCAACTTCTTCGTGACCTCCGGCTCGGCCCAGGCCGCAATCACAATGCCGCTGATGGCAGGGTTGGGCGACCTGGTGGGCGTAAGCCGGCAGGTGTCGGTGCTCGCCTTCCAGCTGGGCGACGGCCTGACCAACCTGGTCGTACCGACGTCCGCCGTATTGATGGGCGTGCTTGGCGTCGCAGGGCTGGGCTGGGGGCGCTGGCTGGCGCTGATCTGGCGTTTCGTACTGTGCCTGCTGGTGATGGGTGGGGCTTTCGTTGCGCTAGGCGTCATGGTCGGGCTCAACTGATGGGCAAGGCCATGCTGCTGGTTCGCAATGCAGACGTGTATGCGCCACACCCGATGGGACTACAGGACCTGCTGCTGGGTGGCGGCAGGGTCTTGGCGATGGCGCCGGCCATCGTGCCGGGCAGCGGCTGTGACTACGACATGCTCGACGCCGATCACTGCATCGTATGCCCCGGCTACGTGGACTCGCTGGTGCACATCTCGGGCGGCGGTGGGGAAGGGGGGTTTGCGACCCGCACGCCGCCACTGGACGCGCATACCGCTCTGAGCGCGGGTGCCACCACCCTGATCGGAGCCCTGGGCACCGACGACGTGACCCGCACCCACGCGGATCTATTGGCAGCTGCCCGCTCGCTCGCCGTGCACGGGCTGAGTGCCTATGCATTGACAGGCAGCTATCGCGTGCCGGTGCGCACCCTGACCGGCAGCGTGCGTGACGACCTGGTGCTGGTGCCGGACATCATTGGCGTGGGTGAGATCGCCATTGCCGACCATCGCGGGTCGCACCCGCAGGTGGATGAACTGGCGCGCATCGGCGCCGACGCGCGCGTGGGCGGCCTGCTGGCAGGAAAATCCGGCACGGTGTTGATCCACGTGGGCGATGCCGAGGAAGGGTTGGCGCTACTGCACGCCGTCAGCGACCGTCATCCCATTCCGGCGGCGCAATGGCATCCCACCCACGTCAACCGCCATCGGGACCTGCTGCTGCAGGCGCCAGACTGGACCGCAAGGGGCGGCAGCGTCGACCTGACCACCAGCACCACGCCGGTATTGGTCGCGGCCGGCGACGTCCCCGCGGCGCTAGCATTGGTCGAGCTGCTGGCAGCGGGCGTGCCGGTGGAGTGCATCAGCCTGAGTTCAGATGGCCAGGCAAGCCTGCCTCATTTCGACGCCCAGGGCAGACTACTGGACCTGCAGGTGGCGCCGATGCACAGCCTGCATGCATCGATTGTCGCGGCGGTGCGCGAGCATGGTCTGGACTTCGCCGTCGCGCTTACCACGGCCACCCTCAGCCCCGCCAGGATCTGGGGCTTGCCCCGCAAGGGCAGGATCGAGGTTGGGGCGGACGCCGACCTGCTGCTGCTGGATCGCGACACCCTGGCGCTGCGCGCAACCATCGCCGGGGGCCAGGTGCATCGCTTCGACGCCGCCTGAGCCAAGCCGGCCTGGCGCTACACCGCTCGCCCGGATCACTTGCGTGCAGACCTGGCCGTTGCGGCAGGCAACACCGTTTCCAGCAGGGCAGATGGGGCAGCGGTCACCCACTCCAGCAACTCCCCGATCCGGCAATGCGATTCCAGCGGGTGTCGCAGGCGCTCCTCGGTATTGATGCGGTAGCGATTGCGGCGGGCGTCGCGGGCGTCGCGCTCACGGTGCAGTACCCCGGCCTGTTCAAGGTCGGCCACGATTCGCTGCACCGCGCGTTCTGTAATGCCAACCTTCTGCGCCACGGTACGCAGGATCTGGTCGCCGTCGGCCGCCAGGCAGACCAGCACATGGGTGTGGTTGCTCAGGAAGGTCCATTGGCTCGTTTCCGGCTGCCCCGTTGCCATGGTTCTGCACTCTGCTTGACAGACGCCATGATACGACCTTAAATATACGAATACCGTTTCGTGTATCGGAGATCATATGTCTGCCCAGGCCCAACCCCCAGTCGTCCCCCAGGCCCTGCCTGCCACCACTGTCGCGGTAGCCGCGGGAGATGGCATCGGTCCTGAGATCACAGCCGCCGTGCTCGACATCCTGCGCGCCGCCGACCCCGCACTTGCCTTCGAGCCGGTCACGGTGGGCCTGCAGGCCTACCAGGCCGGTGCGATGTCCGGTTTCGGCCAGGAGGTCATGGACGCGATAACCCGGCACGGGGTCATGCTCAAGGGTCCAATCAGCACGCCGCAGGGCGGCGGCTACAAGAGCGTGAACGTGTCGCTGCGCAAGAGCCTGGGGCTGTACGCCAACCTGCGTCCTTGCGTGGCCTACCACCCCTTCGTGGAGACGCATCACCCGGACATGGACGTGGTGATCGTGCGCGAGAACGAGGAGGACACTTACGCCGGCATCGAGCACCGGCAGAGCGACGAGGTGTACCAGTGCCTGAAGCTGGTCACGCGCCCGGGCTGCGAGCGCATCGTTCGCTATGCGTTCGAATACGCGCGCGCGCACGGCCGACGCAAGGTCACCTGCATGACCAAGGACAACATCATGAAGCTCACGGACGGGCTGTTCCACAAGGTGTTCGACGAGATCGCAACACAGTATCCCGACATCGCCAGCGAACACCTGATCATCGACATCGGCACCGCGAAAATGGCGGTGAATCCGGAACGCTTTGACGTGGTGGTCACCCTGAACCTCTATGGTGACATCCTCTCCGACGTGGCTGCGGAAGTCGCAGGCTCGATCGGCCTGGCGCCCTCGTCCAACGTTGGCCGCGACTGCGCGATGTTCGAGGCTGTGCACGGGTCCGCGCCGGACATCGCCGGCCAGGACATCGCCAATCCGTCTGGCTTGCTGCTGTCGGCGGTGATGATGCTGGTGCACCTGGGCCGGGGTCAGCCCGCCAGCGCGATCCACAACGCCTGGCTGCGTACATTGGAGGATGGGTTGCACACCGCCGACGTGTTCGAGGCGGGGCGCAGCCGCAGTCGCGTGGGCACCCGTGCATTTGCCCAGGCCGTCATCGATCGGCTTGGCCAGCAACCGCAACAGCTGCGAGTGGTGGACTATCCGTCCGTGGAGCCCGACAGCCTGGTGCATCCCGACAGCACCGCCGCAGCCGTCGTGCGCGCCAGGAAGACCCTGGTCGGAGTGGATGTGTTCCTCAACTGGGACGAGTCCGCTCGCGATCCGCAAGTACTCGGGCGCCGGCTCGAGGCAGTCGCGGGCCCGGAGTTCCAGCTTCGGCTGATCACCAACCGCGGTGTCAAGGTGTATCCCGACGGCATCCTGCAGACACTGTGCACCGATCACTGGCGTTGCAGGTTCCCCGAGGCTACCGAAGGCAGCGCGACGCCGCAGGCCATCGCCGCCCTCCTGCTGCGGCTGGCCGACGCGGGCCTGGATGCGGTGAAGACCGAGAACCTCTACACGTTCGACGGTGAGCGCGGGTACTCACAGGCACAGGGCGAATGACGCCGCTCCCGACCGTGAGGGCAGGGGCTCCTGTCAGAGGACAAGGGTGAAGACTGGTTTTGACCATCCCTATCGCGGGTGCACCGCGGCCCTGCTTACACAGCACGGCAAGGAACGGGTGATCGGGCCGGTTCTGCATGCAGTGCTCGGCTGCCGGGTCGAACACGTGCAGGGCTACGACACAGACCTGCTGGGCACTTTCACCCGCGAAATTCCTCGGGCCGGTACCCAGCTCGAGGCCGCGAGACGCAAGGCACGCCAGGGCATGGCTCTTTCAGGGCTGCCACTGGGGATTGCAAGCGAAGGCGCCTTCGGCCCGGATCCGATCATCGGGCTATGTCCCTGGAACGTGGAAGTCATCGTGTGGATCGACGATCTGAGTGGCATCGAGGTCGTTGGCAGGGCCCAGGGCAAGGCAAACTTCGCCCATGCACTGGTATCGGACTGGACCGCCGCCGAGGCATTTGCCCGCCAGTGGTCGTTTCCAGAGCACTTTTTGGTGCTGCGCCCGCACAGTGACGACGATCCCCGGATTCACAAGGGCATCTGCTGCTGGAGCGAACTCGAGACCGCGTTTGCAAAGGCTCTGCACCAGTCGTTGAACGGCGCTGTGTTCATCGAGACCGACGTGCGCGCCCACGCCAATCCGAGCCGGCAAGACAACATCCGCTTGGCCACCGAAGATCTGGCCGCCAGGCTGCGCAGCCCGTGCCCGGCCTGCGAGGCCCCCGGATTCTGGGTGGTCGACCGTATTGCGGGACTGCCTTGCGAAGCTTGCGGCGCGCCTACCGATGAGACCAGGGCCGAGGTGCTCGGCTGTGTCAGCTGCATGCATCGTATCCTGCGCGACCGTGCTGGGGCCCAGCTCGCTGATCCTGGGCGCTGTGATCACTGCAATCCTTGACGATGCGATGATGTCGAACGGAGTACGAATATGATGTCTGGCGTGTTCATCACCGGTACCGATACCGGTGTCGGCAAGACCCGGGTCGCGGCCGCGCTGGCGCACCTCATGTTCTTGCGCGGCGTGAGCGTGCGGCCACGCAAGCCAGTGGAGTCGGGCTGTCCCACGGGTCCCGAGGGCCTGTACCCGCAGGATGCGACGGTACTGCGTGAAGCGGCAGGCGGAACCGAGCCGCTTGGGCGTATCTGCCGTTATCGCCTGCGGGCGCCGCTTTCTCCCGAGCGTGCAGCAGCAATGGAGGACATGCCGCTGGACCTGGGCTGTCTTCATGCTGCTTGCATGGACGGCGTAGGCGATGGCGATTTCGCGCTGGTGGAAGGCGCTGGGGGGTTCTACTCGCCGATTGCCCGCGGCGCGCTCAATGCCGACCTGGCTGGCGCCCTGGGCTTGCCCGTGCTGCTGGTTGCCGCCGACCGCCTGGGTACGCTCAACCACACCTTGCTGACCATCGAAGCGGTACGCATGCGCGGGCTGGCGCTGGCGGGCGTAATCTTGAACCAGCCTGCACCACAGATGGATCCGGAGATGGGCAATGCGCAAGAACTGGAACGCTGGCTGCAGATGCCGGTGCTGCGCATGCCGTACGCTGCGGAATCGGCGGTAAATGCGTGGCAGCGAGAGGCCGGATTACTCTCGCCACTGGCTGACACCTTGCTTTCCGGCATCCGCTCAAAGGCATTCGGGACATGAGTCAGCAAAAGCCCCTCAGTGGACCGGAGATGGATCGAGCGGCTTCGGTGCTGCGCGCTGGGGGACTCGTCGCGTTCCCCACCGAGACCGTTTACGGTCTCGGCGCCGATGCACGCAACGTGAACGCGGTTGCGCGCGTTTTTGCGGTCAAGGGACGACCCACCGACCATCCGCTGATAGTGCACCTGGGTGATGCCAGGCAACTGGCTGCATGGGCGCACGATGTGCCGCTTTCGGCCTGGCGGCTTGCCGAAGCGTTCTGGCCAGGACCGCTGACCCTGATCCTGCCACGCCTCGCTGATGTTCCTGACGCGGTGACTGGAGGCCTGGACACGGTGGCCTTGCGGGTACCTGGCCATCCCATGGCCCTGGCGCTGTTGGCCGCGTTCGGCGACGGCGTTGCAGCACCCTCGGCCAATCGATACGGCCGCGTGAGTCCGACCTCGGCCGGGGACGTGGCCGAGGAGCTGGGGCAGGCAGTAGACCTGATCCTCGACGGCGGCCGCTGCGAGGTCGGCATCGAATCCACGATACTGGACATGTCCTGCGACCCGCCGCGGTTGCTGCGTCCCGGCCCGGTGACTGCGAGCGCCCTGCAGCGGGTGCTGGGTCGTCCGTTGGCCCAGACAGTGGATAAGGACGTGCGCGCGCCTGGTCGCAAGCCCTCCCATTACGCCCCCCGAGCGCGCGTGATCCTGGCTTCATCGGATAATGTCGCGCAACAGGTGCAAGCGTGGCGCGAGCAGGACAAGCGCGTAGGGGTGCTGGCGCCTCGCCGGCCTGCGGACTTGCCGGATGATGTCATCTGGCTGCGCTTTACCGGCAGTGTCCGTGAGCAGGCGCACGCCCTGTATAGCCGCTTGCGTGAGGCAGATCACCTGGGATTGCAGGTGCTGGTGGCGGCGATGCCGGAGGAGCGCGAGCTGGGGCACGCCCTTTGCGACCGGCTGCGCCGCGCCGCAGGGCTGGGCGAGGGTGGCGATCCCATGGTTCAATCGCGGCAGATTTCCAGGAGTAATACTTGAGCGTAGAGCACCCGCAGCAAACGGCCATCGAAGGCAGCCGGTTGCTGCTTACCCGCCCCGACGACTGGCACCTGCACCTGCGCGATGGCGATGTGCTGAAGGCCGTGCTACCCGATACGGCGCGGCGTTTCGCGCGCGCGATCGTCATGCCCAACCTGATGCCCCCGGTGACGACCGTAGAGCACGCGAGCGCCTACCATGCGCGCATCCTCGCGGCGTTGCCACCCGGCGCATCCTTCGAACCACTGATGACGCTGTACCTGACCGATCTCACGACGCCAGACGAGATTGCCCGTGTCAAGGCAAGCGGTTTCGTGCACGCGCTGAAGTACTACCCGGCCGGTGCCACCACCAACTCCGAGAACGGGGTGACGAGCCTGGAGCGCATTTCCCCCGTGCTCGAGGCCATGCAGAAACACGACGTGCCGTTACTCCTGCATGGCGAGGTCACCGACAGCGCGATCGATATCTTCGACCGCGAAGCGGTGTTCATCGAGCGCCACCTGGAGCCGCTGGTACGCAGCTTCCCGGGCCTGCGCGTGGTGCTTGAGCACATCACCACCCGTGCCGCCGCGCAATTCGTCCGCGAAGCACCCGGCAATGTAGCCGCGACCGTCACCGCCCACCACCTGCTGCTGAACCGCAACGCGATGTTCGCCGGTGGCTTGCGCCCGCACCATTATTGCCTGCCGGTGCTCAAGCGCGAAACGCACCGCCAGGCACTGCTGGAGGTGGCCACCAGCGGCGACCCGAAGTTCTTCATCGGCACTGACAGCGCACCGCACTCGCGCCAGGCGAAGGAGTCTGCTTGCGGCTGTGCCGGCATCTACACCGCACACGCGGCGATCGAGCTGTATGCCGAGGTGTTCGAACAGGCTGGCGCGCTGGAACGGCTGGAGGCCTTTGCCAGCTTCCACGGCCCCGACTTCTACCGCCTGGCGCGCAATACCGGCACTCTCGTGCTGGAACGGCAGCCGTGGAAGGTTCCAGGGTCAATCCAGGCTGGAGCCGAGGAGATCGTGCCGTTCCGGGCTGGGCAGGCTGTGCAATGGCGTCTGCTCGAGGCGTAAGCCCATCCGGGCAACCAGGCACCCGCTAAACGCGGTGCAGGTCGGTAGGCCCACCGGGCCACGCGCCAACGCGCGGGGCAGGGGGGTCGACCTGACGATGCGAACGCGATCCATCCGGCGCGCCAGTTCGGCGCACCACGGCAGGCGCGGCCTAGCTGCGGAAGGCGGGATCCAGCCGTTCGGCCTTGCGCAGCAGCGCAGGCCAGGCGAAGGCGCCGCCCATGCCGCCGGTCTGCACCCGCAACGCCTCGGCCACGCCCTCGACGATGCGCGGGTCGATGTGGATCAGGCCCGACGGGTCCTGCTGCCCGGCCAGGGCATCGATCTGGATTCGGCAGGCGTTCTCGAACACGTACATGGCCAGGAATGCATCGGCGATGCAGGCGCCGACGGTGAGCAGGCCGTGGTTGCGCAGCACCAGGAAGTTGGCCTTGCCCAGGTCGGCCTGCAGGCGCGGCTTCTCGTCTTCGCGAAAGGCAACGCCTTCATAAGCGTGGTAACCCAGCGAGGGCAGCACGAAGGTGCTCTGCTGGCTGATGGGGAGAAGGCCGGCAGCCTGCGCACTGACCGCAACACCTGCGCGGGTATGCGTGTGCAGCACGCAGCCCACTTCGGGCCGCGCCTGGTGCACCGCGCTGTGGATGACGAAACCTGCCGGATTCACCGGGAAGGGAGAGTCGTGCAGCTTGTTGCACTGCATGTCGACCTTGACCAGGCTCGAGGCGGTGATCTCGTCGAACATCAGCCCGTAGGGATTGATCAGGAACTGGTGTTCGGGGCCGGATACCGATTCGGGCAGCTTGGCGCTGATGTGGGTGAACACCAGGTCGCTCCAGCCATAGAGCGCGACCAGCCGGTAGCAGGCGGCCAGGTCGACGCGCAGCTGCCATTCCTCGGCGCTGCAGGAGGCTTGCAAGGAGAGGATCTGCATTCAGGGCATCCTTGGCAGTGCTCGGGGGGCCTCACTGTACGCGGGCGGCACACTCCGACACGGTGGCGGGAAAGCTGATCCTGGCGCGAACGCATCGCCTGCGGTGGTATACACAGCCTCTCCCATGACTTGCGGGTGCAGCGATGCCGATGCCCGATCCGATCCACCTGGCCTGTCCGTCCTGCGACGCGGTCAACCGCTTGCCGCCCGCGAGACTGCGCGACGCGCCGAACTGTGGCCGCTGCGCCCGGCCGCTGTTCGAGGGCCGCCCTTTGGCGCTTGGCCAAGCCAGATGGGAGGCGCACGCAGGCCGCAGCCAACTGCCTTTGCTGGTCGACTTCTGGGCACCCTGGTGCGGGCCTTGCCTGACCATGGCACCCCAGTTCGAAGCCGCTGCCGTCCGGTTGCAACCGCAGGTCCGGCTGGCCAAGGTCGACACCGAGGCCGAGCCGGCGCTCGGCAGCCGCTACAACGTGCGCAGCATTCCTACACTGGTACTGCTGGCCGGCGGTCGAGAGGTTGCTCGCAGGTCGGGTGCCATCCGGACGCCCGAGATCGTGCAGTGGACGTTGGAGGCGCTTAGAAGCCAATGAGATGCGGACTTGGGCGTTGTTCAAAACCCAGCAGAGACCCTCTGAAAGTCTTTCCATAACATAATATACATTATGCGAAGTATAATGCTCTATCAGTCAGCCCAGCAAGTCAGCGAATCGCCATCGGCAGTCGCGTGATGCGTCAGCTTCTGTCGCCTATCCAGCGGCAAAAAGAGGCTGGAGGACTGCGCAAGCGCTTCCGCAGTCCCGATCGTATCGGTGAGGGCTACTGTTGGGCCCTTCAGAGCGCTATCGACATGCCTCGCGCATCTGTTGGCCCAGCGCCTGCAGGGTCTTGTAGTCGCGCTTGAGCCCGAGCTTCCTTTCGGTGGCGTCGCGCTCCGCCCGGGCCGCCTGGCAAGCCTGGAGACTGCGCGCAGGTGCACCACGCAGTGTCCGGGAGCTTTCCCTCACGCTCCTCGACCGCGTGGTCCCAGCGTTCAAGGCGCTGCTGCGACGCACCGCGCTCGGGTGTGTTTGCTTTGACCGCGCGAGGGGCGCGACGACGAACGCGGGCGCGACCGCTTCCGGGGTTGCGTCCCACCGCCCGGCCAACTGGCGGGGGTCCTTGCAAGGCTCGGACTGGTAGCTCACATGATTGCCGCTGACGCACTTGTGTACATGCTGGCCGTGCGCGGTGCGCGGCAGCCCGCAGGCAGCCACAATCACGATGATCATCATCAGGGTCTTGAGCATGCTGGCCTCCGTGCACCCAGCCTGGGGCGCGCGTCGACTCCCAACCATCAGGGAAGTCCGCGTGCGGGCGTGGTCCAGCCGACCGCGGCGGGCAGCAGTCAGGTCCCGCCTGGCGGTGGCGTCTCCCCTGCCCCGTCGACAGGTCTCCCGGCCAGGAAGCGGTCGATGGTGTCGGCCACCAGCGTGGGCTGCTCGTGCACGATCCAGTGCGTGGCCTCGGGCACGCGCGCCACGGTGAGCTTGTCCACATGCTGGTCGAGTCCTTCCAGCAGGCCCTGGCCCAGGGCAATGTCGGCCTCGGCCCAGATGACCAGCGTCGGAGCCCGGATGCGGGTGGCTTCCACCGGCAGTTGGATACGTTGCAGGCGCTCGTCACCGGCTGCAGCCGGTCGCACAGGTGATGCCCGGTAGTAATTCAGCGCGCCGGCAATGCCTTGCCGCCACACTTCCCGGTAGCGGTCGCGTACGGATTCGGTGAGCCACCCGGCACCAGGCTGACGCCCCTGGACTGCGCCCATGCCGGTGAAGAAGTCCCACATCCGGGCAAAGTCGTCGGCAACCAGCAACTGCTCCGCATCGGGGCGGCACAGGAAGTTCATGTAGTCGCTGGCGCGCTGCTGGATGGGATCGTGGCGCAGGGCCTCCAGGAACAGTGCCGGGTGCGGTGCGTTGATGATGACCAGGCGCTCGAGCCATACGGGTGCCGCCGCGCCAACCGCCCACGCCACCGCCCCACCCCAGTCGTGTCCCACCACCGTTGCGGCGTCGGCTTCGAGGTGTTGCGCCAGCGCATGGATGTCCGACGCTATCGATCGGAGGCTATAGGCCTCCACATGCGCGGGCGCAGAAGAGCCCCCATAGCCACGCAGGTCCGGTGCCACGCAACGGTACTGCCCCGCCAAGCGCTGGATGACCTCGTCCCAGATGAAGGAGGCCTCGGGGAACCCGTGCAGGAACAACACCAGCGGTGCACCTGGGTTGCCGGCCGCGCGGCAGGCCAGGCGCACGCCGCCTGGCAATTCGACATTGAAGGTCTCGATCATCGGCGCGACTCCCGGTGCAGGACACATGGTCGCTGGACAAGGCGCGCGACGGCAAGCCCCGCTGTCGTGCACAGCCTGACCAACTGGGCCGGATCGATGCCCGGTGCCGTGCGCGAGCGGCAAAGCAGCAGGCTTTCACGCGTCGCGCAGGGCATGCCCTGCCCCCCCGCCAGGGTCACGTGCCCCGGAGCAGGCCACTCCCGAAGAAAAATTAGCGGGTCGGCGCTAAAGGTTCCCGCACCAGCGCCGTTATTCATTTCACCAACGGGGGCGACCAGCCACCACAAAAACCGGCGGCACTCCCGTTTCACGCCCGGTACCTACACAAGAGGAGACGACCATGGCACAGGTAATCAACACCAACACGATGTCACTCAACGCTCAGCGCAACCTGAGCACCAGCGGCGCTTCACTGGCCACCACCATCCAGCGCCTGTCCTCAGGCCTGCGCATCAACAGTGCCAAGGACGATGCGGCCGGTCTGGCCATCTCCGAGCGCTTCAGCACCCAGATCCGCGGCCTCGACGTGGCTGTGCGCAATGCCAATGATGGCATCTCGCTGGCCCAGGTGGCCGAGGGCTCACTGTCGGAGATCGGCAACAACCTGCAGCGCATCCGCGAGCTGTCGGTGCAGTCGGCCAACGCCACCAACTCCGCCTCGGACCGCGCCGCGCTGCAGGCCGAAGTCAAGCAGTTGACCGCCGAGATCGACCGGGTGGCCAAGCAGGCCGACTTCAACGGTACCAAGTTGCTGGATGGCAGTTTCACCAGCCAGCTGTTCCAGATCGGTGCCAATGCCGGCCAGGCCATCGCCATCGACAAGGTTGTCGACGCCAGGGCCAGCACCTTGGGCAATGTCCGCTTTGCGGCCACCCAGACCGGCTCGGCGGCTGCAGTGAACGCATCGGCAGCCAACAGCATCAGCGGCATGCAGGTGAACGGCGTCGCCATCGACACCATCTCCTGGGCCGCCGGGACCACCGGGACCAACGTTGCCAACACCATCGCGGGCGCACTGAACTCGCGCATCGGCGAGACCGGTGTGTACGCCTCCGTGGCCGGGGGTGCGATCAGCCTGACCTCGATCAAGGATGGCC
>Ga0105045_10003984_pt1 | contig 12801 bp, 8 predicted proteins | sample MAT02_FD_78089 | JGI IMG/M metagenome (GOLD analysis project Ga0105045, IMG submission 78089) | Freshwater microbial communities from Lake Fryxell liftoff mats and glacier meltwater in Antarctica - MAT-02 (megahit assembly) | ecosystem: Environmental > Aquatic > Freshwater > Ice > Liftoff...
AATTTAATAGATTTTATATAAAAACAAATCTTTTTTGTAAAAATAGGGGTTAATCTGCGATGTTTCGGGCGTAAATCTTGGTTAGATTACACTTCAAGGGGTGGTTGGATTTTCTGCAAGGGGTCGCAAACCCTGTGAGGGGATTGTTTCCCGCAAGAACGGGCAAGGCTGTCCATTTGAGCGATCAGCGCCATTTATTGGGAAGTGGTTTTAAAGTGCGAGCCAAGCCAATACTTGACCCGTGGCCACAAACAAGCCGATGAGCAGTGCGGCTGCCAAACCCAGAAAGAGTTGCTGGCCGACCGATAGCCGGAGAATTTGAGCACTGGCGACTGGTGGTCGCAAGAACATATAAAAGGGGATCTTCAAGTAATAATAGACCGAAATAACCGTGTTGAGCAGCCCCCCGAGCAGTAGGGCCAGCAGGCTGACATTGTTTGTGGCCTGCCAACTTTCCCACAGCGCTGAAAAAATCAATAGCTTGGCCATAAAACCTGCTGTTGGGGGTAGGCCAATGAGCGCGGCCATGCTGATAAGCACCGCCACTCCCGCCAGAGGCGATAGCTGCCCCAATCCCTTGAAAGCGTCGAGTTGGTCGGACCCCAACTGGCGGCTGACCGCTGCAATGAAACCAAAGGCAATAAAATTGCTGATCGAATAGGCCAGCAAATAGTAAAAAGTACCCGGTGCAGTCTGGGCCATGATCCCGATCAGGATAAAACCAGCGTGGGCAATGGACGAATAGGCCAACAACCGTTTGGCACTGGTTTGGCCCAGGGCGGCCAAGTTGCCGATCGTAATGGTCGCCAACGCAATGACGGCCAACGTTTCCAGCAAGAGGGGAGTGGGCAAATAAGCAGTCACCAGACGGAACAGCACCGCAAAGCCGGCTGCTTTGGGAGCCGAGGCCAAAAAGGCAACCACTGGCACCGGCGCGGCCTCATACACATCAGGCGCCCAGAGATGAAAGGGAACAGTGGCAGTCTTGAACAAAAAACCAGCAAAGGTGAGCAACAATGCCGCCAATAGCGCCACTGGGGGCACTCCCGTCGTCTTGGCCAAGATCTCGGTCAGGGCCAAACTGCCCGAAAAGCCATACAACAGGGACATTCCGTAGAGCATGACCGCACTGGAGAACACACCAAACAAGACGTATTTCATGCCCGCTTCCACCGATTTGCGCCCAAATCCAAACAGGGCCAGTACATAGCCACCGATCGACACCGTTTCTAGGGCCACGTACATCATCATCAGGTGGTCGGCCATGGCCAAAAGCTGCATTCCGGCCAGCATCGCCAACAGAAATACGTAAAATTCACCTTGTCCATTTCCGGTGCGATCCATTTGCCCACCAAACATTTCCGGGGAATAAACCGACAGCCAAACCGTAAATAAGCTGGCTAAGTTGAACACATATTTGAGTGAAAGCCCCCAAGCATCGAGGCGCAGCATCCCAAAATAAGCCTGGCCCGGATTGGGTACAGGTTCTAAGGACTGCTGGAGCAATAAGACTAGGTTGACAGCGAGGAACCCGACCGTGATGGCCGGTAGCCAGCGGCCCACCTTGTCCCGGCCTATCAGGTCGATCAAAAGCAACAAAACAGCAGCAATGGCCAACCAAATTTCGGGTAGGGTAGCTCCGATACTTTCGGTAATTTGCCGGAATTGGGTGGTCAGGGTTTGATCCATGGGCCGACAAAATTGATAAATATTCGGGAAATAACACTATCAAATTTCCGCAAAGGGCAAATGGGCTATTTTTTGGTGTACACAGCCAGCACCGAACGCCCCCGGATACGCCCAGCCCGAGCATTGATGAGCGGTTTGACCAGTGGAAAAGTCAATTGGGAAAAAAGTTTACCGATCAGCCCATCGTTGACGACCCCAACATAGGTCTGGTAGTAATATTTGTAATGCTGCGGTTGGAGGGGTTGAACCACTATTTTTTCCACATATAGTTCGGGAAACACCCACGCCACTGCCCGGAGCGCGTGCTCGTCCCAGAGGCCCATTGTGTGCGGGGGGAGATTGAGCACGTCCTCGGTTGCTTTCCCCAAAAAACCGCAATTGTTGGGCACAGACAACAGCAACCGTCCGCCTTTGCGCAAAGCATTTACCGCTGGCCGGATCAAATCTTTGACCGGGGCCATCTGGGCCAATACTTGAAACGCGCACACTACATCATAATGATTGGGCAATTGCTCTGCGTGTGGCCCAATGGCTTCGCGCCCAAAGCTCAAGTTGGGGTGGTGCAGTGCGATGCTTGTCGCTACTCGATCATTGGCGATTAGTCCATGTGCCCGCACGCCTCGCCCAGTAAGATCAGAGAGAAAAGAACTGTTTATGGCGTTTATTTCTAGCACATTATCGGTGGGGGCAACGAACTTACGGCTTTCTTCCTGTTCCCAATTTTGCTTATCGGTTTGCTGGGTCAGTTGGGGCCATTGCGCTTGAAATGTGGAATGGTCGCCGGAGATTGTGAAGGGATAATAGAAGCGATATCCAGTATCTTGACACCGGAAAACACGAACCTGATTAACACCGGTGAAAAAAGCACTTACATTTATTTGGTATTTTACTTGATACAACTTAACTATTTTCTCAACCGGGATTAATTGTTCCAATTCAAGGCGATCGGAACCGGTAAGAGGGGAAAGAAGGGGCATAGCAAACGGCGTTTCTAGTGCAAGTTAACCAAAAAAACGCACAAAAAATAAATGGTGACCGCCATAAAAATCTTGAGGGTGGGGTTTCCCCCAACCCTCAAGTTCTTTCAACCAGCTATGAAAAGAAATATTTGGAATACAATTCCAAACATTTACCGTTCACAAATGTAAGATCTATCATATTGTTTCCAAAATTTGGCGTAGGAAATGGGAGAAAATTGAATGATTTTAACAATTATTAACTATTTATAACAGCTAGGCCCTGAACAAATTTACTTTTTCCTAGTTTGAATAGCATTTTTAGGGGTTTTGTTTGGTCGGGGCTTATTTTTCTTTTCGTGGAAAGCGCCCTGAAAAGTGGGATCTTCGCGCCGTCGTTGCACGTCCACCTCGCGCAGCATCAGTTGCTCCTCTTCAAAAAGGGTCTCCTCGATGATTACTTCTGCGGGTATATCTGCTGTTGGGATGCTTTGTCGGATGATTTTCTCAATTTTTCCCACATGATAAATCTCTTCTTTAGTGCAAAAAGTGATTGACTTGCCCAAATTGTTCGCTCTACCAGTTCGGCCTATGCGGTGAACATAGTCTTCATAGATGATGGGAACGTCAAAATTGATCACGTGGCTCACCATGCTCACATCAATCCCCCGGGCTGCCACGTCGGTGGCAACCAGAATCCGGAGACCGCCTTCTTTAAACTCATTCATGGCATTAATCCGGGTATTCTGACCTTTATTGGCATGAATTACCCTTACGCTTTTATCAATTTTGCGCTCAACAAACTTGCTTACATTGTCCGCGTTTTCTTTTGACCGGGTGAAAACCAGCACCCGGTTAATGTCGGGGTCCTGGAGCAAGTGCCCCAACAAATTGATCTTGGTCTTGAAATTGGGGACCCGATAGAGCAATTGGGTCACCGTTTGCGCGGCAGTAGCTTGGGGGGACACCTCCACCCGGATCGGGAATTCCAAAAACTCCTCCGATAGTTTCAGCACCTTGTCGGGCATGGTGGCCGAAAACAGGAGATTTTGGCGTTTGCGGGGCACTACCTCCAGTATCCGGCGGATCTGGGGCATAAACCCCATGTCCATCATTTTGTCGGCCTCGTCCAACACCATCGTTTTCACCTCTTTAAGCTGCAGGATGTTTTGCAGATAGAGATCCAAGAATCGCCCGGGCGTGGCTATTACCACATCCACTCCGGCCTCAACGGCCGCAATTTGGGTTTTGGGCCCCAAGCCACCGTACAGGCACACGATGCGCAGATCGGTATGGGCCGCCAATTTTTTGGCTTCTTCCGCGATTTGGAGCACCAGTTCCCGGGTGGGCGCGAACACTACCGCCCGGGGCCACATCCCCTGCGCATATTTGGCTTTCATCAACAAGGGCAATAAGTAAGCCCCAGTTTTGCCAGTGCCCGTTTGGGCAATCCCCAACAAATCGCTGCCGGCCAGGGCAATCGGGATGGCCTTTCGTTGGATCGGCGAAGGCTCCGACCAACCCAAGTCAGAAATGGCGTTAAATAGTTGACGATTGAGGGCAAAATCTTCAAAGCTAAATAAAATATCGCTGGGTTCTTGTTCGTAAATTTCCATTGTAATGACTAAAAAGCTGCAATTTAGGCATTTTTACGGCGGTTTGTTCAAAGTGAACCATTGAGGCCGCCCTTACCAATTATTGAGTTGGGGTTTAACCAAGGCAAAGCCCGCCTTGTAGCCAAGCTTTTTGGTGGCTTTATGGGCCGCAACCCATCGTTGGTTTCCCAATTGTATTGCTGCAACCACCGGATTGAGCCTTTTTCCCACATAAAAATTGGCAATCTTTTAAAAGCCCGGAAACCCCGTGTATTTTTGCGATTATGGATAAACGTTGGGTCATTAGGGAAATACCGGCCGAGAACCGGATTAGTGCATTGGCAGCAGGCGTTAATGTAAGTCACCCGTTGGCAGCCTTGCTGTTGCAGCGCGGGGTCGATGATTTTGACCAAGCAAAAGCCTTTTTTCGTCCATTGCTCGCCCAATTGCACGATCCATTCTTGATGAAAGACATGGATAAAGCTGTTTGGCGGATTGAGGAAGCCATTCGCAATCGGGAGAAAATTTTGGTTTACGGTGATTATGATGTCGATGGCACCACAGCTGTGGCATTGGTGTATGGTTTTTTGAAACAATATTACCACCACTTGGCTTTTTATACCCCAGATCGCAATGCGGAAGGATATGGAATCTCAATAACCGGTATCGACTGGGCCAAGGATCAAGGCATCGGCCTGATCATCAGTTTGGATTGTGGCATCAAAGCCAACAAGCAGGTGCTTTACGCCAAACAATTGGGCATTGATTTTTTGATCTGCGATCACCACCGCCCCGGCGACGAGCTGCCCCATGCCCATGCGGTGTTGGATCCCAAGCGCGGTGACTGCGATTATCCTTACAAGGAATTGTCGGGTTGTGGGGTAGGGTTCAAACTGATGCAAGCATTTGCGTTGAGCAATGGCCTGCCGGTGGAACGGCTGCTGTCGTTCCTGGATCTGGTGGCGGTCAGCATTGCGGCCGACATTGTGCCCATTACCGGGGAGAATCGGGTAATGGCCCACTTTGGCCTCCAGCAGATCAATTCCAATCCACGCCCGGGCCTCAGGGCACTCATTGACGTATCAGATCTGCGTGGGGAGGTGGAAGTGGGCAATATCGTTTTTGGGATTGCCCCGCGCATCAATGCGGTCGGGCGGGTGGCCCATGCCAGCCATGCCATTAAACTACTGCTGGCCGAAAATATGCAGGAAGCCGTTGCGCTGGCTGCGGTGGCCAACTCAAACAACGAAGAACGCCGTGGTTTTGACAGTAATATCACCGCTGAGGCCATTCGTATGATCGAGGGCCGGGCAAATACCGAGGCCCGGAGTACCGTCTTGTTCAAGAACGATTGGCACAAAGGGGTGATCGGCATTGTGGCTGCCCGTTGCATAGAACGATTTTATCGCCCAACGGTCATTCTTACCGAATCGAACGCGAAAGCCACTGGATCAGCCCGGTCGGTAATTGGGTTTGATATCTATGAAGCCATCGCTGAATGCGCCGATTTGCTGGAGCAATATGGCGGCCACATGTACGCGGCCGGCCTCACGTTGCCGCTGAACAACGTGGCGGCGTTTCAAGAACGTTTTGAACAAGTGGTGGCCGGTCAGATCCGCCAAGAACACCTCACACCCCAACTTGACGTAGACCAAGAAATCCACTTATCACAAATTAGTTTTAAATTTTACAACATAATACATCAGATGGCCCCATTTGGGCCGGCCAATATGCAGCCAGTGTTTGTCAGCCGGCGAGTGGTGGCCGAAAACCCACCCCGGATCTTGAAGGACATCCACTTGAAGTTTGCCGTCAAACAAGCGGGCAGCATTGGTTTTGATGCCATCGGTTTTAACTTGGCGGCATTCCATGACGTGGTGGACAAAGGTCAATTCTTTGATATCTGTTACATCATCAATGAAAACGAATACAAGGGTCGGAAAAACCTGCAATTGGTCATCAAGGACATTAAAAAAAGCGAAAGCGCGGCATGACAAAGCAAATAAACTCAGTTCTCCACTTTCTGGCCGTTTGGGGCTTGTTGGCCTGCGGTGATGGCAACGGGGCAACGCAAAAGGTCAATCAAGATGCGGTGGATATTTTGACCCAGCCGGCCGAAGTCTTGATCTCGCCCAGTGCCCCTACTTTTCTTGCCTTGAGGCGGGTAGTGGCCGTAGTGATCGGGGTAGATGAAGCAACGTTGCTCCCCAGCACAACGCTCGATCAGCTACAGTTGACTGGTGGGCGGGGAAACCCCGATTTTCTGGAAACAATCATCCAACTGGAAAACGAGTTTTCGGTTTCCATTTCTGAAGAAGAGTGGGCCAAAGTGACCAGTTTGAGTCAGTTGTGCCAATTGATTGACCGCTTGCCCAAGAAGGAAGTGGGTCAATAAGCGGATTTTTGGTGTCCAATCACTTCAAACCAGTCGATCAATGAACTACCTTTCTGAAACGCGAAAATTAGTTTTGTTGCTGGTCGGTTTTTACTGGGTGTCGACTGTGGCGGCCCAAGCTCCCAAGAAGATGCTGAATTTAAGCGCATCCTGATCGACTTTGCTCAAGCCTACGCGCACCAACTTCGCCAGACCCAAGCCAGTGGCAAATTTGTAGCCATACTGGTATAGGCCAAGGTGCTTTACGCGCAGCACTGCCTCAATGTAGTACTAAAAAAGTGAGCGGGATTTACTTAGAACTGGCTGACCACCAAGTTGCCCAACCACCAGATCAAAAGTATAACGAGAAAAAAAAACCTGGCTTTCATGGTTGTTCTGTGTTTTTGTCTAGTTAAAACAAACACGATGCCCAATTTTAATCTATTGATAATCAAATAGTTGATTCGTTTTAGTTTTTGCTAATGCCCGAAAATGAACAGGATGTGCGCCCTAGCGGACATTCCAACCAAATATCGTACGGTGAGTCGCAAATCGGCAAGAGTGCTAGGTCAGATGACGCCGCAAAGTAATGTTGCTAGTCAGTTCCCTCGGGGTCATCGGGGTTCAACTTCTTGCTTTTTTCTCGCCTAGTTAGCGGGCGCAATTTGCCCCGCACCAAAGAAGAAAGAACCATAAAAGCAGCCAGAAAACTGGCGAGCCGACCGATATAATCTCCCCATTCAACGTAAAAGGTCGTTTCATCATTGGCTTTTACCGTGGCCTTTAGCACAGTCATTTCCCCATATTTGGAAGCTTGCACCACTTCGCCACGTTGGTTGATAAAGCCCGAAATGCCAGTGTTGGCGGCCCGAGCAATGGCCCGGCGCGTTTCAATGGCCCGTAAACTCCCAATGGCCAATAGTTGGACATGGCCAGGAGTGTTTCCCCACCAGCCATCATTGCTAATGATCCCCAAGATATTGGCCTTTTTCCTGATATATCCAGTAACAAATTCGCCATAGATGGACTCATAGCAGATCAAAGGGGCAATGCCAACGCTGTCATGGTTTAAAAAAACAGAACGTTCTTTTTGTTTCCCTAAATTACCGACCATACCCCCCAAGTTTAACATATACTTATCATCCAACAGGTGGAAAAATTTAGCTAACGGATTTTCTTCCACCCCCACTACTAAACGGGATTTATGGTAGAACTCGGTTTGTTCCCGGTCGCCAAAAAAAACGGCGGTGTTAAATACTTCATAAAATATATTCCCACTTTGGCGGATGGTTGGCGAGTTGCTGGCATTGTCGGGGTAGAGGAGGTAGCTATCGGCCCCACTCAAGAGCGAAAGTTGGGGATATTGATCGCGAAATGCCTTTATTCGGCGCAGGGTAGTGTCGGTGGCGGCCTGTTGCTCATCGAAAGCCCGGTGCAATGACGTTTCGGGAAAGGCCAAAAAAGCCGTGTTGGAGCCAACTTTTTGCCGCGAAAGGGCCAAAAAGCGCGTCATTTGCTCGTCGTAGGGCACAAAAGTGGTGCCTTGATTGCTGCCGCCCGTTTTGGCGTTGTATTCAAATTTTTCGCTGTAGCAGTCCAAATTAGGCTGAACGACCACTATCTCGACGGGTGTCCCCCGCTCATGGTAGTCGGCATAAACCAGCCACGAGGCTGCCATCGGCCCAACCAATACCATGGCGGCCAGCGTGACGTTCAACTTGCGGATCCTGGAGTTTTCCCAGAGGGCCTCAAAGACTAAGAAATTGACAATCAATGCCCACAATGAACCACCCAACACCCCCGAATACTCATACCATTGCACCCAAGCGGGATGAAAACCGAAGGCATTGCCCAAGGTAAGCCAGGGCCAGGAAAAGCCCCAGTCTTGCAGGTGCAAATGCTCCCAGGCCAGCCAACACATAAAAAAAGACAAGTAGCCAAACTTTTTGGTGGACGCTTTTTTGGTGATATGAAACAACAATATAGGAATGGTCATCAAAAAACTATTGGCGGTGAAAGCAAAAATACTTGCCCCGGGTGATGAGTTCCATAACCACCAAGTCGCACTTACGTTCCACACCAAGAACGCCAGGTAAGTGTAGCCCCAGAGCGTCAGTAATGGACGGCGGTAGGGGTGCTGGGCAATGTGTTGTTCAATGGCCAAAATGGGTGCGAAGCCGATAAACAGGAGAATAGTGGTAGGGGAGTACCAAGCTAGCCCCAGTAACAAGCCCGATAAAAGGGACAAGCCCAGCAAGTAATAAGGTTTGACGGACCAATTGGGGACAAGGTTCACGGGTTCTTTTTTTGCCCAAAGTTATCAACAAGCGGCTAATAAATGAAGAGTGGTGACTGGACAAGTTCAAATCTCCCGGCTAGATTGTATCTTTGCCCAAAACGATACTCATGAAGGAACAAGAAGAAGACCCCCAACAAATCAACATTGAGTTGACCGAAGACGTGGCCGAGGGCATTTATTCCAATCTGGCCATGATAGCTCATTCCAATACCGAGTTTGTGATTGATTTCATCCGGTTGATGCCCGGCGTGCCCAAAGCCAAGGTCAAATCCCGCATTATTGTTACTCCTGAACACGCCAAACGCTTATTGTCGGCCCTAAAGGACAATATTGACAAGTATGAATCCGTTTTTGGCAAGATCAAGCAAACCGAGGATGCCGCCCGTTTTCCCATGGGTTTCGGCGGGACCATCGGGGAGGCGTAGGCAATATGGGGCAGACGGGCTAACGGGCTAACCTCCTGATTTCGGGATAAATTTTCCAAGTTTTAAGTTGGAGTCAGTCCAATTATTTAGGGAGTTGGGAAGTTGCAAGATACACACAGTCAAACCCAAAATAGCGCAGTCCCGCCCCAACGCGATCATTACAACAAAACCCACCCATTCGAACCAGAACGGGTGGGTTTTGTCATTTTACGGGTAGATATTCTTTACTTGACAAACAAGATCTCGCGATACTTGGGGAAAGGCCACATATCATCGTCCACTATCAGTTCGAGCTTGTCCACGTGGTAGCGGATCACATCGAAATGTGGTTTCACCTTTTCACAATACGCAATGGCTTGATGGTGCACATCAAGTTCGTTGGCCACTTTGCGGGCCTCTACCATTGCCTCGACGTTGGTCTTGATGGTGTGCACGTGGGCCGAAATTTCCTTGATCACATCTACCATGTGGCTGGATTCTTCCGCGAGGCCCAAGTCTTTCAGTCCCTTGGCATTTTCAATGAGTTTGCTTTGGTACTCTATTGCCGAGGGAATGATCTGGTTCATGGCAAAATTTCCCATCGCGCGTGACTCAATCTGGGTCTTGAGCGTATAGTTGTGCAGCATGATGTCCACCCGGGCCTCCAGCTCTACTTTGCTGAATATGCCTTGGGCCACCAGCACGTGCTCGGATTTGGGAGTCAAATAAGCACCCAAAGCATGTGGCGTCGTTTTAATGTTGGAGAGGCCGCGTTTTTCGGCTTCGGCCACCCATTCATCGCCGTAGCCATTGCCCTCGAAGCGGATGGCCTTGGACGATTTGATGTACTCGCGCAACACATTCACGATGGCGACTTCTTTCTTGGTGCCTTTGTCAATCAAGGCATCTACTTCCACCTTGAATTTAGTCAACTGATCGGCGACAATCGCGTTGAGGGCAGTAAGTGGGGTGGCGCAGTTGGAAGAGGACCCAACTGCCCGGAATTCAAACTTGTTGCCAGTAAAGGCAAAGGGCGAAGTTCGGTTGCGATCCGTATTGTCCAGCAAAATTGGTGGGATTTTATCAATCCCCAACTTCATGTACAGGTTATCCCCTTTGTCAATCTTAATGTTGCCGTTGTGCGCGAGTTCGTCCAGTACTTCGGTCAGTTGCTTGCCAATAAACACCGACATGATGGCTGGCGGGGCCTCGTTGGCCCCAAGGCGGAAATCATTGCCGGCCGAGGCAATGCTGGCCCGCAGCAGATCCGCATACTCGTGCACCGCTTTGATGATGTTAACGAAGAACGTCAAAAATTGCAGGTTCTCCTTGGCTTTGCTGCTCGGCTGGAGCAAGTTGACCCCAGTATTGGTGGCCAATGACCAGTTGTTGTGCTTCCCGTTGCCATTGATGCCAGCAAAGGGCTTTTCGTGGAACAGTACTTTGAGATCATGTTTTTCGGCCACCTTGTCCATGATGTCCATGAGCAATTGGTTGTGGTCGTTGGCCAAATTGATGTCCTCAAAAGTGGGGGCACATTCAAACTGTCCCGGCGCTACTTCATTGTGGCGGGTACGGAGGGGAATGCCCAACTTATAAGCCTCAATCTCAATGTCCTGCATGAATGCCCGCACGCGGGTGGGGATCGACCCAAAATAGTGGTCTTCCAACTGCTGTCCTTTGGCGGGGGCATGGCCAAACAAGGTGCGGCCAGCCAACACCAAATCGGGGCGGGCGAAGTACAGGGCCCGGTCAATCAAGAAATACTCTTGCTCAACGCCCAAAGTGGCAAAAACTTTATTGACATCTTTATCAAAATATTCGCAAACCGCAGTAGCCGCTTTGTCAATTGACGTGAGTGCCTTCAACAATGGCGTTTTTTGGTCGAGAGCTTCACCCGTATAAGCCACAAAAACGGTGGGAATGCACAGCGTCTTGTTGCTGCCACTTTCAATGATGAAGGCGGGCGAAGTGGGATCCCAAGCGGTGTAGCCCCGGGCCTCGAAAGTATTGCGGATACCACCGCTGGGGAAGGAGGAAGCATCGGGTTCTTGGCGGATCAAGGCCCCGCCCCGGAATTTTTCCATTACCCTGCCGCCGGTTGTCGGTTCAAAAAAAGCGTCGTGCTTCTCGGCCGTGGCCCCGGTAAGCGGTTGGAACCAGTGGGTATAATGGGTCACGCCGCGTTCCATTGCCCACGTCTTCATGGCCGAAGCCACCGCATCGGCCAGTGTCTCGTCCAGATCCTCACCCCTGACGGCATACGCTTGAAACTTTTTGAACATGTCCGCCGACAGGTAATTGCGCATTGCGTCTTCACCGAAAACATTTGTGCCGTAATAGTCGGACACTTTTTTGGAGGGAACTTCAACGGTTGGGGTTTTTCGGCTGGAAGCTTGCTCTAAAGCAATGAAACGGAGTTTAGACATTTTTTACGGTGATTTTGAGTGTAGTTTGTTTCTCGCGCTAAAGTAGGAAAAACCCTGCAAAAAAGGGAATACTTATTCAGAAAAAAGCCTTTTTTTTGAAAATCACGCGTATTTTAGGCTTGATTGATTGAAAAATGACAATGATTACCCAGAATCCCCCTAAAGTTTTGATTGCATAGCTACAGTAAAATACCTTGGTTGGTCAAGCCTATCCTCCCCGTTAAACGCCCTGAAAAGCGCCGCGCTCGCTGAACTGACAAGTGGGAACTGATTACGGGAGGGGAGGCGGCGGCATTGGTAACCACACTAAAAAAGGCTGCCTTGGTGGGGCAGCCTTTTCAACTGAATTAACCTAATTTTCTACCGATCCAACCACACCCGGCTCTCGTTCACGCCGGAAGCAGTGTAAATCTTCACAATGTAAACGCCAGCCATTGGCACATTGACCGCCAAATTGCGAACACTGCCCGCAGCTACGTTGGCAAAACGTTGGATCTCAGTGCCCATCGTGTTGAACAAAGCAACTTGGGCAGTTTCCGCAGTCCTGACAAATAAGCCATTGTCAAAAGCGTAAGCATTGCTAGACTCGCCCAATTGTGCACCTTTCACTTCATTGGACTTGCGCAAGAAGAAACGATCCCGGTAAGTGCCAGCTTGTAGAGTCAACGTGTGGGTTTTGCCAACTTGCAAGAAATAGAACTCACCGGTGGTGCGATCTTCCAAGAACAACTTTTCGCTGGTTGGGTTGGGGGCATCTTCCGCAGTAAAGGCGTAAGATCCACCGCTCCGTACCATCAAGTTGAGGGGAAGTTCAAAGTTTTTCCCACTCTGGGGAGTAGGCAGCGCGGCAATGGCCAAACGGTCATCACCCATGCGGGCCGCCAGTGATATCACTTGGTTGCCTTCAAATTTGGCTGCATCATAACCGCTCTCCATCTGATTGGTAAAGCGATCGCTGAAAGCTACCCACAGTTCGTCTTTGGCCCCATCACGTGATACGGTCATCTTGAACCGCTCCATGTCGCCTTCAGTGCGCAACAAGGCAACGTTGCCAG
>Ga0105045_10003985_pt1 | contig 12800 bp, 7 predicted proteins | sample MAT02_FD_78089 | JGI IMG/M metagenome (GOLD analysis project Ga0105045, IMG submission 78089) | Freshwater microbial communities from Lake Fryxell liftoff mats and glacier meltwater in Antarctica - MAT-02 (megahit assembly) | ecosystem: Environmental > Aquatic > Freshwater > Ice > Liftoff...
GGGTTTATCGACGATAGATTCGCCTATATTTACAATCGCACGCTAACCTTCGACGCCGGGAAACTCGTCGGCATTGACATTTTGGTGGATTATGATCAGTCGGTTGGCGCTTTGACAGAGTCAACTTTTTCATCGTATCTGTACGGATATGACGACGCGAGCTGGGGCGGCTCCTGGACACCATTTGCCGACAGCCCGGTTCCCGAGCCGCGCACCTGGGCAGTGCTGGTGGCAGGCTTCGGTTTAATCGGCTCTCGTATCCGGCGGCGCAGGACGCTCGCTGTCTGAATCCAGGTCACTCGCAGACACGTCTATCCGGCCTCAGGCAAATTCCAGCCCGGCGCCGGGGTCCATATCCACATGGCGCTGGTGCTTGCCCGCGCCATGCAGCGGAACCGCGGGCGCATGGCCGCGGATGAAATTCTCCACTTCCGGCGCGATGATATCCCGCCATTTGCGGCCGTTGAAGATGCCGTAGTGGCCAACGCCGGGCACCATGAAATAGCGCTTCTTGTCGGCAGGCAGGCGGGTTGCGATGTCCAGCGCCGCCTTGGTCTGGCCGATGCCGGAGATATCGTCCCGCTCGCCCTCGATGGCGAAGATCGCCACATCGGTGATTGCTTTCGGGTCCACCCTGACGCCACGATGCCGCATCTCGCCTTTGGGCAACAGGTGGTTCTGGAACACTACGTCGATCGTCTGCAGATAGAATTCCTGCGTCATGTCGCAGACCGAGCGATACTCCTCGTAGAACGCCTTGGTGGCGTCGGCCGATTCGTCGTCGCCCTGCACCAGATGCTTGTACATCTCGAAATGGCTGACCATGTGATTGCCGAGATTCATCGACATGAAACCGGCGAGCTGCAGAAAGCCCGGATAAACCTTGCGCCCGCCGCCCGGATAGAGGGCCGGCACGGTGGCGATCACATTCTGCTCGAACCAGCTGTGCGGCCGCTGCATGGCCAAGGTGTTGACTGCGGTGGGCGCCTTGCGGGTGTCGATCGGCCCGCCCATCAGGGTCAATGTCTTTGGCAGCGACGGATGACCGGTGACCGACATGACGGTGATTGCGGCATAGACGGGCACCGAAGGCTGACAGACGGCGAGCACATGCGGACGCGGCGTCCCCTCCGGTGCAATCTGCGCCAGCCAATCGATCACATAGTCGACATAATCATCGAGATCGAAGGTGCCATCTTCCAGCGGTGCCAGCTTGGCATCGCGCCAGTCGGTGATGTAGACATCATGGTTGGGCAGCATCCGCTCCACGGTGCCGCGCAGCAAAGTTGCATAGTGGCCAGACATCGGCGCGACGATCAGCAGCCTGGGGTCGTCCGGATTGCCGCCGACGCGCTCGAAGCGCTTCAGCTGGCCAAACGGCTTGCGATCGATGATGACCTCGTTCACCTTCACCGTCTTCCCGTCGATGATGGTGGACGCGAGGCCGAAAGCGGGCTTGCCGCGTGGCGCTGCGGCATGCGCAAACACATCGAGCGCGGCTGACGCCACTTCGCCGGCGCCAAGATAGGCAAAGGGGTTGCCGGGGCTGGCAAACCAGTCCGAACCGAGGCGCGCTGCAGCGCTCGCGCCGGCCATCCAGCTGCGGCCCACCTCATATGCGTTGTAGAGCATCCTGTTAAAAGCCTTCCGAGCGCTTCACTTGCATGACAACGGCCATTATTGAGAACGACCATCATTGACAACGGCCATGATTGACAACGGCCATGATTGACAACGGCCAGAGCAACCCAAGGTTGCATTGACAGCCGTTGGCGCACCGTTTGGGTGCAGCTGCGAAGGCTAGTCACTCGACCGCAATTGTCCAGACCATATTGCACTGCGGCACAAAAGTGTGAGGGCATCAGGGCAGCAATCCAGAGTCAGGACCCGCTAGATACACCCTTCGTGATGACCCGGAGAGGCGAAATCGGCGTTTGCAGACGGGGCAGACGTGCTAGACGGGGCAGGCGGGCTTTGCCGCCCGCTAGACGGCTGGCGGCGTTGATTTCGCCTCTCCGGGCCAGCCAAGCCGGGTATCAGAAGCCTGATACAGATAATCCCGCACCAGCGGCAGCGCATCCCGCCGCCGCGCCAGCTGCAGCTGGAACACGGCATGATCGTCGAACCGGAACGCATTCAACGCGCCGCCGAGGTAGAATTCCCACATGCGGAAGAAGCGCTCATCATAAAGCGCCACGATTTCGGCTTTTCTGGCCCGGCAACGGCTCAGCCAGTGCGCCAGTGTCTTGGCATAGTGCAGCCGCCATATCTCGATGTCGGTCGTCCACAGGAATGCCCGCTCGATGTGCGGCATGATCTCGCTCAGCGCCGGGGTGTAGCCGCCGGGAAAGATGTATTTCGCCGTCCAGGGATCGGTCGCACCCTTGCCGCTCATACGGCCGATCGTGTGGATCAACGCCACGCCGTCGGGCGTCAGCAGGCGGGCGATGGTGTCGAAATAGGCGGCATAGTTCGGCCGTCCGACATGCTCGAACATGCCGACGGAGACAATGCGATCGAACGGACCGGCCACGTCGCGATAGTCCATCAGCTCGAACCTCACCCGGTCGGCAATCCCCAAGCCGGCCGCCCTTTCGCGGGCATATCTCAGCTGTTCTTCCGACAGGGTGACGCCGAGCACCTCGGCACCGGAAACCTTGTGGATATGCCGCGCCATGCCGCCCCAGCCGCAGCCGATGTCCAGCACCCGCATGCCCGGCCCCAGCAGCAACTTCTTCGCGATGTGCTCCAGCTTGTCTCGTTGAGCCAGATCGAGATCGCTGCCGTCGCCATCGTTGCCGGGGCGGAAGTAGCCGCAGCTGTATTGCCGCTCGGCATCCAGAAAAAGCTCGTACAGCCGGTCGTGCAGATCATAGTGGTGGGCCACATTGCGCCTCGACCGCGATCTGGCGTTCAGCTCGTCCCACTTGGCCGCCATCCGCTGCTGGTTCCACAGGCTGACCCGCAGTTCATTGTCGCGGTCCCAGGTCAGGTTTCGGCCCACCAGATCCAGCAGGTCCATGATGTCCCCGCTTTCAACGACGAGCCGCCCGTCCATGAACGCTTCGCCCGCGCCCAGCGCCGGATTGCGGCCGATCCGTCCCTCGGTCGCCCGGTCGGTCAGCCGGATCTTCACGGGCGTGCACCCGTCAGCTCCGAAGCGGTGCATGGACCCGTCCGCCAGGGTAACTTCCAGCGCCCCGTGGCGCACCACCTTTGTCAGCAATCGTGCCAGGAGCCACATGCCTAGCCCAATGTCCAATGTGCGCGCGCCATGCAAGGCCGCCCCTGTTCGATGCGCTAGACCTGCTTTGATTGGCAGTGGCGCATCACAAACAATCCCGGCGACAACATCGCCAACACAAGCCGTTCAAGGCAAACACCATCGGGAGGATCAAATCCATGAAACGCGACCGCCAAGCGCTGCGCAGCCTGTTGTCCGCAACCGTTGCCGCGTCGGCCCTGCTAGCCGCGCCCGGCGCAGTCCTGGCGCAAGCCACGACCGCCGCGCCGCAGTTGACCGGCCTCGAAGACATCATCGTCTCGGCCCGCCGCCGCGAGGAAAGCATCCAGTCCACGCCCGTTGCGGTCAGCGCCATTTCGCCGACCGAGCTGGCGAATGCGGCCGCGCTCGATATCCGCGACCTTGTCGGCCGCACGCCCAATCTCGTTCTCGACCCGGTCAACGCCGGACCGTCGGCCGCGGCAATTTCCATTCGCGGCATCAGCTTCGAGGATATAGAAAAGAGCTTCGACCCGGCCGTGGGCGTGCTGATCGACGGCGTCTACATCGGCACCAACACCGGGCAATTGCTCGATTTCTTCGATTTCGAAGCCATCGAGGTGCTCCGCGGGCCGCAGGGCACCCTGTTCGGCCGCAACACCACCGCCGGCGTCATCAACATCCGCCGCACGCGCCCGACAGGTGAGCTTGGCGTGAAGGCCAAGGTGACCATTGGCGACTATGGCCGGCGTGAATTCCGCACGGTCGTCAACGCCCCGAAGATCGGCGACATGCTTTCGCTGAAAGGCTTCTGGCTGCACGCCGAGGGCAATGATTTCGTCGACAACCAGACATTGGGCGCGGATTATGGCGGCCGCCGTTACGACAATTTCGGTGCCACCGCTCTCCTTGAGCTGGGCGATTTCGAAGCGACTGTCACCTATGAGCTTGTGAACGAGCGCACCGAGATCGACACAGCGGCAACCAGCCGCACGGGTCTCGACCTCATCTGTCTGCGCGTTCCCGTGGGCGGCGGCGTCTTCATCCGGCCGACCGGCATTCCCAATGCGCAATGCGACCGCAACACCGGCGACGATCTCTACACAACCTTCAGCAATGTGCCCGGCCTCGCCCGCAACAAGGGCGACAACGTCACCGTCAACGCCAGCTACAATTTCGGCGATCTCGTGCTGAGCTCGGTGACCGGCTGGCGAACCAGCAACGAATCGGTGCGGCAGGATTTTGATTCCACCTCGATCAATTTCTTCGATACGCTGCGGGTGCAAAGCTATCGCCAGTTCACCCAGGAAATCCGGCTGGCCGGCAACCTGACCGAGACGGTCGACTTCGTGGTCGGCGGATTTTACTTCAACAGCCGCTACCAGCTTGATCAGTCCACCTTCTTCGGCCCCTTCCTGCAGGCGGCCGCCGGTTTGCCACCTCGCGGTGGCAATATCGTCGATCACTACAGCAAATCCACGGCCGTGTTTGCCGATGTGCAGTGGAAACTCACCGAAGCGCTGCGGCTTTCGGTCGGCGCCCGTTACACCTGGGACAAGAAGAACATGTCCAACGATGTGTTCAAGACCGGCAACAGCGCGCTGATCGCGACGCCTGAGGCCGACTGGTCGAAGTTCACGCCGCGCGCTTCCATTGACTACAGCTTCGGCGAAACGAGCAACAATCTTGTCTATGCCAGCTTTGCGCAGGGGTATCGCGCCGGCGGCCTGAACGGCCGCGCACAAACCCTCAATTCCGCCAACACGCCCTATAATCCGGAAACCGTGAACAGCTATGAGGTCGGCCTGAAAACCCAGTTCTGGGACAACCGCATCACCTTCAACCTTGCCGCATTTCTCACCAAATTCAACGACAAGCAGGAAGAGGTGGTGATCCCCGCGCCGCCTCCGGCCGGACAGGAAACCGTGGTGCAGAATGCCGCCAAGGCGACCATCAAGGGCGTCGAGGCCGAATTCCGCGCGCTGCTTGCCGAAGGCTTCACGGTCAATGGCTCGCTGGGCATTCTGGACGCGCAATACGACAGTTTCAGCACGCTTGTGGGCGGCGTGCTCACCGATATTTCCGGCCGCAGCCTGCGGCGGACCCCGGACCTGAGCTTCTCGGTGGGCGCTGACTATGGCATCCCCGTCGGCCCGGGCGAAGTGGCACTTGCCGCATCGTTCCGCCATGTCGCCAGCCTGCAGACGACCATCGTGGGCGACCCGACGAACCCCAACCGCAACGATCCGCGCGGGCTGGCGCAGCCACGCAACCTGCTGGATGCCAACATCGGCTACACTTTCGACCTCGGGGCAGCAAAACTGCGCGCGGCAATCTTCGGGCGCAATCTGACCGACGATCGCGGGCTTTCGTCCACTCTCCCGGTGGGCGGGCTGTTCACCTTCTCGGCCGCGCGCCCGCCGCGCAGCTGGGGCGTGGAATTCGGCGTGGAATTCTGATCGGCTTGCCGCCCCGGTCCGAGCCGGTGCGGCAGCCCTCAGAGCGGCATGCCGATGGCGTCCGAGATGTTGCGGTGCAGCCGCTGCAGCGCAATCTCGTTCGAGCCTAGCACCACGCGGAAACCCTCCGGGGCAGTCAGCAGATTGGCATAGGATTGCGCGGCTTGGGCATAGTCCTCCGTGCGCACGACCTGCTCGGTCAGCTCGTATCCCATCGCCACCTCGGCCCGGTGCGCCTCGTCGCGCACCCCGCCCGGCGCATAGACGGCGAACTGGCAGCGCATCTGCCCCACAGCATTCGGAAACAGCCGGAACAGCTGCACGAAGGTCTTGCCCGGCTCCACGGAGCCAACGAAGATCACCGTGTTGGGGAACAGCAGATGCACGCCGCCGTAATCCGGCGTCGGCCACTCCGCGCGCGGCACCTGCGCCAGCCCGGCCATGCGCTTTTCCGGAAAGGAAATCCGGTGATGCCGGCCGTAGGGGGTGAACAGCGCGACATCGTTCATGTGCGTGATGCCGATGTTGTTGGGGTGCAGGGCGGCGAAGTGATACCCTTCGCCGTAGGTGTCGAGCGCGTATTTCCAGTTCGTGGCGGCATCGATGTGGCCGCGCTGCACCGGCTCGGCCCTGGCCAGCTCCAGCATTTCCAGCAGCGGCGCAAAGTCGGCAAGATGCGCGTCCAGGTCCATCGCACCCTCGATCTGCACGAAAATCAGACCGGCCCATTCGCGCGCGGCCACCGGCAGGAGATCGCGCGCGCCGTCCGGATGCCCGGCAAAACCCTCCTTTCCCGGTTGCGCGATCAGCCGGCCTTGCAGATCGAATGTCCAGGCGTGGAACGGGCAGGTCAGCCGCGGCTTGCGTTGGCAGACCGCTTCCTCGCCGAGCAGCAGTTTCGCCGCCCGGTGCGTGCAGAGGTTGCGGAATGCGCGCACCACTCCGTCCTTGCCGCGCCCAACGACGATGGACGGCCCCGCCGCTTCGAAAAGCATCACATCACCGGCGTCCGGAATATCCTGCGAAAGCCCGGCGACCAGCGGCATGGCATGGAAAAGATGGGCCTCTTCCGCCCGGTAGCGCGCTGGATCGGTGTACACATTCTTGTCCAGCGCAAGGGCGCCTTCGGCGCGATCGGTGCGACCGGTCGCGGCGCGCTCCACCATGCCGTCCAGCACTTCGGCGGCCATGCGGGCGCGACGCTCCTGCAGGCGCAATCCGGGGTCGCTCTCGGCCATGTCGTGTCTCCCTCGGGCTATTGTCTATGCTTTGCGGCTGCCGGGTGAAACTCTCGCATTTCGCAAGGCTGCAAAAGCTGCTTGAAAGGGATCGGGAGAATGAAACATGCAAAACCTTGCCGCTGCCACTGCCGCTGCCGCAGCCGCTTCCGCTGCCCTTCTGCTCGCAGTTCCTGCCCTCGCCGGTGACCGGGTGGGCGATCCCGCATTTCAGACGCGGTCGCCGGTTCTGGCGCAGAACGGCATGGCGGCAACCGCCCAGCCGCTCGCCACGCAGGCCGCGCTGGACATATTGAAAGCCGGTGGCTCGGCGGTTGACGCGGCAATCGCCGCCAATGCCGTGCTCGGGCTGGTGGAGCCGGTTGGCAACGGCATCGGCGGGGATTTGTTTGCACTGGTGTGGGATCCGAAAACCAAGGCGCTTGCCGGCCTTGATGCCTCCGGCTTTGCGCCGGCCGGAACCGATGTTGCAGCGATCCGCCGACGCAACACTTCCGGCACCATCGGCCCCGCCGGGCTGGATTCGGTCACTGTTCCCGGCGCCGTTGCCGGCTGGGACGCGTTGCACAGGAAGTATGGCAAGCTGCCGTTCGCCACCTTGCTGCAGCCCGCCATTCGCCTCGCCCGCGAAGGCTTCCCCGTCTCGCCGGTCATTGCCCGGCAATGGGCCACCAATCTGGCCCGGTTCGAAGAGCGAAAATCCGCGATCGCCCGCTTCGATCTGGCCACGCAACTTTATGCGCCGGCCGGCCGCGCGCCCGGCGCCGGGGAAATCTTCCGCAATCCCGACCTCGCCGATACGCTGGAGATCGTGGGCCGCGATGGTGCGGCCGGATTCTATTCCGGCTTCACAGCCGCCGCGATCGACACCCACATGCGCAGCGTCGGTGGCTCGATGCGCGCCGGGGATCTCGCTGCCATGCAGGCTGAATGGGTGGCGCCCATTTCCGCCCCCTATCGCGGCCATGTCGTGTGGCAGATGCCGCCCGCCACACAAGGCGTTGCCACCTTGCAGATCTTGCGCATGGTGGAGCGGTTCGATGTGAAATCCATGGGCTTCGGCTCGGCCGATCATGTCCACCTGATGGTGGAAGCGAAGAAGCTCGCCTTCGCGGACCGGGCGAAGTTCATCGCCGATCCGAGGCTTGTGCCCGTGCCGGTCAAGGGCCTGCTCTCAGACGCCTACACCGCCGAGCGCGCGGCGCTCATTCGCATGGACAAGGCCAATCCCGACACCATGCCGGCCGGCGACCCGGGCGAGCGCAGCGACACCACCTATCTGGCGACCGCCGACCGCGATGGAATGATGGTGAGCCTCATCCAGTCCAACTATCGTGGCATGGGCTCCGGCATCGTCGCGGCGCGACCGGGCGGCAAAACACTGGGCTTCATGTTTCAGAATCGCGGCGCCCAGTTCAGCCTTGATCCCGCTGCCGCCAATGTCATTGCGCCGATGAAGCGGCCATTTCACACGATCATCCCCGGCTTCGTGACCAGAGACGGCGACGCCTGGGCGGCACTTGGCGTGATGGGCGGGTCGATGCAGCCGCAGGGCCAGGCGCAGGTGATCGTCAACATGATCGATTTCGGCATGGATGTGCAGCAGGCCGGCGACGCGCCGCGCTTCCGTCACAGCGGCGGCGCCGATCCCGGCGACGGCGTGGAGGCCCCTGCCCTGTTCCTCGAAAGCCAGATCAGCATCGCAACCCGTGCCGAGTTGCAGCAGCGCGGGCATGTGCTGAAATCCACCCGCGACGATGTCGGCGGCTATCAGGCGATTCGCCGGGACCCGGTCAACCGCGTTTACTGGGGCGGCTCAGATATGCGAAAGGACGGCCAGGCGGCGGGCTTCTGATCGCGCGCGAAAATAGAGCGGCAGGCCGGCGAGCATCAGGACAAGGCTCAGCCCACCCGCCTGCCATCCGGCGCCGACCAGTGTCCAGATGGAAAACAGCCCGGCAAGGAGTGCGACCGGCAGAACCATCCGGAATTTCAAGGCCACCGCCGCGCATGCCAGATAGAACCACAGCGCCGACGAGGTGGTGAGCAGCGCCATTGCCGTGAACAGCCCGCCCAGCGTGCCGCTGCCGCTGGAAATGATCAGCGTGGTGGATAGACTGCTGCCCAGCAGCAGGCCGCGCAGCGGAATGTCGCGCCTGTCGGTATGGCCGAACCAGCGTGGCAGCATGCCGCGCCGCGCCATCGCCAGCGGCAGCTCGCCCTGGAGCAGGGTGAAGCCATTCATGGCGCCCAGCACGCTGATTACGGCAAACAGCGCAACCAGCAACCCCGGCCCGGGCGCCCAGTGCTGCTCGACGAAATCCTTGAACGGCGCATTGGAGGCCGCAAGCTCGGCCGCCGGCATCATCAGGACGATGCCCGAGCAGACCACAAGATAGATGGCGCCAACGAACAGCGTGCCGAAGATGATGGCGCGCGGAATGTTCCGTTCCGGCTGCACCACCCGGTCTGCCGCGCCGCACACGGTCTCGAACCCCAGCAGGGCAAACAGGGTGATCGCGCCGGCCGTGGAAATTGCGCCCAGCGACAGGCCTTCGGCCGGAAAGGGTGTCAGAACGGCGGTTCCTTCGCGTGCCAGCAGCAGCACCATGATGATGCCGGCAACAACAAGGGGCAGCAGCTTCAGCAGCATGGTGAGCACCTGGAAGCGGCCTGCTGCCTGAACGCTGACGAGGTTCACCAGCGTGACCGCCCAGACGAATGCCAGCGCGGCAAGGGTGGGCGAGCCAGCGAGCGCCGGCATGAAAACCGAGAGATAGCTGGCACCGGCTGCCGCCAGCGCCGAGCACGACACCCACATCGAGACCCAGAAGGCCCAGCCGACCAGAAATCCCGCCACCGGCCCGAACGCCGCCCCGACATAACCGGCCGGCCCGCCGACATCTGGAAAGCGCTTCGCAAGCGCCGCCAGCGTAACGGCGAGCGCCAGCGCCCCGGCGATGGAAACGCCCCATCCGGCGACCGCATTCCAGCCGAATTTTGCCAGGCTGACCGGCAACATGAACACGCCCGAGCCGATCATCGAGCCAACCACCAGCGCAAAGCACGCAGCAAATCCCAGACGCCGCTCGGGCGGCCGGGCATCGCTGTTCATGGCCGCGGCCTCAGAAATTGACGCCGAACTTGATGCCGATCAGACGTGGGCGAATCACGGAGGTGTAGAACACGCCGCGACTGTCGGTCTGCGACACGCCGCCGACGCGATCCCCGCAGATGGTTTCGCCGCATTGCAGGCCGCGGCTGAGCGCGCCGTTGGAATCGAACAGATTGGTGGCAAACAGTTCCGCCCGCCAGCGCGCCGTCTTGATGCCAGCGCTCAGGTCAACCGTGGTGTAGGGGTCGAGATAGCCCTTGATACCGCTTTCCACGACGCGCAGGTCGGTTCGCCGGCCGCCGACATAGTTCAGCGCACCCTGCACATGCGCGGTCATCTCGCCCACGTCGAAATCATAGCGGGCCAGCGCGTTGCCCTTGAATTTGGCAGTGACGGGAAGCCGCGATCCGGCCGGGGCCAGCAGTTCGTTCTTCTGCGGCAGTCCATCGCGTCCGGGTGGCCCCGGTAAGCCGCAGTCGAAACTGTCATTGGGAAATTTGCAGAAATCCACGCGGATGTTGGAATCATTGTAATTGCCGCCGGCGTTGAAGGTGAAGCCGGCGTCCCGCCAGCCGATGTCCGCCTCGATGCCGCGAATGCGCGCCTTGCCGGCGTTGCGCACTTCCGACAGGCCGTTCAACCCCAGAAACGACAGCTGCACGCCTTCCCAGTTCTGCTGATAAACCGCGCCATTGAAGCGCAGGCGGCGATCCGCCCAGCTGGTTTTCCAGCCGATTTCGAAGTTGGCGAGCGTATCGGGAAGATAGGGCTCAAGCTCGCCCCGCCGGTTGACACCACCGGGCCGGAATCCGCGCGACCAGGTGGCGTAGACCAGCGCGTCGTCCGTCGCCCGGTAGGTAAGGTTCAACTTGTGGATGAAATCGGTATCGGCCGTGCTCTTGTCCACATTGGTGCAGGGGCTGCCGTCCACGATGGCCGGCCCGAAACAGGCAGCCTCTCCCGTCCGACTGCTGAAACCGGCCGAATAGCCGAAAAAGCCCTGCAGGCTGTTGTCATAGCGGTAGACGCGAATGCCCCCGGTGGCGGAAAGCTTCTCGGTGATGTCATAGGTCAGCTCGCCAAAAGCGGCATAGTCCCGGTCGACGCGAAACTGCTTGGTGAGCCAGATATTGCTCGCCGTGCCGGTAACCGTAATTGAATCGGCAATGTCGTCGATAATGTAATTCTGTTCGATGTTGTGCGTCTGCCGTTGGTAAAAAATGCCACCAATGAATGTCAGCGGTCGGTCGGTCGGCGAGGTTATCCGCAGTTCATGGCTTTGCTTGGTGTACCGATCGACCGCATTGATATACTGGTTCGGGCTTACCAGTTCGCCTGCATTGTCGGAGATATAGGCGCCGGACCCGAACAATTTGTCGTAGAAATAGGCGTAGTCGGAGTAGTCGGACGAGGATTCAACCTTGCGGGTGAGATAGGCTCCGGCGTAGGTCAGGTCCCAGTCGCCAATCTTGCCTTCCACCGTGAGTGCGGCCTGCAACCAGCGATCGTTCGATCCTTCCGGATTGTATTGCCGGGTCTGCAATTTTGGCAGCGGGAAGCCGGGCGACGATTCCTGCGAGAAGCTGCCGTTGGCCTTCTGCTGCTGCACGATCACGGTCGGCGTTATGGTCCAGTTGTCGTTCAGATCGATGCCGAGCGCGATGCGCCCGCCGATGGTTTCCACATCGTTGTAATTGTCTTCCACAAACTCTTCATTGTCTTGCACGATGCCAGACGATGGAAAGGTGCGGCGGCCGGCCACATTGTCGATGTAGCCGCCATCCTTGCGATACCACCCCACCGCGCGGACTGCGGCGGTCGGCGAAATCGGCACGTTGACATAGCCGGCAAGCACCCCGCCCACCGAACCATGCGCCACCGTGTTGAGTTCCGCATCCACGGAGCCGGACATCGCGGTCGGATCGGGCCTGTTGGTGATGATGCGGATGGTGCCGGCCATCGACGAAGACCCGAACAAGGTGCCCTGCGGCCCGGCCAGCGCCTCCACCCGGGCCAGATCATAGGCATGGATATCCAGCGCGCCCTGGATGGTGGTGATCGGCTGCTCGTCCAGATAGACGCCGACGGTCGGCTGCGAGGTGCTGTGGTTGGCGTTTTCGCCCGAGGCGACGCCGCGGAAATACACCTGCGTGAAGCCCGGACCGCTGGATTGCAGCGTTACCGAAGGCAGGAATCGCACCACGTCGCCGAATTCCTTGACCTGCAGCTGGTTCAGTTTCTCGCTGCCGAAGGCTTGAATCGACAGCGGAACCGCCTGCAGGCTCTGCGAGCGCTTCTGCGCCGTCACGATGATGTCGCCATAGTCGGCGGCAGCGGTCTCGACCGGTGGCGCAGCAGCCTGCTGCGCCAGCACCGGCGACCCCAGCAATGCGGTGGACGACAGCAGACCGAGCAACAGATTTGACCGGCGAAAATCTTTGGACGACCCAGACATGATGACTCCCTGACATTTTTTCCACTTTGCACCACGCTCTCCCCGAACGGCGCCATGGTCAACTGCAAACGCATGGCCGCTGCATCGGGCATGACCGGTCGCAGGCGTGGCGTTGCACTTATGCCACAGGATAGGTCGTCAACGCAGGCCCCAGCCGCGCCTTCAGCGGCTCCAGCCAGGGCTCGAACAACTTCCAGGCATCGCCGCCGTCCTTGAAGATGGGCCTGCGCACCTGCTCCGAACTCGCCGTCCGGACCGCCCGCTCGGTTTCCCAGAAGCGCAGGCATCGGTCTTCGAAGGGCAAGCCGCA
>Ga0105045_10003988_pt1 | contig 12794 bp, 12 predicted proteins | sample MAT02_FD_78089 | JGI IMG/M metagenome (GOLD analysis project Ga0105045, IMG submission 78089) | Freshwater microbial communities from Lake Fryxell liftoff mats and glacier meltwater in Antarctica - MAT-02 (megahit assembly) | ecosystem: Environmental > Aquatic > Freshwater > Ice > Liftoff...
ACCCTGGAGCCCTGCGCGCACAGCGGGCGCACCGGCCCCTGCGCCGATGCCATGGTCGAAGCCGGCGTTGCGCGCGTGGTGGCGGCGATGCGCGACCCGTTCCCGCAGGTCGACGGCGCCGGATTCGAGCGCCTGCGCGCGGCGGGCATCGAGGTTTCCAGCGGATTGATGGAAGCCGATGCGCGCGCGCTCAACCGCGGCTTCCTGTCGCGCATCGAGCGCGGCCGTCCATGGTTGCGGGTCAAGCTGGCCACCAGCCTGGACGGGCGCACCGCCACTGCCAGCGGCGACTCCAAGTGGATCAGCGGCGAAGCCTCGCGCCTGGACGTGCAGCGCTGGCGCGCGCGTGCCGGCGCCATCATCACCGGCGCCAACACGGTGCTGGCCGACGACCCCCTGCTCAACGTGCGCCTGGGTGCAGACACCGCGTTCGAGCCGCCGCTGCGGGTGGTGCTGGACCCGGGCCTGGCCACCATCGCCCGCGGCCGGGTGCGCGACGATTCGGCCCCCACGCTGTACCTCCATGCACCGCACATCAAGCCGCCGCGCGAGATCCAGGTGCAGCGTGCCAGCGTGCCGGCGGCGGCGGGCGGGCTGGACCTGCACGCCGTCCTGGCCCTGCTGGCCGAACGCGGTATCAATGAAGTGCAGGTGGAGGCCGGCGCCACCCTGGCGGGCGCGTTCTTCTCCGCTGGCCTGGTCGACGAACTGCTGCTGTACGTGGCGCCGGTCCTGTTGGGTGACCGCGCGCGACCGCTGCTGGCGGGGCTGGACATCGCCGACATGGCCCATCGCGCCCGGCTGCGCGTGGTCGACTCGCGCCAGGTCGGCGAAGACCAGCGCCTGCTGCTGCAGCCGATTGCGCAAGCACCCGCCGGCTCCGCCTCGTGAGCGGTCTGGGGTCCCGGCAGCCAGGTGCGCACCGTGCGCTGGCCGCTGGTGGTGCACCTGCGGCGCCGGCCGGACGGATGCGGGCGCTGAAGTGAGCGCGGACGCGGAGGGTTCGCGCCAAAAGCATCGCGCCCATGGGGCGCTCCTAGCGAGCATGCGGCGCACGAAGATCCGGGCCATCGCGCCCATGGGGCGCTCCTGCGGGGCCGGGCTTGTGTAGGAGCGCCCCATGGGCGCGATGCTCTTCGTTCCGACCATCACCCGCCTTCGGAACCCCTCCTCACCTCGCAGGCCTCCGCCCGCGGGCATCGCTGGAACGCTACGTCCGCAGCGCCCCGACCGGTGCCCCAGACCCCCGGTGCTAGAATCACCCGGCCGGCTCGCCGGCACACATAGCGTCTTCAGGGCGGGGTGAGATTCCCCACCGGCGGTAGGTCCACGGATGGCAGCAACCGTCCGCGACGAGCCCGCGAGCGCCTGCGCCCAGCCTGCCCCGTGCAGCTGCCGCAGGGTCAGCAGATCCGGTCCGAATCCGGAGCCGACGGTCATAGTCCGGATGAAAGAAGACGGTCTGCACGTTGCTCCAGGGCGGCGTGCATGCCTCATGCCCCGAGGCGTTTTTCGCTTGCGTACCCGCGGGAAACGTTGCATGCCCCAGCTGACCGGATCCATCCACACCCTCCGCCCGCGCGTGCCCGCGCGCGCCACGGTTTCGCGCTGATGTTCACCGGGATCATCGAAGGCCTGGGCACATTGGCGGCCAGTGAAGCGCGCGGCGGTGATGTGCGCTTGCATATCGAGGCCGGCACCTTGCCCTTCGACGAGGTGCGCCTGGGTGAAAGCATCGCAGTCAATGGCGTGTGCCTGACCGTGGTGGAATTCGACGCGCGCTCGTTCCAGGCCGACGCCTCCAACGAGACCCTCTCGCTCACCACCCTGGGCGCGCTGGCGCCGGGCGCGTCTCTCAACCTGGAACGCGCCATGCGCCCCACCGACCGCCTCGGCGGACACCTGGTCAGCGGCCACGTGGACGGCATCGGCAGCGTGGCCTCGATCCACGACGATGCGCGTGCCCAGCGCTGGCGCTTCGCTGCGCCCGCCTCGTTGCTGCGGTATGTGGCCAGGAAAGGCTCGATCTGCGTGGATGGCGTGAGCCTCACCGTCAACGAGGTCGATGACCACGGCTTCGACGTCGCGCTGGTGCCGCACACGGTCGCCAATACCGCCTTCGCGCGCACCCGCGTCGGCGCCGCGGTCAACCTGGAAATCGACCTGCTGGCGCGCTATGTGGAGCGCCTGCTGGCGACAGGCGCCGCTGCAGCAGGCGTACAAGGGGCAGGCGCATGAGTTTCGCCAGCATCCCGGAGCTGCTCGAGGAGATCCGCAACGGCCGCATGGTGGTGATCGTCGACGACGAGGACCGCGAGAACGAGGGCGACCTGATCATGGCCGCCGAGCTGGTCAAGCCTTCGGACATCAACTTCATGGTTACCCACGCGCGCGGGCTGGTATGCCTGTCGCTGACCCGCGAGCGCTGCCGCCAGCTGGGCCTGCCGCCGATGGTGCTGTCCAACACCTCGCAGCACCACACCAACTTCACCGTCAGCATCGAGGCGGCTGAAGGCGTGACCACCGGCATTTCGGCCTATGACCGCGCCCACACCATCCGTACGGCAGTGCGCCCGGACGTGAAACCCGATGACCTTTCACAGCCCGGCCATATCTTCCCCTTGATGGCCCAGCCAGGTGGGGTGCTCAACCGCGCCGGCCACACCGAGGCCGCCTCGGACGTGGCGCTGATGGCGGGTCTGGAGCCGGCCGGGGTGCTGGTGGAGATACTCAACGCCGATGGCAGCATGGCCCGGCGCCCGCAGCTGGAGACCTTTGCGCAACAGCACGGGTTGAAGATGGGCTCGATCGAGGCCCTGATCCGCCACCGGCTCAGTACCGAACACACCATCGAGCGGGTCGATGCGCGCGACATCGACACCGAGCACGGCCCGTTCCGCCTGCACACCTATCGCGACCGGGTCAGCCACGGCCTTCACTTCGCCCTGCTGCGCGGCCAGGCCGATGCGCAGGTTCCCACCCTGGTGCGGGTACACATGCAGAACCCGCTGGCCGATGCACTGCACTGGAAGCGCGCCGACTTCGGCCCTGCGGTGGGCGAGGTGCTGGCGACCATCGCCCTGGAGGGACGCGGCGCACTGGTGCTGCTGTCCGAGGCGGTCAGCAGCGAAACCCTGCTCGATCGCATCCGCCAGCCTGCCCAGGTGGAACCGCAGTCGCCCGCCGCAGGCGAGCTGGCCGAATGGCGCCGCAATGGCGCAGGTGCGCAGATCCTCGCCGACCTGGGCCTGGGCAAGCTGCGGGTGATGGGAACCCCGCGCCGCCAGGTGGGCCTGGGCGGGTTCGGGCTGGACGTGGTGGAGTACGTGGGCGGCTAGCCGGCGCCTGCTAAACTTCACGGCCCACGCAAAGCCCGGTAACCATGCCCCATTACGAAGGCGGACTGCGCGCAGCCGAAGGCTCGCGCTTCGCGATCATCGCCAGTCGCTGGAATCCGCGCATCACCGATGCGCTGGTGGCCGGCGCGCGCGCCAGCCTGGCGGCCAATGGCGTAGGCGACGCGGCGATCGACGTGGTGCGGGTGCCGGGCGCCTGGGAAATCCCGCTGGCCGCGGCGCGGGTGGCGACCAGCGGCGGGCACGTGGCGATCCTGGCCCTGGGCTGCGTGATCCGCGGTGACACGCGCCATTACGAGCAGGTGGCCGATGGCTGCGCGCAAGGACTGATGCGGGTGGCGCTGGACTCGGGCATCCCGGTGTTGAACGGCGTGCTGGCGGTGGAACGCATCGAGGACGCCGAAGTGCGCGCCGGTGGCAGCCATGGCAACAAGGGCGAGGAAGTGGCCCTGGCCGCGATCGAGATGGCGCAGTTGCTGGAGCAGTTGCAGTGAGCCGCCCGCAGCGCCGCGAAGGCCGTCGCGATGGCGTGGACCCGGTCACCCGCGCGCGCGCGCGGCGTCGTGCCCTGCAGGCGCTGTATGCCTGGCAGATGTCCGGTGGCGAAGTGGGGCAGGTCATCTCCCAGTTTGCGCACGAGCAGGCGCACGAGATCGCCGACCTCGAATACTTTGAAGACCTGGTGCGGGGCGTGGTCAGGCATCGCGCGGCGCTGGACCAGGCCCTGGCCGCTTACCTCGACCGAACGGTGGAAGAGGTCGACCCGATCGAGCGCGCGGTGCTGCGCGTGGCCGCCTACGAGATGATCCACCGGATCGACGTGCCGTATCGGGTGGTGTTGAACGAAGCGATCGAGATCGCCAAGCGCTTCGGATCCGAGCACGGCCACACCTTCGTCAATGGCGTGCTCGACCGCGCCGCGTCCGAGTGGCGCGCGGCGGAGTTCGGCGCGGCGCGTTGATCGCGTGGCGTCGCCGCCATGGGTGAAGCCGAATTCGACCTGATCGCGCGCATCCGCGCCCGCATCGCCGACGCGCCCGGCGTGGTGCTGGGCATCGGCGACGATGCAGCCCTGCTGGAAGTGCCACCCGGCCGGCAACTGGTGGTCACCACCGACACCTGCAATGCCGGCGTGCACTTTCCACGCGACACCTTGCCGGCCGACATCGGCTGGAAGGCGCTGGCGGTCAACCTGTCCGACCTGGCCGCGATGGGCGCCACCCCGGCCTGGTGCACACTGTCGTTGTCGTTGCCGCGCGTGGACATCGATTGGATGGACGCGTTCCTCGACGGCTTCCTGGCACTCGCCCAGATGCACGCCATGACCCTGGTCGGCGGTGACACCACGCGCGGCGAAATGTCCATCGCGGTGACCGCCATGGGCCTGGTGGAACCGGGCCATGCCCTGCGCCGCGACCGCGCCCGGATCGGTGACGATGTCTGGGTCACCGGGACCCTGGGCGATGCCGCTGCTGCGCTGGCCGCGCTGGCCGATGGCCGCACGCCCGCCCCGGCCCAACGCCAGCGACTGGATCGCCCCCAGCCGCGCGTGGCCGGCGGTCGCGCGCTGCAGGGATTGGCGCATGCCTGCGTGGATGTGTCCGACGGCCTGCTAGCCGACCTGGGCCATGTGTGCGTGGCCAGCAGCGTGGGCGCGCAGATCTGGCTGGACCACTTACCCGCCAGCGCCGTGATGGCTGCGTGCGATGCGGCAGCACGCTGGCGCTGGCAGGCCGGCGGCGGAGACGACTACGAGTTGTGCTTCACTGCACCGCCGCGCCTGCGCGAAGAAATCCTGCTGGCGCTGGAGTTCGCCGGCGTTCAAGGCACGCGCATCGGCAGGATCGTCGAAGGGGCAGCGGTACAGGCACTGGATGCGCAAGGCGAGCAATGGCTGCCCCCCCAGCGCGGCTACCAGCACTTCACCTAGTGCGATCGGAACCAAGAGCATCGCGGCCATGGGCCGCTCCTACGGATCGTCAGGGCGGAACGCATCCTTGATCCACTCGATCTCCGGCGCGTCCGGATCACCGGATGCGTCGACCACGTCGAAGCGGCAGGGCCAGTTCGCATACTGCCGGTGACCGGACAGGAACAGTTGCGCCGCCAGCACCAGCTTGCGGCGCTTGCTGCGGCTGATGGACGCGGCGCCGCCACCGAAAGCACGGGAGCTGCGATAGCGCACTTCCACGAATACCAGGGTGCGGCCCTCGCGGGCGTCCGGGTCCACCATCACCAGGTCAAGTTCACCACCACGGTAGTTGGCGTTGGCCGCCACCTCGTGCAGGCCGCCGCGCACCAGTACATCGCGCGCGGCGCGCTCGGCGACGTCGCCGCGTGCCCTTCGATCCAGCCTTGGCCCGTCAGCGACCACCGGTGATGGACGTGGGCCGGCCACCACTGAAGGTCGACCACACCGGGGTGCGCACCACGTTGCCGAAACCATCCAGGCGCAGGCGCCCGGTGGCGCCGGGCAATTCCGCGTCGGCCACGGTGGCCAGGCGCTCCAGGTAGGCGGTCAACAGCCAGGCATCGTGGCCGAATGCGAACAGCCGCGCGGCGGGGCCGCGTGCGGTCGCCATCTGTGAGCCGACCATCGCGGCCGACGGCAGGCCGCGCACGCCGCCCGCGGTCCAGGCTTCGGTCGGGTAGACGATGCCGTCCAGCGCCATGTCCTGCGCGGGCGTGCCGGTGCCAAGGGTGAGTTGCGAGGTGCCCACGCGGCTGCTGCCGCCCAGCCCCGACAACGCCAGTTGCGGGGCGACCGCACGCGCGACGTTGCCGCGCAGCGACAGGAACACCCCGTCCACCTGTTGCTGCGCCAACGGCGCCAGGTTGGCCGTAAGGCCTGCGGCGTCGTCGCCCACCGACAGGGTCTGCACCACGTTGCCGCCACGCCCGGTGAAGCGCTCGCGGAACGCGTTGGCGGCGCGGCGCGCGCTGTCGTCGTTGCCGGCCAGCACCACCACGTTGCGACGCTCCAGGCCCAGCAGGTACTCGGCGGCGATGATGCCGTCTTCCTCCGGCGCCAGCGAAAAACCCGCGTGCCCGGCCGGCGGCGCATCGTCGTTGCCGCGGTTCAGCGCCAGCACCGGCACGCTCAGGTTGCTGCCGCTGAAGATCGCCGCGACTTCGTCGCGTCCCAGTGGCCCCAGCACGAAATCGGCGCCGGACGCGACCGCGCGCGAGTAGGCCGCCTGCGCGCCGGCGGCAGTGCCGGCCGTGTCGATGAAATCGATCTCCGGGCGACGACGGTTCTCGCCGTAGTAGCCGGCCAGCAGGCCATCGCGAACCGGCGCCGCCGCGGTGGCCAGCTGGCCCGACAGCGGTAGCAGCACGGCCATCTTCATCGGCGGACGATACCCGTCGCGCTCGGCTGCCGGGCGCGCGGCCATGCCGGCGCTCCACTGCTCGCCACGTTCGAACGGGCGCGGCAGCGGCAGGCCGCGATTGAGCAGTGCACGACCCACGTACGGATACAGCGGATCGCCGGGCGGCAACTGCGCTGCACCGCGGGCCAGGGTCGCGTTGTCCACGCCGACCAGCAACTGGTTGATCTGGCGCGCGTTGCGGGCGCGGTCCTGCGGTGACAGCGCAGCCTCGTTGCGGGCCAGTGCCGCGGCGCTGGCCATGGCGGTGTCCAGCTGCTGCACCGGCTGTGCAGGCGCACTCACCTGGGTGGTGGCGCAGCCCGCGGCCAGCGCAGACAGCAGGCAAACCAGGGCGATGGGTCCGAAACGCTTGTGCATGGATGGCTCGACGTGCAGGTGGGGGTAACCGGCTAGGATTGTACCTACGGCGGCCCAGTCCCGCGTTCACGAAAGCCCCGCAGGACCGACCGCAATGACCGCTGGAACCCTCTTCATCGTGGCCACGCCGATCGGCAACCTGGCCGACCTGTCGCCGCGTGCGCTGGACACCTTGCGCAGCGTCTCGGCCATTTGCGCCGAGGACACCCGCCACACCCGCCAGCTGCTGGCGCATCACGGAGTCGAGCGCCCGCTGTTGGCGCTGCATGAACACAACGAGGAGGCGATCGCCGCGCGCGTGGTCGAACGCATGCTGGCGGGCGAGTCGCTGGCCATGGTCAGCGACGCCGGCACCCCGCTGGTCAGTGACCCCGGCTACCGGCTGGTGCGCGCCGCACGCGCGGCCGGGTTGCGGGTCAGTCCGTTGCCAGGACCCTGCGCCGCGATCGCGGCCTTGAGCGTGGCCGGCCTGCCCAGCGACCGCTTCGTGTTCGAAGGCTTCCTGCCACCCAGGTCGTCGGCGCGGCGCGAGCGCCTGTCGCGCCTGGCCAGTGAGACGCGCACGCTGGTCCTGTACGAATCGTCCCACCGCATCGAAGAGTCGCTCGCCGACCTGTGCCACGTGTTCGGCGAGACGCGCCCGGCGGTGGTCGCGCGCGAGCTGACCAAGTTGTTCGAGACCGTTCTCGACGGCAACCTCGGCGAACTGCTGCAACAGGTCCGCGCCGACCCCAACCAGCGCAAGGGCGAGTTCGTGATCGTGGTGCAGGGCGTGGGCGAGGACGAGCAAGCCCGCCTGGTCGAGGGCCAGCGCCTGTACGCCCGGCTGGCCGAGCACCTGCCGCCTTCGACCGCTGCCAAGCTGGCCGCCGAGCTGAGCGGTGCGCCGCGCAAGGCCTTGTACGGGCAGGGCGTTCAGGGCTGAGCCAACCTTGCCCATGCGACAATGCACGTGGCGGAGTCGGCCAGGCAGTCGCGTCATCCAATCCACTTCGGTGGAACGGGTGCCGAGGAAAGTCCGGGCTCCACAGGGTACGGTGCCAGGTAACGCCTGGGCGGCGCGAGCCGACGGAAAGTGCAACAGAAAGATACCGCCGAACGGTTCCAGGGGTCACTTGCCGGACGTAGGTCCGGCCAAGTGGTCCAGTCCGCCGAAAGGCGGGCGGGATGCGTGGCAAGGGTGAAATGGTGCGGTAAGAGCGCACCGCGAGCCTGGCAACAGGCCGGCACGGCAAACCCCACCGGGAGCAAGACCAAATAGGGACCTCATGACGCGGCCCGCGTCGGGTCCGGGTAGGTTGCTCGAGCGTATCGGTGACGATGCGCCTAGAGGAATGACTGTCCACGACAGAACCCGGCTTATCGGCCGGCTCCGCCGCTTTTGTCGAAGCGCAGCTTCGAACAAAAGCCCCAAAGTTTGCTTTCCAAACTTTGGGCCCCAGGCCCTTTGCACCCGAATCCCCGCCGCTTTCGCGGCCGCCTCATTCGACTGCGGTCGAACGAAGCCCCAAAGATTTTGCTTTCGCAAAACTTCGGGCCCCAGGCCATCGCCTCCCGATCCCGGCCGCTGTCGCGGCCGCCTCATTCGACTGCTGTCGAATGAAGCCCCAAAGATTTTGCTTTCGCAAAACTTCGGGCCCCAGGCCATCGCCTCCCGATCCCGGCCGCTGTCGCGGCGCCCCCTTACCAAGGGGGCTCTATGGCCGGATGGATCGCGCCAACGGCATCGCGCCCATGGGGCGCTCCTACGACAGGCAAGGGCATCGCGCCCATGGGGCGCTCCTACCGGTCATGGGTGCCAGCGTGCCCTCGACGTGGCAGCAGCTCTGCTGTTGTAGGAGCGGCCCATGGCCGCGATGCTCCTCGACCAGGCCGCGGGAACTGCTTTGCTGATCTGCAGGCGTCCTGCCAAGGGCATCGCGCCCATGGGGCGCTCCTACGACAGGCAAGGGCATCGCCGCCATGGGGCACTTCTACGAGAGGCAAGGGCATCGCGCCCATGGGGCGCTCCTACAGGAGAACGACGCCGCCTCGCCTACGTCACTTCGCGAGGGGTGTTGCGCAGGGTGGTTTCGCCCTGGGGCATGCCGTCGGGGCCGAAGCGGCGCTCGCTGATCCAGCCCTGGCCCTGGTGGTCGACGGCCAGCAGGGTGCTGGCGCGGGTACCGTAGATCGGGCCGCGGATGAAGGCTGGCGAAAGTCGACGCTCCAGCTCGATGCCCACGCCGGTGTCGGGCAACTCGGCGTCGGCGGCGATGCGTTCGTCGGCCAGGGCGCGCCACAAGGGTTCGGGATTGCCGGTGCGGTCCGCCAGCCACTGCTCCAGCGCCTGGCCCAGGTGCCGGGTCTTGGGCCAGGCCTGGTCGAAGCGGGCGTTGGACATGACATGTACGCCCGGGACCACGCGCTGCGCCTGGCGCGGGTGGTTGCCGACGTGGCAGCAATCGTTGCCATCGGCCAGCAGCAGGTTGAACGGCGCCATGCCTGCGGTCTGGTCCAGCACGCGTTCGGCGCGTTCACAGGCGCCTTGGTGGCCAGCCAGGTAGTCCACCGGCAACGCGCCGCGGGAGCCGGGCGCTGGCGGGGCGCCGGGCAGGGCCCCATCCCTGACGTTGGTCACCACCGCCGCCCGGCCCAGCGTGTCCAGGCCCATCCAGGTGCCGCCGGACTGCAGGTCGCGCCCGGCCAGCAGGCCGGGTGCGCCGGCCTGGTCGGGCCAGCGCCGCAGGGGCGCAGTGGGGCGCACATGGAACTCGTCGCGGTTGCCCGCCACCAGCAGTCGCCAGCGCGGATGGCACAACCAGGCGATGGCGACCAGGCACATGGCCATAGTTTGCCTCGATCAATCCCTCAGCGGCGCTCCAGTCGCACCAATGGTTGAGATTTCGTCCGATGGCTCCCCACCGGGGTGAACCAACCCCCAATCTCAAAATTTGAGACTAAACATGAGCTTGTGGATAAAGCTTGAACAAGTTTGTGAAGTCCGCCGCAAACTATTGAACTCAAACATGATTTTTCCTTTCGGTGCCTGTTGACAACCCTAAGCTGGGTGCTAAGGTGGGCAGCAGAGGGAAAACCGGGGTTTGAGTGGTTTTTCGTGGTTCAATTTCCGCCTTCCAGCGGCTTTCGTGGGTGCAGGGGCAGTGTTCCAGGGCGAGACCGCCATCACCGTTGATGACAAGGGCCGCGTTGCGGTGCCCACCGCCTATCGCGAGCAGGTCGTGCGCGAGTGTGGCAACCGGCTGGTGGTGGCCTACAACCCGTTCGAGCTGGGTTGCCTGTACCTGTACCCCGAAGCCGAGTGGCAGCGGGTGCGCGACGAAGTCAACGCCTTGCCCAGCACTACCCGCGCGCACCGCAACCTTCAGCTGAAGCTGGTGGGCGCGGCCACGCCGCTGGAGATGGACGCCAGCGGGCGCATCGGCATCCCGGCCAGCCACCGCAACGCGGTGGGCATCGAGAAGAAGGCCGTGCTGCTGGGGATGGGCAACAAGCTGGAATTGTGGAGCGAGCAGGCGCATCACGCGCAGATCCGCCAGACCCTGTCTGACGACGATCTGAGCACGCACATGCTCGACCTCAAGCTGTGACGGCCGGTGCCCGGGTGCGCGGCCCAGCGCACGCCGGACACCTTCCGGTGATGTTCGAGCAGGCCATGGAGGGGCTGCAGGTGCACGCAGGCGGGACGTACCTGGATGGCACGTTCGGGCGCGGCGGTCATGCGCGTGGCGTGCTGCAAAGACTCGGCCCGGGAGGTCGGCTGCTGCTGATGGACAAGGATCCTGCCGCGATTGCCCACGCCGAAGAAACCTTCGCTGGCGATCCACGCGTGGCCATCCGCCGCGGCAGCTTCGCCTCGATGGGCCAGTGGGAAGCGGCCGCAGTCGGCCTGGACGGGATCCTGCTCGACCTGGGCGTGTCGTCGCCGCAACTGGACCAGGCCGAGCGCGGTTTCAGCTTCGGCAAGGACGGCCCGCTGGACATGCGCATGGACCCCGATGCCGGCGAAAGCGCAGCGCAGTGGCTGGCGCGCGCCGACGAGGCTCAGATCGCCCAGGTGCTGTGGACCCATGGTGAAGAGCGCCTGGGGCGACGCATCGCCAAGGCGATCGTCGCGCGCCGCGAGCAGGCACCGTTCACCCGCACCGCCGACCTGGCCGACCTGCTGTCGGCGGTGGTGGGGCGCAAGTGGGTGGCCGGGCGCAAGGAGATCCATCCGGCCACGCGCACCTTCCAGGCCATCCGCATCCACATCAACCGCGAACTGGGCGACCTGGAAGACGGGCTGGACAGCGCGCTGCAATGCCTCAAGCCCGACGGCCGCCTGGCGGTGATCAGCTTCCACTCGCTGGAGGACCGCATCGTCAAGCGCTTCATCGCCGGCCACGCCAAGGCGCCGCCGGCCAACCGCCGCCTGCCCGAGGTGGACGGGTTCGTGCCGCAACTGCAGGCGATCGGCGGTGCCCAGCGCGCCAGTGACGAGGAAACCGCCGCCAACCCGCGTGCGCGCAGCGCGGTGTTGCGGGTGGCGCGCAAGCTGGGCGGGCAAGGCGGTGCGGCAGCCCACGCGCCGCACCCGGGGCGGCACCCATGACCCGCACCTTGCTGGTGGTGCTGATCGTGGCCTGCGTCGGCACGGCGGTTGGCATCGTGCACGCGCGCCACCAGCACCGGCTGCAGTTCGTGGAGCTCTCGCGCCTGCAGCTGGTGCGCGACGAACTCAACATCGAGTTCGGTCGCCTGCAGCTGGAGCAGGCCACCGTGGCCGAGGCCAACCGCATCGACGCCATCGCCCGCCAGCGCCTGGGCATGAAGTTCCCCGAGGCCGACGACGTGATCGTGGTGCGGCCATGAAGGGTGCGATCAAGAACGCGCCGCTGCGCAACCGCAACCGCGCGCGCTTCAACCTGCGCGGGCGGGTGATGCTGGTGGTGTCCGCGCTGGCCCTGTGCTCGGTCAGCCTGGTGGGACGCGCGGCCTACGTGCAACTGGTCAACAGCGACTTCTACCAGCGCCAGGGCAACGAGCGCTTCATCCGCGACCTGGAGATCCCCACCTCGCGCGGCATGATCACCGACCGCAACGGCGAGCCGGTGGCGGTTTCCTCGCCGGTCGAGTCGATCTGGTGCGACCCCAAGGCGCTGATGAAGGACCCGGCGCAGCTGCCGTTGTTGGCCAGCGCACTGGGTGAGCCGGAAGACGCGCTGACCCGGCGCATCAGCCAGCGCGCCGATCGCGAGTTCTATTACCTGAAGCGCCGCATCAACCCCGACGAGGCCAGGAAGATCCTGGCGCACAAGATCCCGGGCGTGTATTCCAAGCGCGAGTTCCGCCGCTTCTACCCACAGGGCGAAGCGATGTCGCATGTGCTCGGGTTCACCAACGTCGACGACCGCGGCCAGGAAGGCCTGGAGCTGGCCTTCGATGCCTGGCTGCGCGGCACCGCCGGGGCCAAGCGGGTGATCCGCGACAACCAGGGCCGCATCATCGAGAACGTGGACCTGGTGCGCCAGGCCGAGCCGGGCAAGCCGCTGACCCTGAGCATCGACCGGCGCATCCAGTACCTGGCCTATCGCGAGCTCAAGCTGGCGCTGGAGAAGACCGGCGCCGCCAGCGGCTCGGCAGTGGTGCTGGACGTGGCCACCGGCGAAGTGCTGGCCATGGCCAACCTGCCCACCTACAACCCCAA
>Ga0105045_10003989_pt1 | contig 12790 bp, 10 predicted proteins | sample MAT02_FD_78089 | JGI IMG/M metagenome (GOLD analysis project Ga0105045, IMG submission 78089) | Freshwater microbial communities from Lake Fryxell liftoff mats and glacier meltwater in Antarctica - MAT-02 (megahit assembly) | ecosystem: Environmental > Aquatic > Freshwater > Ice > Liftoff...
GCGCTCTTCAACGAGTTGTAGCCATTTCTGTAAATAAAACTGTTCTTTTGTATTTAATGTATTAACAAGAGAAATATTCTCTAGCGCTATTTTTAACTGCGTTAGCTCCATAGTGTCAGAAGTATTTAGCAGCATTAGCAATTCATTATTTAAATTACCACTTTCTTTCAAATATTTCTCAAATTCAAGCTGTTTGAAGGTGGCTATGAGCAGATAACCTAACACTATTGCTCTGGTAACGTCTTTTTCTATTCGTAAGAAATAAGGACCTCTAGCCAATTTTAATTGTTCAATTAGGTTAATAAGCCAGATTTTTTGTTTTGCTTCAGTTTCCAAAGAAAAGTTATTATCAGTATTTTGCACAAACTCATGGAGCATCATTAAAGAGACCATTAGTATACCAGTTCTATCGATACCATCTGTACAATTTACAACAATGGGGAGTCCTGCCTCTGTAGCTTGCTTATAAAAACGTACAATGTGATCAGTGTCTAAACCCTTTAGAGCAATTTTATAATCACCAGGGTCTTCGTGAAAACAGCGATCGCTTTGAATAACTAAATGTTGAAAAATATTAGGATTATGGCCTTGATATAGCGCAACACTTTCAGTAAATCCATTCATAAACATGCAAGATGATTCAAGAATATGATGTGATTTATCAATTTGATTAGCTTTGCATAAATCAAAACCAAATGTTTCATGGCCACCGCTTCCAGTGATTGTCATTGCCGCATAGCTTTTACCGAGCGCTGCGCTAATACTTGTAATGTGCATGCTGCCGATAAATGACTGTATAACTTGTGCTACCTTTCTTATGTCATCTTCGTTATTTAAGTATTTTTTAACGCTTTTTAAAATAATATCAATTCCGACATCAAAATCAGATATCTTGCATTTACTTAATTTTAATAATTTTCGAACCTTACTTTTTTTCTTTTCATTAACAAATGCAACAATTCTATTAATATATTCTTCGGGAAGTTTAGTAGGTTGTGGTAAACAAAATTGATCAGGGGCCATGCATCCATGCAAAAACGTCGTAGAATTGGCAGGTGTAAGGCCTTGAACTTGCAGCGAAGGGTATGAATAGGTTTTACCTTTGACTAAATGCTGGCTGAATTCACGAACAATAAGGCTTCCACCAAAAATACACTGAATTACAACTTCACTTTGACCTTTGCCACGCACGCAGCTATCATTCTTTGTGAGCCAGTCAGTTAAGTTCATGGCAACATATTCAGCTATAGTAAGTGCAAAATCTGCACTTTTAACAGATTGTTCAGTTCCTGTTATCATAATTCACCTTTATTTTTCAGTGATTCCCTTCGGCCTGCAGACTACGTTTATAACATTATTCCAAAATTACTTCTTTGCAGCAGTTCCTGAGCAGTTCACTCAAGAATAGCAGAGGTGGGATAATAACTTACATCTGCGATTGGCGCTATAAAAAATTGTTTTCAGATGATTACTATGAATTAACCAAATAAGTTATTATTCTGGTGGAATGTCGGCAGCTTATCTCAGTAGAAATTTTTTTCTATTTCAGTGCTTTGTTACCCATCTAGCATCTCAAAGAATTCTTGCTTTTTTATAAGAGGTGGTTATGCTTTATTAATTTTTTAATTCGGCTAAGGTTAATTGATATCAATGAATACCCATACGTTTTCGTTATCTTTTGTAAATATTCTATTAAAGCTTGCCAAGCATAATCTCAAGTTCGAAACTCAAAATATATTTCGATCTATCCCTGATGCCATAGCCCTAGAAAAGCTCAAAGACATTATGTCTAAAACTATTAAAGGCAGCAAAACATTTGATAGAGAGCTTTCGAATAAAATACAAAAAAATATTAAAGATTATAATTTAACGCAAACATTATCGGCTAATAATACATCTGATTTAATGCAACTCGAGGTTAACAGTAACTCCATTTCCACTAACCCAACTCAGGAAATAGCAGAATGTCACCCTATAACTTCTGATGAATGGGCCGCTTTATGTAAAGAAGTCATTCAAAACGGAGAGATTCTTGATCTAAATAATTTAGAAGTCCATTCAGCATGGTCAATATTGTTAAAGGATTTAACGACCCTTTCCGACCCGAGCGCTCAAGTAAATAGTTTCCTTTCTTTTTTAGGTCAATTAACCCATTTAGGCAGGCAAGCAAGTGTGGAAGCTATTCACAATTATTTACACCTCCTTTACTTAACCTCTTTTAACCAAGAAAATGATATGACTTTAGCTTCATTATCTCAAGTAACAACACACTATATCTTAGATGGGTTAGAATTTGGTGACTTCGATATAAAGTTTGAAAATGCAATGAAATTATTGATAGATAATTCCATTGTTGATAATTCATTTTTTGAAGGACTATATAATCAACATCATCAATCTAAGCATCAATCTAAAAGTGAATTAACTGATGTTCAAGATTGGGTATGGAATAAATCGGTGCTCGAAAGATTTGAATATCAAACTAGAAAATCTAATATGAGTCCGAAATGTTCTATATCAAGTAGCATTATCCCTGATGTCGGCCATGCAGACGTTAAATCTTCCAAAACCAAACAATTACGTAGAAACAAATCAGCCCCGAATGATGAACGAAAAGTTGAATATTCACCACTGGTGTTACTTAGTATACCCGATCATGACGATACCAATTTTTTATCTGCCGATGAAGCAACTGAGGCATTCGAGCGCGCCATTAAAGATTTAAAGGAAAATAATGAACATTTTACTATGTATAATAGCTATCAAGTTGTCACCTATTATGATGGTAAGCAATACTGTTCATTTGCGCTAAAAAAACCTATTGCAGAAGGTGCGCAAGGTGTTGTGCAACTATCGCAAGAGTTGTTCAGTACATTTAGAGAAAATAAAAATAAAAATACCTGCACTGCAAAATATTCAACCAATTTTCGGACATTCAACGATTATAAAATCGAGGCAGAATTCCTGAGAATTCAAGATCGGTATAAAGGAAGCTTTTCTTCGACAAACGAAAAACCTTTCTTTTATTACCAATTTAGTAATTTTATCCAGGGTAGAGATGGCATTGAGATTTGTTATTATAAAGATGAAAATGGAAAGTTGATTAAAAGAAAACTAGATAATTTAACCACTATCACTTTAATGAGGGGAATGGTTACGGTGCTTTGTAGCATGTATGAACAATTACATTTTCTCCATGGAGACGTTAAGCTTTCTAATTTTATTTTTGATAAATTTGGAAATGTTAACGCCGTAGATTTTGGTAACTCCGTATGGCCTATTAATGCTTCTGATTCTCAAAGAGGTACCCCTGTATATCAAGCTCCAGAAACAGGAGAGTATAATTTAAAAAAGGAAATATATTCCTTAGGACTCTCTTATGCCGAGTTACTCTCCAAAGAAAACTTTCAATTATTTAATGATGAAATGATGAAGTTTATTCAAGAAAAAAGAAAATGGCTGGAAGTTGTACCATTTGAAAAAATTAAAAAGGCCATGCCAGATATTTATATAAAAATTCCTAAAACAAGCAGAAAAGAAAAGCACCGCTGGGACATTGAGTTAAAAGTCATAATTCAACAAATGACAGATCCCGATCCTAAGCTAAGACCTGATTTTCACGGACTTAAAAAAATTCGTTCAACCATAATTCAAATTCAGGATAGATTGGTTAAAAATATTAATTCTACTGTTTTTTCAGAAAGTGACCCACTCCCTGAATTTGCCAAATTAAACATCAATGGCAACCTTAACAACCCAAGCACCATTACTCATGCCTTTAATATTCAAAAGAAGACGCCGTTATCAGAATTGGATATGTCATCGTTAGTTACGGATAAAGATGATAAGGACAAGAAACCCAGTCCTAAAAAAAATTCGTCTGATTCTATTATGTCCTTAAGTCACTTAAGAATTATGCCACGTAGTCGAAGGACAAGTATAAATGGTGAAAGTGATAGAACTATATCGCCAAATAGAAACAACAGTGCATCTTCTAAAAGGGACAGCCCTTTTAGTAGCCTAATTAATAGTAATAATAGTTCCAATGTCAATGCGGTTAATATGTGTAATAGTAATGCTTCACTTGAGGTATCACAAAATATTGAAGACAAAAAGAAGTTAAGCATCATGTAGGGCTTTCATGCAATTGCCTAAGAATTTGTCATCAGATATTTGATACGCTTGCGGTTGAGAGTAACCGATTGTTTGAGCCCATCTTGATTTGATAACGTTTAATGGCATTGAATTAGCTAATGGATGCGACGCTCAGCGCCATTTGCTTCCTTTGCAAAGGAAGTCGCGCCGGATGGCGCGGATGGATTTTTTCTGGAATTGATCTTATGGAATCTTCAAAAATGGAGCCTGTAAATAACCTATCAATGGTAAAGGTTTGACCCAACATATTTTATAATTTCCGTATCGCCGGGGTTACTCTGGCCCTTTGTTTTTCTTCATGCCTAAACATCTCATTAAAAATATAGTTTACCGTGTCTTTAAACCACGTTAGGAATTTTTGAAATTTCCCTCTTGGGTCAGTAAAGAATTTTCCTGCCACTTTATCATGCACTTGCACATTCATATCATGATATTGATGCTTAACTTCATTATTCGCATCTTTACTAAAAGACGACTTCAAGCTAATGGTTGCAATTGGCGTATCTGATGCGGGTGTAAAATCCCCATCTTTCGTCGCGACTTTTTTAATGTCAAATTTTTCTTCATAACTCATTTCACCATTCGTTTCTAGTGTAAAGGTCGCAACACGGTTGTCAGTTTCAAATCTCGTATCCAGCGCAAAATAGTAAGCAATTAACAACTCAGACAAATGTAAGAAACCACCTTGGTGAAGATATTGAGCGAAATATTCAGATAATTCCTTATCTTCACAAGCTATCATCTCTATAAAGTATTTTACGATAGTCTCGTCGTTAAAAATCTCGCATGAGACATTGATAGTCATTCCGTTTAACTTATTGACTATCACAATTTTAGGGTGACGTTTGAGATCCTTATTAACTTGTTCAAGCCCACCATTTGACATGGCATTAGCAGCCGCTTCTGCTTTGTCAGGCTCTAAGCCATCATCAACCAGCTTTTCCTTAAAATGTTGGCGTACCTGCGTTAAATTTAAAAAGCGACTGTATGACGTCATTTTCCCCTTCCTTTGCGTATAAAACTCGTATATACGCTCTACTTATTAGTTATTATACTACCTACAATACGCTTGTAATTGATACCATGTCAATAGAGGGGAAAATGTGTAAATAAACGATAATTAGCGCTAGCGGAACCTTTTTTGACTAGCATTCAATTCCGCATCAGACTCTTCATCTGAGTGCTCGACTTGCTCTTCGGCTTGATCTTGATCTTGCATGGCTAATGCAACATCCCTATCTTCCTGTTCTTGCAATTCTCTTGCTAAATCTTCTGCATAGATTGCATCCTGTATCTCTTGCCTACGCTTTAGCAAAACCGGATCTTTATAGGCGGGCACATAAGCGGGAAAATGTGCCAAAACAACCCCTTCTTGCTTTTTAGGTGTGGTTAAGATCTTTTCTTTTGCCTGGTTAACAGCAATTACAACCAGCTTCTCTAAATCTTGACTTGAGATGTTTGAATCATATTTTATCAAACGTGACGAAAGAGTGCCTAAAACCGACACTGTTTGGTTATAGAGTTCATCTCGACTTATGAGCTCTAATTCATAACTTTGAGTGGCTGCTAGATTTTGTGCAATTTCCGGAGCTTTATCTGGGCATTTATTAAGAATATATTGATGTAAGACAGTATATAAAACATCATATATTTCGTTTAAGGATTCAACTTCAGATCCAAGGATGTCTGTTGTTAATTTTTTTAAATCCGTATCTTCTTGACCGTACTCTACTATTCTTGATGATTCGATTTTTTCTTTAATCGTAATTAGGCCTAACAGGCTATTGAAGCGCTTAGTTAATATAACATCTGCAAGGTTTTCTGAAGATAAATAATAGTGAATCATATCAACGCTAGGAAAAATATAGTCGTCGTGCACAATACAAGTAAGGGTGTCTGAACGCACAGGAGATGCAAGCATATATCACCAAATAAATTGTAATAGAATGTAATGTTATGATTCTATCAAAAATTTAATATGAATTGCTCAAGAAGTATCAAGTTAATATAACCGGCACACTTACTGATTGCTTTATAGCGCTTGGGATTTTGTTGATATTTGAATTACCTTTTTTTTACGAGCTCAACTTTTCTAAACTTGTTCAGTGCGATTAAAACATAAGGGTCAAGTCTCACCCCTTGGCCTCTCAATAAAGCCACATATCCCAAACTACCTTCTATACTCTTATAGAAGATTGAAACTTTCCTCATACTTAGCTAAGTATGCTTTACATGCAATCTACTTGAGACAGATAACTAAGTTGAGGTTTTGTGTTTTCACTAGTTAGAGCATTTCAAAAAATGGATCCTGCAGCTAAAAATAGCTGGGAAGTATTTTTTTTATATCCAGGTTTTAAAGCCATTATTTTTCATCGATTAGCTCATGTATGTTATAAATTTAAAATACCTTTTATTCATCGTTTAGTTTCTGAAATATCTCGGTTCAAGACTGGAATTGATATTCATCCAGGCGCAGTGCTTGGTATTGATGTGGTGATTGATCATGGCATGGGAACAGTGATTGGTGAAACAGCTGTTATTGGTAACCAGGTACTGATCCATCAAGGTGTGACTTTAGGCGGTACAGAAATTATGCAATGGAAACAGCATCCTAATATCGCTGATGATGTCGTTCTGCGTGCAGGCTGCAAGATATTAGGAAATATATGTATTGACGAAGGTACTAGAGTCGGTGCTAATGCAGTTGTTTTAAAAGATGTTCCTCCTCATTCTATTGCGGTGGGTATTCCTGCTGAAATTTATGAAAAAGATTCAGCAACATCCAAAGGCTGGAATCTTGAATACTAAATCTAGTCCGAAATACAGAACAAAGAGATTTTCAAATGCGCGTTTACAGTGATATTACCAAAACCATAGGAAACACACCGATGATCAAGCTTTAGCGTATAGAAAAAGACTTACCTGGTGAAATATTGTTAAAATTGGATTTTTTCAATCCCTTAGGCTCTGTGAAAGATCGAATTGGTTTAAATATGATTAAGAAAGCCGGGCTAAATGGTCAATTAAAAAATGGGATGCGCATTGCTGAGCCAACCAGGGAATGCCGGAATTGCTTTAGCTTTTGTATGTGCAGCACGAGGATACCCACTATTGCTAGTAATGCCTGAAACAATGTCTCTTGAAAGACGAGCACTGTTACTGTTATTAGGCGCAGAAATTGTCTTGACGCAAGGAGGTTCAGGGATGAAAGGCGCGATTGCTAAAGCGAAAGAGCTTTTAGAATCATCATCTGATTTTTTTGTGCTGAATCAACTTGATAACCCATCGAGTCCTGATATTCACAGAGAAACAACGGCATTAGAAATTTGGCGTGATACCGATGGTCAAGTCGATTTTGTTGTAACAAGCATAGGTACTGACGGAATGGCGACCGGCATAGGTGAAGTACTCAAAGCTAAAAAGCCTTCTATCAAGATAGTGGGTATTGAACCGGAAGAGCCTGCTGTGATTTCAGGAGAAAAACCGGAGCCGCATAAAATTCAAGGAATTGGGGCGGGATTTATTCCTAAAAATTTAAATGTAAATATTTTAGATCAGGTTAAGAAAGTCACTAGGTCCAAATCAGTTGAAATGGCTAGAAGACTCATCAAAGAAAAAGGGATCCCTGCTGGGATCAGCTCCGGCACTGCGGTCGTTGTAGCGCTACGAATTGCAGCAAAAGAAGAAAATCGAAAAAAAGTGATTGTTACAATTATCCCAAGCTACATAGAGCGATATTTATCGACAGTGCTTGCAGAAAAGGAACGAGAAGAGGCTGTTCATTTGCCTGTGTCGTCAGTGGATGAAAAATATTTATCATAGAGGTTAAATATGGATAATAAATCTGAAAATAAATCAGCACCAATTAATGTAAGTAGCACACCTGAGGGGAAATATACTCAAGATATAAAGATCGGTAAGCATCTTCTGGTTGCTGATGAACCCTCAGCAGCGGGTGGAAATGACTTAGGACCCTCCCCTTATGACTTATTATTAGCAGCTTTAGGGGCCTGTACATCCATGACGCTACGGATGTATGCTGATCACAATAGAATACCACTTGATAATGTAACGGTTACTTTAAAACATGAGAAGGTCTATGCTACAGATTGTGTTAACTGCGAAAATAGTGACGCTAAAATAGATCATATCGAGTCCAAGATACATTTAACAGGCAGCTTAACTGCGGAACAACGTTCAAAACTACTGGCAATTGCTAACAAGTGTCCAGTACACCGCACATTGACTTCTACAATGATAATTAAAACACAGCTAGATGATTAATAAGGAACAATAACATGGTGACTGCCAAAAAAGTTGAAAGTATAAAACAACGTGCCAATACATCAAAAAAATTAACCACACCTACTGATCTCGGTGATAAAGCACGTATCGCTATTGCAACAAGTTTAAATCCATTGATTGCTGATATTTTTGCTTTGTATATTAAAACCAAGAATTTTCATTGGCATGTGTCAGGCAGCCATTATCGTGATTACCACTTATTATTTGATGAGCAAGCCGATCAGATTTTTGCCATGGTTGATGTGCTGGCTGAGCGTATCCGAAAATTAGGTGGAACGACCATTCGATCGATTGGACACATCAATGAATTAACGACCTTATCTGATGACAATGATGAATATGTGCAAGCCACCGACATGGTCCGACGCTTAATGGATGACAATAAATTACTGCTAGGTAAAATGCGCGAGACCCATAAGGTTTGCAGTGATCATAAAGATGTGGCCACAACTAGCGTTTTAGAAGTGTTTATTGATGAAACCGAACGCCGCATTTGGTTTTTATTCGAAACTCAATCTGTTTAATCTGTCAGTTATTTCATCCTTTATGCCAGCATACGCTGGCATACTGAGCGTACTTTACATTCTATAATGATTTAAGCTAACCCCATCGTTTAGTTAGACACAAGTTCAATCAATAATGAACATGCAGTAGGTAAGCATTTTTCAAAATACTGTAAACTGTTTTGACAATTTAAAATTCAATAATTACCTTTAGAGCTTTTGTGGTTGCAGCATGTCCAAATGTATCATAAGCATCCAGGATTTGATCAAATTTAAATCGATGGCTTATGAGTATTTTAGGGTCAATTTTCTTAGATTGTACAATTTTAAGAAGCGTCGGCGTTGTAACGGTGTCAACCAATCTAGTTGTAATTGAGATATTATGTGACCATAAAAACTCTAAATGAAGATCAACTTTTTTACCATGAACCCCGATATTGGCTATCGTGCCACCCGGTGCTACGATATTCTGACAAAGAGTGAATGTAACAGGTATTCCTACGGCTTCTATAGCACAATCAACACCAATTCCCATCGTCATCTTCTTTAGTTTTTCCACTACGTTAACGTCAGAACTATTAATCGTATCGGTCGCGCCAAATCGTTTTGCTACTTCAAGTCGATTATCATCGATATCTATCATTATGATTTTTGCCGGAGAGTAAAATTGTGCTGTAAGTAAAGTAGCCAATCCAATAGGACCTGAACCAACAATTGCAACGGTACTTCCAGGTTGAATCTTACCGTTAAGAACACCACACTCAAAGCCTGTGGGCAAAATATCGCTCAACATAACAAGAGCTTCTTCATCTACATCTTTTGGAATTTTATAGAGGCTTGTATTAGCGTGAGGAGTACGAACATATTCAGCTTGTGTACCGTTTATAGTATTACCGAGGATCCAACCACCTGTTGTGCAGTGAGAAAACATTCCTCTACGACAATATTCACAATTGCCGCAAGCAGAAACACAAGAAATGATGACACGATCACCAGTTTTAATCTGGGTAACTCCTGAACCCACTTTATCAACTATCCCGATTCCTTCATGGCCAAGAATAGTGCCAGGTTTACAAGTTGGCGTATCTCCTTTGAGAATATGTAGATCAGTACCACAAATAGTGGTTTTAACAAGCTTAACTATGGCGTCAGTGGGATTTATAATTTCAGGGATTGCTCGATCTTCTATTCCCATTTTTCCAACTGCTTGATAAATGAGTGCTTTCATCGTTCATCTCAATCTATAATTAGAATAATGTAATAAAGTATAGTAGAAATAAAATTTGTATAAAAAGTCAGTAATCGGTACATCAGAGGGATCTAGTAATAAAAAATCTTCTAAACTGGGGTGATCTTTCAGGTTTAAATAGATATTGCTTAGAGTATGCAGCAAAGAAGACTTGTTGTTAAATCGTAACAATTAAACTAGGGCCTGTTGACATTTTGTGGTGCGACTTACCTCCTACTGGGGCAAGAAAGACACATGGCTTGACGACAAGCGTTAGACAGGCAATCCTGAACTTGAAAATCAATTTGTTGCTGTGCGGAGGGGGTTGATCTGTGTCAACCCAGAAGGTCAGAGCGGCAAACCCGATCCGCTTGCGACAGCCATAGACATTCGCAAGACTTTTGCGCGAATGGTGATGAATGACGAAGAGACTATTGCACTCATCGCGGGCGGACTATAGCGGAAGCTCACAAAGAGTCCAGCAGGGGCGTATCAGTGGAAAGCGAAAGGCAATGCCGTAACGATCCCAGATGCTTTCGATCCCTCGAAGCGCCACGTCCCAACCATGCTGACAACCGATCTCGCTTTACGAGTCGACCCAATCTACGAAAAAATCTCGCGGCACTTCTACACGTATCCGGATGAATTTGCAGATGCCTTTGCCCGCACGTGATTTAAGCTTACGCATCGCGACATGGGTTCACGTGCACGCTATCTCGGCCCAGAGGTCCCCGCGGAGGAATTGATCTGGCAGGATCCGGTTCCCGCAGTTGATCATAAATTGATGGATACTAAGGATATTGCGGATCTTAAGGGCAAAATACTTGCCTCGGGACTATCAATCTCTGAACTGTTTGCAACGGCTTGGGCAACAGCTCCAATCTTCCGCGGCTCTGATAAGCGTGGTGGCGCAAACGGCGCACGGATGCTTCTCAAGAGCAAACCGATGTGGCGTCCTTTTCCTATCTTGAACCCGTTGCGGACGGATTTCGTAACTATCTTAAGGCTAAATATTCCGTATTGGCGGAGGAGCTTCTTATCGACAAGGCACAACTCCTAACTCTATCTGCACCAGAGATGACAGTTCTCGTGGGCGGCATGCGCCTCTTAGCTGCGAATATCGGCAACTCGCAGCATGGTGTATTCACGAAGCGCAAAGATACACTCACCAATGACTTCTTTGTGAACCTTTTGGATATGGACACGCAGTGGAAAGTGACCGCAGATACAGATGTGTTCGAAGGGCATGACCACAAGAGCGGTAAGTTGAAATGGACCGGAACGCGTACCGACCTAATTTTCGTTTCGAACGCCGAGCTGCGGGCCATTGCTGAAGTTTATGGTTCCGCAGATGGGCAAGAGAAATTTGTGGACGACTTCGTAACGGCCAGGTCTAAGGTGATGAACGCCGATCGCTTTGATATTTAGTTTCTTTCAGGGGTCAAATCTTCGCACAACTAAAACGAGACATATGTTTTATCATAAAGTTTGTGCAAAAATATGCCCCCCACTTTCTTTTAGTGGTGGGCGAATTCTGATCCCTCTTTTAATGGTTTTCGTTTTTCTAACATCCAAATCACTTGCGCACATGCCATTGCCGCCAATAAGTGCTTAATACCATGGCCACTGATATGTCCGTTCCACTGATAAATGACACCATCAAAGCCTTCAAAAACTTTTGCTAACAGATACCACAGCACAACCATCAATAGCATCCAGCCACGAGTATACCGCGGTGCATACAAGGTTATCATCAAGGGCATCAATAAAATAGGCACCAATTGCACCATGATGTAAGGACGCATATCTCCTACTCCCCTGGTTTCAGTCAAATACCAATAGATCACCGTTGCGCTACTATATAACACCATGGGTAAAAAACTAATGGCAGCAAATCGCTCTGAAATGCGTTCAGCAAGCACGGCAGTGAATAAACACATAAAGGAAAAAGTAATGGGCAAGCGATCCCACATTAAACGATAATTATCGGGCGCCAAATGATAATAAGCTGATCCTAATGCCGTTAGAGTGACACCCACAAAAAAACCAAACCAAGCAAGCTGTTCAATTTTACTCTTTATACTAAAATGACGCATTCGCCATAATCCCCAAATGCCTAACAGCAAAAAGGGAAGATTAGTCAACACATTTTCAGCATGTGGCAAACCTAACCATGAGCATTGATTAGCAAAGTCGTTATACCCTGCCATCTGTGGGATGGGTCCATGGATATATAAGGCACCCACCGTAACGCCCACCAGCAGAAGTAGTAAATGACTTCGATATTGTCGAAAAAAAGTAGCTTTAATGTACATTACCACCTACTGGTTTTTAACAACTTTTACTCTTTAATTGTACCGCATCGGCAAAGATGGAAAAACGTGTAAGTAATCGAAAAATCATACACAAAATAGCGATTAGACCTAAAGGATATTCACCAATTAGAGATGAGCTATTGCCTGAATTGGGTAGTTTAATGTGACGGGAATAGTCGATTAACATAAACCGTCTGAACTGAGCCGTTCACCTACGTTTCCTTGAGAAAAATTGGCTGAAATCAATCAGTTTACTCCATGGTTTAACCTCTTGCTATCTAGCA
>Ga0105045_10003990_pt1 | contig 12790 bp, 8 predicted proteins | sample MAT02_FD_78089 | JGI IMG/M metagenome (GOLD analysis project Ga0105045, IMG submission 78089) | Freshwater microbial communities from Lake Fryxell liftoff mats and glacier meltwater in Antarctica - MAT-02 (megahit assembly) | ecosystem: Environmental > Aquatic > Freshwater > Ice > Liftoff...
ATTTGTTCTGCTGCTGTAACTTTAAATTGTGGCATTACTCAACCTTCGCATAATAATAGGTGAGTAATAATATCAAATCTAGGTTAAAACCTGCAGTGAGTTTGCCAACTGCATATTAAACGGAGATCGTTAATGTACATTTGAAGTGGTCGCTGAAAAGAGCTGTATCACCACGACACCTAATACGATGAGGGTAATACCAATGATGGCTGGATAATCGAGTTTTTGCTCATGAATAAAATAGGCCGCTCCCGCAATGATAACAATACCCACGCCGGCCCAAATTGCATAAGCAACACCCATTGGAATGACACGCAATGCAAGAACCAAAAAATAAAAGGTAAAGAGATACCCAGTGATCCCGATTAAAACAGGTATTAATTTAGTGAATTCAGCAGAGGACTTCAGAGCATTTATTGCTATGACCTCGCCGATTATTGCCAGTGCTAGATATAAATAATGCATGATTATCTTAGCTACTCATCTGTTGTGATGCTTTACAATATAGACTGGGATAAACGGAATGATAGAAAAGGACTTTAATAAATAGCAGTGCTATTTTATCTGGTAGATATTATTTTTCAGGGACAATTTGGTAATACGTTCCGCAAATTTTATCTGAAGCATCGTCGCCACAACGGTAACCAATTGCAAAATCTTGTTTCTTTCCAACCGCGATATCGACTTGCCACGACCAGCGGTAAATCTTTTCTCTGTAAATCACTTCTTTATTTAATAAGTCATAAACTGCTATGCCGCCCCAGCTTGCCAAGAGTGAAGGCATTGATTCAGAAAAAATAATAAATCGACCGCTGGAATCTAATTTAATATTGCCAATATCGACTGCGACTTTGCTCAAAAACTGGCGTTCTGGTTCAAATATATTGCTCACTTCCTTGGATTGAAGATTAATACCTTTGAGGACCCCTTCACTGCAATACACATAAAGATAATTATTTGCTTTGTCATAAAATGCACAGCGCGGATAATCGCTGCATTTTATGCTGCTAGTAGGAAAGGTTTGTATAATTTTTCCTTTTTCAAAGGAAACGATATCAATTTTACCTTTGCTAAAAGAATGCAGAATAATCCCATTTTGTGAGTAACCGATGGGCTCGCCTTCATAATCATCAATCGGCAATTTCCAAATAATATCGTTATTATTTTTTGCCACCAGTGTTCGTGATGGACAAGGTAAAAAATAGATCCGCGGATAAACAGGGAAGTAATAATATTCCGAGCTCGAAACATTGTCACAACGCATAGAAATATCTTGGTAAGGTAATTCGTCAAAGTAGATAACAGGGGTCTCTTTGGCATCAAACACAATAAAAGGTTTTTCACCCTTGGGAACCGCAGTAGGACCTAATCGACTCGTTATTTGAACAGTGTAATTAACAGCACCTACATCCGCCCAACAGCTAAAGCATGCTGTCAGCATGAGTAATAAAAAGCAACAGAGGGCAGGTATTGGTTTCATATGAGTTGTTCGCCTAAGCTATCTATTTTAAATAATAGCATTAAGTGAATTTTTAGCTAAAGAATCGACTATAGGATTTTGAGAATGCCTTTAAATATGTGAGGGTGTGCAGTTTTAATCACTTTGCGGCGCATCGCATCAAATGGATGCGAACGTGGGCGGTGAATCAATGAGCCAACCGTTGGCAAAACGTGGTTTTTAAAGGCGTGCTGAATCGTTTGACGATAAATTTCACCAGTAGGTAGGTGTTCCGCCTTCGCAATGTCATGGATTTCTTTAAACAGTTGCTTGGCCCGTCCTTGGTGTAATTGACTATCGATATGAACTGAGTCCCTATTGGCGATTTCAAAATGAATTTTGCCCATTCTTAAGCCATAAAATTGGATTTCAAAAGTCATGAGTGCAACGCTTAAGGGATCGTTAGTTAATAGTACGGCACCTTCATCTGCCATAAATTCCAGAGCATGACTTAATATTTCATTTAAAAGCGAAAATAAATGCAGGATACCTTTTAGACCTAAGAGGGTGCCAATCAAAGGAAAAATCAAAGTAAAAAAATCGCTAAGTAACGAGATCGTTGAAGTGACTGTCAGTGCATGAATGCCATAGATAATAGCGAAACCTAATAGAATGGTACCGCAGGCTAAAAATAAGTGATATTGCAGTTCTAAAGTAGTAAGAAAAAACCAACTGACCAATCTTGTTAAGGAATCTTGATTATTAAGATGGGTTAATTCATGGGCAAAGATGGCGGCTAATGATTGCTTAGGAAAGCCTTTTTTTCGATTTGCAAGTAAGTCTTCACTAATCGTTACGGTATTAGCAAATGGCCATCCTGTCGCTTGGGAATCATTTTGTGATGAATGAGCATTTAACTTCACATTAGCAACCTTTGCTCGCGAAGCGAGCGTATTAAAAAGAGACATTACACTCTTTTCGACAGGTTGCTTAGTATTTAACTTGCGGACTAGGGCACTTTTAGATTGTGAAGACGAAATAAAGTGCTGATAAAATAAGAGCAAGCCATTTGCAAACATAAGGCTAACTTGGAATAAAAGTGCATAGGTAAAAGACACTGGAAATAAGAACGATATCATTGCGCAGGGAAGCAAAGTACTGATTAGCAGCCCACAAAGAGAGAGCCACTTTTGCAGGCGAGCAGACCATAAGCCTTTGGCCATTGAAACCCATTCCTTTCGATAAAACCAGCGGAAATTACCATGACTTGTATTAATTAGCAAGGCATTTTAGGGCGAACAATGCTTAACGCGCTGGGTAGTGGTATGGGTTTCAATCAGTTGATTATTGCGTTTGGCGAATTGGGTAATAAATAACACTTGTTCAGCAGTATTTAGGGCCTTAAAGCCTCGTAAATTGTTTTGATTGGCATTTTTAGCAAGACAAGCCGCTATTGGTAGTTGATATTGCTCTAAAAGGGCTAGTGCTTGGGGATTGGCAGAAATGGCAGTATAAAGTGTTTTCGCTTCATTAGAATGAAACTGTGAGGCTAAAATAGATGTTTTTTTTGGTGTGGCCAGAAAGCCTGGAACCAGTATGGGCTGTTTTTGAAAATGACCATTCAGTTTAGTGAAATCTTGATAATGACGTCGATAGTATTCGCTATGGGTAAATGCTTTAGCACCTATTTGGCTATTTGCAGCTTGCCAATATTCATCAAACGATTGATAGGCATCTCGACGTTCAGCTGCCAAATCGTTAACATTTTCGCCGATCCCTTCCAGAGTACTCATGAAATTGGCGTTTCGTACTAGTATTGATAATAAGTTGATATGTTTTTGATAAGAATGATATTCCGCTTGCTCCATCGCCAAGGCATAACTGTCTGCTGTGGCAAATTGATTCAAGGCAATCTTTGCTAAAGCCTGATTAGAAGCATTACATAATTCAAAAAGTAGTGTAGAGATAATCGTCGTTAAACGTTGTTCTTTAGCGATGCGGATCTGTTGAGTGGCAAAGTTACATTCACCTTCAGAATAGATAGTTTCATTGGGTACAAAATACACATTAAATGGTTTGCCGTTAAATGCGACACTAATCAACGCTGAAATTTGAGAGTCTTTAAATAATGTAGATAATGCTAATCGTAACAGAACCATTTTAGCGCCAATGGGCTTTAAATCAGTCTGTAGGTTATTAAAAGACAATTGTGTTTTGGCAAAAGTCGGGCGAATTGGATTCTTAGGCTTCGGAGAAGCCTGTTGGAATAAAGTATGAATGCTTTCACGGATCTTGGCAGCAATAGGCCATGCCAAGGTTGTCAATGTTTCATAGAGTAAAGTTGGATTCAGCATGTTGATTCATATGGCCAATCTATTTCAAGGAAGTGTACTACAGGGGTAGATCATTAGTTAATAAATATAATCTGTTTATCGATAAGTGGATAAATAAATCAGACAAATGAAGTGTAAATGCGCCTAATTGATGCTGTCATTACTTCCTTCCAAAAAAACATATTTGGTAATAGGTATTCTATATTTTGAAGAGTCCAAGATAATCATGTAGTAGTTGGATCCTCATTATGCGAGACCTGATTTTGCATACCGCATTTAAAATAGCTGAGAACAGAATCACTCAGGCTGTTATGTTGCGCACATTAACGAATTTACTAAGCAATATTGATAAAACGTATTACTTTAAACAAGCGGAACATCATGACAAACAAATTACCGAAGCCTTTTATAAAGCTTACCATGTTAATAACGCTTTTTTCTTCTCTAATATTATCAATCAAGTGAATAAAATGATTTATAAGGAAAACGTTACTTTAAACTACTACCTACAAACACTGCGACGTCATGTCAGAATGTGCCGTCAAATGCATAAAAGGCTAAAAGCCTTTAAACGAACAAAATCTCTTTATCTAGAAAAGTATCCTTGGTCTATTTCTCTCAATAAGTTTAGCAATGGCAATATAAGGAGGCAGGCATTGCTGGATGAATGGGTGATCGTCTTGCGTCATCATCATTTATCAAAATCACTTGAACAGCGCCAATGGACCATTAATGCTTCAAGAAAATATCATACAAACAAAATGAGTGAATATATAATGTTGAACCAACACAAACGGCTCCCCTTTTTGGATGGAATGAGTTTAGATAACCAAATGAAATTTATTAAAGCTTATTTTAGAATAAAGGAAAAAGAAACCATTGAAACAGTGCAGATTGAATTTAACATTCATGCGGGGTTAACAAAAAGGCTTGAGAAAGAAATCACAAAAGAAGATGCTATGTTGAATCAATATTCGCTTAGCAAATCCAAACCTGCACCTCATCAAAAGCGAACCTTGCAAAAAATGAAACAACTTGGAACCCAAACGGGTAATCGCCACATTAACAGCACCCTAAGCGATGACGATTGTTTTGAAAAATGTTATGAGTTTGAAAATACCACGGTTATTTCGCAACCTCTACAGGCACATCTTGCGGTGGTGAAAGAGCAAGCAACCCTCATTGAAAGCGAAAAGCAAGAACTTGCCCAGCTGGATAGGGAATTAACATTGCTTCAAAGTCATATTCGCTTAGCGCATCTACATCAAGATAGTGAAGCCGACTTAGACAGCCTAGGCATCGATCCCCATATTGATTTATCACAGCTAAACGTAATTTCTTTAGTAGATAACTTAGGTAAAAGGCGATCTAAACCATAAATGCCCTCATTTTCTCAAGACATGTTGACAGCACTTTAAAATCAAGTAAAATTTTAATTTGATTTTAGTTTGTCAACCAATTGTTAGGGAAGCAGGATGTCAACAAAGGGTGCTAAAGCCGCTATTACAGATGAAGAAAAATTAACATTTAACCCCCTCTTTATCAAATATATCCAAAATGAATTGAGCTCTAAAGATATTTTAAAAGCAGTAAAAGGCGACAAAAAAGTATTTGCTAGATTCAAATCCTATTCAGAGGGTTTAACGGCTATCATTAATCAACGCCAAGATAAAAGTAAAATTGCTGAGCTTGAAAAAGCTAAAGTCTTGTTAACAAACCGCATCCAGCAGCGAGAAGATACGATTAAGCAATCAAGAAGTGCAGCACTAGAAGTGGTGTTAAAAAACAAAAAGCAGCTAAGGATTTAGTTACTTTTGTTTATGGCGTTTACTAGGAGGATGTCCTGGTGTGGGCTCACGTTTAACACCTCGATTGTCCACTTCTTTACTCACTTGTTTAATTTTACTGTGAACGATTTCCTTTTTGTGCTGATCAACTTCAGAACCCCGATTTCTTAAGTTCTCTTGTGCTTTCTCATGTTTGCTGATGTTATGAGCGGCTGTATGCAAGGCAGCTTCAAATTCACCTTTAAATGCTTTAAACTGTGCAATTTTTTTATTATCGTCACGAAAGGCACTAACTAATTCTTTAGCAAGCGCCACATTGGGTTGGGGCGCGTGAATTAAGCGTAATATATTAGCAAATTCTATTTGCTCTTCTTTTGAATAGTTTTTATAAAATTCAGGGTCTTTTTTTGAAGTTGCCATTGGAACACCTCATGTTATTTATTCACCGCCTTTGGCAGTTTGGGCGTAATGTCGATTTTTGATAAAAAGTCATCAAATTCTGTTTCGGCAGAGGTTTTCGTGATCTTGGCAGAAAGTGGCAGCTCTAATTTGCTATACAAGGTTTGCATTTTAACCTTTTCCTTTTGTTTTTCAGTCTCTAAGTGCACACATTGTTCACGAAGCTCTATTTTTTCATTTTTGCCATGGATCATTTCAAGAACTGCGGGTTTAAATTTCGCGGCTAATAAATTCGCTTCTGCTTTAATTTGTTCAGATGTCAAAAGGCTTAGGTTAGCACTATTTTTCTTACCCATTTCAACAAACATCTTTTCGAAATCCGGCTCTCTTTTGGCCAATTCCTTAACCGATTTATTATTATTGCGAGCCAGGTGATAGTTAATGAGCGAAGGAAGCTGAACATCAACTTTTGCTTGGTCATATTTGTCCAAAGCAATATATTTGTTCACTTCCTTTTCGGCCTTATAATATTCTTTTAAAAAGTCTTTCATAAATTGGTCACGATTTTCTTCTGGGATCACATCTTTATAGACCAGAAGGTCTGAATCTTCAGCCGTGCGAGTTGCCAATTCATCGCCAACACTGGTTGCGGCATCATTCACTGTTGCGCTTTTCTTTTCTTTAATGTTACCAATTAAGTCATTAATATTATTGATTTTATTATCATGTTCATTGATGCGAGACATGCATTCATGATTTTGCTGATGTAGATGTCTTTGAAAAGCTTCGTCAGCCATTATCTGATGCATTTGTGACTCATAAATATCTCGAATGCGCTCATCTTTTTCAGTTTCATATCTTTGTCGCCATTCTCGCATGACTATTTGAATAGCTTTAATTTGCTCATCACTCAAATAATTGTTAATCGCTTCTTCCATGATTTTGTTCAAGATTCTTTTAGTGATGATTGAAACAATGCGGATTTGTTCAAAATTCTTTTCAATATTTTGGTCTTTGATTACATCTTGATCAGTGGCAAAATTTGCTTCGACCAATGTTTTGAATAAAATCAACTTGCGAGATGTTTGGATGGAACTTAGAATGTTAGCCTCAACTGAGGCTTTGCTTTCTTTACTTGTGCCAGTGGGGACATGTTGTTGATAATCAATATCCACTTTGGCCAAAATAGCTTTTAATTTATCTTCAGGTTCTGCGCCCGTTAAATTGAATAGATTGATCTTTCCTGCCATTGCTCAACTTCTCTGATGGTTGTTTAGCGGTTAGGCAAGGCTTGTGGCAAATTGGTTCGCATTTAATAAGCGGCTATACACCATTAGATGCATGTGTATACACTTAAATATTCTGGAAAAATCAGCCAAATTGGCATTGCAATTCGCAGCAGAGTTTTTATAATGCAAACCGCATCAGGGAATAGGATGTTTTCCCGGTGCTTTGGAAGTACCCGCGCATTATAAGGAAGTTGTATGAAGAGTTTATTGAATACCACAGCATGGGAAAATAGTTGTGGGTTCGCCACTATCGGTCATGTGTTAACGCAAAAAATATTATCAGCCGACTGGCAAAGTCACATTCAAAGCCCCACCGTTCATACCTTAGAGGCTGCTTTTGCAAAAGCATATCAAATGCCAGAGGTCAGCTGGCAGCAGATCCGTCAATTGTTTGCCTTTTATCAGCACCCAGAAGATCAGCAAAAACTATGTGTTGCGCCATTGCGTGAGCTATTGAGTGAACATTTAATACAAGATAGTGATTATCGGAATGCACTGTTTAACAATTTTCAAGCGGCATTAGAAGACTTTATCACGCAAGAATCACCTGTTATTCAAGATGAATACGCCAACCTTTATCAAAGCAATCAGGATTTTTTTGAATTTGCTAGAGAAAATTATAGACAAGATCGAGGAGGCGATTATTTACAGGTGGAATACCTAACCTACTATTGGCATCAATATGGTTATACAAAATATTGCCAACAACTGAAAAAAATGACTAACAATCCGCGGATGTTAACTGCAGAAGAGATGTCGATGTTATGTGAAACATTGCAACTTTCCTTTGAGATTATCGATCAGAGTAACGGAACAAGAAACCAAAGTTATCAAGGTTATCAAGAAAGTGATCCATTCGCTGCTGTTAGTGCGACGTGTGCTCACTATCATTGGCAACCCATTACCGACGATATGAGTGAGGTTCATCATCAGCAGTTACTGTGGAGGCAAGGTTTTCGGCATTTTACCGAACATCGTTTCGACGGTATTTTGCAAGCGGCTCGTTCAGTTTTAAGTTCGCCTATAAAACATTTTACTTCACCTTCTTTGTATAAAGCGATTTATGGCAATAATTATGCATTGATTGCTAAAATATCTCAGAGTCAGGCAGATAGTACCGATCCTGATAATGGTTTTTATCGCAATATTGATAACGTGCTAGCCAGCGATCACTTATCAGCACTATTAACTATTTTTTACTTTAAGCCAAGTACTCGGAATTATATTTTGTCAAAGGCTTTAACCTCTCAACATGCCGCCTTTGTGAATGATTTTATAAAGTACTTTCATTTACTGCCCCAAGGGATCACCGATCCTGTAAATTGGTGTGCAGAACTGGACAAAGTCGTCCCTTGCATTCATAGCAAAAGGGGGGATGGCTTGTTACATCATGCTGTTCGCCATAAGGAGGTAGCAAAGGCAAAAAAGTTGATCGAAAGTGATAATGATATTTATCAAGAGAATAAGCATAAAGTGTCACCGTTGCATTTAGCCTGCGCGAATGAAGATAAAGTGCTTATGAGAGCCATGATAGCCAGTGAATCGGCCAAGAATGCTAATCGTCCGGTTTTAAACCGCCTGTTATATCAAGGTGTTGACTTGAGTCGAACTGATGCCAGTGGCAATACGCCGTTGCACTATGCGGCAACAGGAAGCGATCCTAGCTTTAGCAAATTACTATTTGAGCAACAAGGTTATTTGTTCAATCCCACCATGGATTTTCGACGGGTTGATCTTCAAGGTAAAACTCCCATCCATATAGCTGCCACGAACCCTAACACTGAGATTTTAAGATCTTTTTTAAAGCCAAAAACCTACGCTATGGCGGGTCATAATGTGCAAGACTATATTGGGTTTACACCTTTACATTACGCGGTTTCTGCTCAACTTCGTGAACAGGTTCAATTATTATTAGCGGCGGGTTCCTCAAAAATAACCTGTGCTTATCCTGAAAAAGTGAAAACTATCTTTCCACAATTTGATAAAAAACTAACTTATCTTAGTCCACTATGGATTGCTTTGGAACTTAATGATTTGGATACCGCTTCCTTGCTGATTGCTACTACCCGTCACTTATGGAGTACCCAAAATAGTCAAGGCCTTAATGCGGTGCAAATGGCGGCCATGCAAGGTCGTCTTGATTTGCTTGAAGCATGGGATAAAAAATTTGCTTATAGCTCTATTTTGTATCCGCTCGATGCTAAGGGCAGGCGCTTAATTCATTATGCTGCCATGGGTGGCCAGCTCAATATTATCCAATTTTTAGTGGATAAAGGAGAAAGATTAACGCGCATTGATCAACACTGGAATACCGCCTTACATTTTGCAGCGCAAAATGGTCATTTGGCTGTAGTTGAATTTTTGCTTGAGCAATCAAGATCGGAGCAGCTGCATAATACAAGGCGTGAATATGAAGGTGGACTAAAAAATCTTTTTGGTAAAAAGCGTATTACGATCCAAATCGATAGCGATAATGACTTTGGAGAAACACCTTATGTGTTAGCGTTAATCAATGGCCATGAAGCCATAGCACAAACCTTAGCTTTAGCAGGCGCTAAAACGGTTTCATTAGCTGAATATGTTATTCAAGCTATTGATCGTTCTGAAAAAAACGTGACTCGTTCGGAGTCTATTGCCGCTGGTATTGCCTCTAAATATCATTCTATGGCGTTTAATGTCGATTCCACTCAAGACACGCTAATCCATCGGTCTATTCGTAAATTTAATTATCGGATGATGATGGTTTTATTTCATCCGTTAAAGGTAACTGAACGTAAGCAGTTGGTTCAGAAAAAAAATATAAGTGGTTTTACACCGCTTAAATTGATCACTGAACTGAGAAAAAGTAACCTTGGACAGGATCAGATGGCAGAACTTGATAAAATCGAACGTAAGCTGATTTGGTACGACAACGAAGCTTATCAGCGAAAGTATACCAGCATTGCGCAAAAAGCTAATTATCGAAAGGATTGTGCTTTTGATTTTAAAAAAGAACTTGAGCGTTCATCTGCTTATTCATATTACACATTGGCGTCAACTTATTGGGGGCCCATTAAAGCAGGGTTGCAAATAGCCGCAGCAGTTTATAATCCTGTGGCGTTTGGCGTTGTTGCAATTGAAAATCTTTTTGGTGGCGATGTTATCAGTAAAGCAGAACGCAGCCTTTCGTTATTAGCTAATAAAAGGCCTGAGTTTTTCCCAATAGGCGTTAAATTAGCAATTAACGCGCTTTGGGGGCTTGGGTTTTATCTTCATACCACAAATAAGGTAACTGTCGAGGTTGCTAAATATTCATCAGCACTATTGTTATCACAAATTAATCTCGATGGTGGTAATGACGACATTAAAAACTACTTGTATAACCTTGAATGGTTGGCAGTTGCCCATGCTGTGATTGAGGAATTTAGTCGAGATATTGTCGCTGATCATCTGGAAAAGACGTTTGCCTTTGAAAGTGTAGAATCTTATATGGTTGCGAATCATGGATTCACTAGGCTTAATGATCACGCTGTGAATGTGGGCATTGTTGTGAATGATACGTTAAAAAATATAACGGGGATTGATGTACATAAAAACACTCGTGATGGTTATGGATGGTTTCGTGAAAAGGTAGCTTGGATACCATCACAGGGGGCAGAGTTTATCAGTCGATTAGATGAAATGGTGATCGATAAATTAACATGGCTTGATCCTGCTGTGAAAGCTAACGTAAAAGAGTTTTATACAATAGGAATTGATTTGTATCGTCACGATCCTACTCAATTACAGGTACTTGAGTTGGCTTTAAACACGTATATCTATCAAGGACAACAAGTCGAACAGTTTTCCTGTGTTATGCATGATATTGCGCAGTCACTGGATAAGAGCAATCTAGACTCGGCTGCCAAGTTGGCAGATTTCTTTCTTGCTGCACCGTTTTATCAAGCTGCTCATTTAACGGCTGAAGATCGTGCCACGCTTAACTTGCAAGTAATGGCGGATATTCGAGATAAGCAGGTTTACTCTGAAGTGTTATCTAAAGCTTCAACTAAAGGAGTGAACTTGCTTGGCCAGCATTTCATAGCGCAAAACTGCTTACCAATGCTAGACTCGCAGAATGCTGAGGTGAGGGGGTATGTCAGTGACGGGATGAGTGCTTTATATGCGAAATGGTATGCTGAGCCGGGTACTTTTGAAGAAAACTGGTCAAGCTTCGCGAGCTATTTGAACCATGGCGTGTTATCGCTTGCAGCGGCGGCTTCGTTAGATCACTTAGCGAATACGCAAGTGGCCAAAGGCAAAAACTATAACGAAGTGATTACCGCGTTAACCTTCAACAATCAGCACTATCAGAAATTTCAATATGAACCAGAGTTGTTGGAAAATCTGTCTGTACATTTTCAGAAAAGCATGGAAGAAGTCAGTGCCGCAACACCTGAACAAAGAACGGCTAATTTGCAAAAGGTATTGACCAAAGAACGACAATATTCAATTGATACCTATGTCCAAACTTTAAAGTGTGGGCAAGAAATGGCTAATAATTACAAGCACATTTTGCACGATCGGGAGCGAAATTATAGTGCAGATGGCTTAGCTGAATATGCTGCCCAGATTTTGGTTTTTAACAGTAGCTTTTACTTTGGCCATTTAACGCAGCAGCAAAAGCTTGATGTCCAAAGTTTTCTTAAAGCTTTTTTTAATCATGTTCAAGGCAATGAAAAGAAGATGGATGAAGGTGCAGTGGTTGAGAACTATAACCGCGCAAAGACCTTTATTATTTGTGGGTCATACACTGACTTGATAATGTCAGGTGCAGCGGTTGATAGTAATGTTGCGCAACTCTTTACCCATTTGAATGCGAATGAAGTACGTGCAGCTGTGGCGGCTCACGAGGTAAAAATGATGGTGGCCGATTCGAATGGCTATTCACCGTTATCGTTTCAAGCCAGCTTTAACCTTTATCGTAGTTTCTTTGACCAACAGTTTGCAAGTTCTAGCGCTAAGGTAGAAAATGGTTTTCGCGACATAGTAAATGAGACGTTGCGCAAGCAAGACAGAACCGGGGGAAACTATGAAAAGGTTTTAGATGGAAAAACCCTGGATCAAGCGGCAGAATTTGTGGTGCAAAGTTCAATGCAGATTGGACAGAACCGCTGGGAAGGCACAACAAGTGCTTTTGCCAGAACCATTGAGGATCATTCTAGGGGGCGTACGAACCGTTTTTTTTCTTCTATCGAGAAAAATATTCGTGAAGCCTTTAAAAAAGAGGATCCTGCTCTAAGTGTTGGGGGGCAAACGGATGGTAGTGGTTTTAAACCCACGCTTACTCGTGTGGCATCGGGTACCACCGTTGCGCTAAATAATCTGTTGGATAGTAAAAAGATAACCTTTACGATGCCGACCAAAGTAGTCACCCGGGCGACCAATGTTAAGACAGCAGTGGTACCTGTCTCATCGATTGGCAAATTGCCACCTGCCATGACATTGATCCCTGTGAATGAAACAAATACACCGATTTACACACCGTTGCTTGCGGCGAATGATGTGCGTGTGTCTGTGCCGATG
>Ga0105045_10003992_pt1 | contig 12787 bp, 12 predicted proteins | sample MAT02_FD_78089 | JGI IMG/M metagenome (GOLD analysis project Ga0105045, IMG submission 78089) | Freshwater microbial communities from Lake Fryxell liftoff mats and glacier meltwater in Antarctica - MAT-02 (megahit assembly) | ecosystem: Environmental > Aquatic > Freshwater > Ice > Liftoff...
ACCTCGGCCGGAGCAGCGGCGGGCGGGCGGGGTGGAAGCTCGTCACCACCTCCAACCCCGGCGACGCGTTGGATGTCTCGCACGAGGAATACGTCCCGCGCGAAGACCGTCACGAACGCGCGGGCGAATTCGCGCAGGTGGCGAAAGGCTTGTGGGACAGCTGGCCAGATGATGCCCTGCCGCAGGCCAAGGCCAGCGGGCGCTTCCTGGAAACGGCGAACCTCCATCCACTGAATTTTCGCGGCAAACATTGTCCGGTGGCGGGGCCGCTCAACGCGCCCGGGCCACCGCAGGGGCATCGGGTCATCTTTTCCGCCGGGCAATCCGAAACCGGCCGCGAATTGTCGGCAGCCGATGCCGATTGCGTCTTCGCCATCGAGGGCACGATCGAGTGCGTGGAATGCTCCACCGCGACCTGAAAGCCCGGCTGGCGAAATACGGCCGCGCCCCGCAATCTCCCCAGATCCTATCCGGCGTCACCATCCCGGATGGATGAAAGGCTGACCGCCGAGCGCCGGCGCTGGGCCGATGTGCTGCGCATCGTCGGCATCGATCGCGAATAGGCTTGACGCAGCCGGCGCCCGCGGGTTTTTCGCCGCTATGAACGACCCCTTGCTGCAAGGCCACGCCGCCTTCCAGGCCCAACGCTGGGCCGAGGCGGCGCGGCACTACACCCTGGCTGCGGCCGACAATCCCGGCGATCTGGGCCTGCGCATCCTGTTGGGCCACGCACTGAAGGAATCGGGCGCGGTGCAGGAGGCGATGCTGGCCTATGCCGCGGCCCAGGAGCTGCCCGAAGGCATCCTCCAGCTCGGCCAAATCGCCAAGAACAACGGCAAGATCGCCGCGGGCATGGCATGTTTCGAACGGCTGTTCGGCGACCCACAATGGGATGAGGAGGCGCGGCGCGAGCATCTCGCCCTCGCCCTCTACCACCTGCTGCCCGAACTGCCGGGCGAACGCCAGCCGGCGCTGGCCGAAGCCGCGCTGCGCAGCGGCGAAGCCATCACGCCCGACCCGGCTTGGCCCTTCTTCGTGCTCGACCTGCCGCCGGTGGACCACCCGCTTTGCATCCTGCTGGAGGCCGATGGCGCCGCGCCGCGGGTGCATCTGGATGAGGGCCGCGGCTGGTTCCAGCACAATGCCTGGTATCCCATGCACGACAGCGGCCCCTGCCGGCTGGTGGTGACGGACCCGGTCGCAATCCGGCGGATACGGGTGGATCAAGCGCCCGGGCTGCGCATCCAGCTCTCCCACGCCATGCCGCAGCCCAGCCGGCAGCCGCGCCGCCCGGAGCTGATCCTGCCGCTGGAAAGCTCGGATTACCGGCGAGGCATGGCCGAAACGGTGCCAGGCTTTGGCCTGCGCCACATCGGCCGCGCCAGCCCCGCCAGCATCGCCGTGGTGCAGTCCGGGCAGACACTGACGGCCAAGGCCGGCCCGGCGGACTGGGTCCTCCACCTGCCCCCCGGCCATATCCTGCACCCCGACGCCATGGCGGTGCTGAGCGACGCCATCGCCGCCGCACCCGGGGCCGAGCTGTTCTACACCGATGAATTGCTGCTCGACCCCGAAACCGGCCGGCCCACGCCGCTGTGCAAGCCCGCCATCAACCCGGTGCTGCTGGAGGAATGCGACTATATCGGCCCTGTCATCCTGCTGCGCCGGGCGCTGTGGGAGGGCCTGGGCGATGCGCCGGGCCTCGCCCTGCGCGCGCTGCGGCAGATCGGTGCGCCGCGCATCCGCCATATCCCCTTCCCGGTGGTGGCTCGGCTGGCCAGCCCGGCCCCGCCACTCGCCGCGCCACGCATCCTGGCCGCGCCCGATGACACGCCGGTCACCGCCATCATCCCCAGCCGCGACCAGGCGGCGATGCTTGCGCGCTGCCTCGACGGGCTGCTCTCCGGCACGCGGCACCGGGCGTTGCGCGTGGTGGTGGTGGACAATGCCTCGGCCGAGCCGGCGGCGCTGCGGCTGCTGCGCGAGCAGACGGCCGCCGGCCGGATCACGCTGGTGCGCGCGCCGGAGAAGTTCAATTTCGCCCGGATGATCAACCGCGGCGCCGCCGCCGCGCCCACCGGCCACCTGCTGCCGCTCAACAACGACATCGAGATCATCGAGCCGCATTGGCTGGAGGAGATGCTGGCCTGCCTCGCCCTGCCAGGGACCGGCGTGGTCGGCGCCAAGCTGCTCTATCCCGACCGGACCATCCAGCATGCCGGGGTGATCATCGGCCTGGGCGGCTCGTCGATGCACTGGCATGCCGGGCTGCCCGGGGATGCGCCGGGCGAGGATGGGCGGCTGCGCTTCCGGCAGAATCTCTCCGCCGTGACAGGGGCCTGCATGCTGATCTCGCGCCAGTGCTGGACGGCGACGGGCCGGTTCGACGAGTCACGTTACCCGGTGGGGTTCAACGACCTCGATTTCTGCCTGCGCGCCGCACAGCATGGCTTTCGCACCGTGTGGACCCCGCACGCCACGCTAGTCCACCATGAATCCATCACCCGCAGGCGTGACGACGCGCCGGCCGAACGCACGCGCTGGCGGCGGGAGCTGGCGGCGTTCCAGGCGCAATGGAACACGCTGGACTGGGAGGACCCGGCCTTCTCGCCCTGGTTCTCCCGGCGGGAGGGGGTGCCGCGCGCCTGCCGCCTGCCGCGCGACTTCAACCCGCGCTGACCGATTGGGGGCGGGGCGCGGTGGCGCCGGCTCCACTGCATGTCCGGGCTCTCCCCTGCCTTGGCCGCCGCGCGGCCGATGTGGTCTTCGTGCGTGACCGGACGGCCGAGGCGCTTGGAGGGTTTTTCAGCGATACCGTCATGGTCGGCGCCCATCGCGATCCGGCGGAGGCCTTACCGATTTGGGAGATTTTTGCAACCCAGGGTAATAGAGAAGTTGCTTTTTCCTTACTGACTCGCGCTATGGTGGTGGTGATGGGACGTATCCTCACCGTCATCGGCACGCGGCCCGAGGCCATCAAGATGGCGCCGGTGCTGCTCGCGCTCGACGCGGCGCCGGAGATGCGCTCCATCCTCTGCGTCACCGGCCAGCATCGCGACATGCTCGACGCCGCGCTTGACGAGTTCGGCCTGGCGCCCGACCACGACCTGAACATCATGCGCCCGGGCCAGGACCTGGCCTGGATCACCACCGCCGTGCTGGAAGGCGTGGGCCGCGCCCTGGCGGCCGAACGGCCGGACTGGCTGCTGGTGCATGGCGACACCACGACAGCGATGGCCGCCGCCATGGCCGGCTTCTACGCCGGCGTGCCGGTGGCCCATGTCGAGGCCGGCCTGCGCAGCGGCGACATGACCAGCCCCTTCCCCGAGGAATTCAACCGGGTGACGGTGGACCGCGTGGCCAGCCTGCTCTTCGCCCCCACCCCCGGCGCGCGGGACAATCTGCTGCGTGAGGGCCATGCGCCCGATCGCATCGAGGTGACCGGCAACACGGCAGTGGACGCGCTGCTGGCAACGCGGGCGCGGCTGGACCGGGATGCCGCACTGCGCGCCCGCTGCGCCGCGGCGCTGCCGAAGGCCGGGCGCATCATCCTCGTCACCGGTCACCGGCGGGAGAATTTCGGCGCGCCTTTCGAGGCGATCTGCCGCGCACTGGCGAGGCTCGCCCGGCGCGGCGATGTGGCCGTGGTCTACCCCGTGCACCTCAACCCGGCGGTGCGGGAGCCCGCGCATCGTATCCTGGGAGGCGTGCCGGGGGTGCATCTGCTGCCGGCGCTGGGCCATGCCGCCTTCACCCATCTGCTGGGCCAGGCGGCGCTGGTGCTGACCGACAGCGGCGGCATCCAGGAGGAAGCGCCCAGCCTGGGCGTGCCCGTGCTGGTGATGCGCGATGTGACGGAACGGCCGGAGGCCATGGCCGCCGGCACCGCGCGCCTGGTCGGCACCGATGAGGACGCCATCGTGGCCGCCGCCACCGCATTGCTGGACAGCCCGCCGCGCCGCGCGCCGAACAACCCCTATGGCGATGGCCGCGCGGCCGAGCGCATCCTGGCCCGGCTGCGGCTGGAAATCAGGCGCTCATCCGCCGCACCAGCCCCACGGCACGGTCCATCAGCAGCAGCGGAGTGAAGGCGACGGCGACCAGCCCGGCCGAGGCTGCGGCCACGCGCACATCCAGCGCCGTCTCCATCATCCCCCACAGCCGGATGGGCGGCATGTCGGTCTGCGCGGAGCCCAGGAACAGCGACACCGGCAACGCCGCATCGCGCCCGGGCCGCCCAGAAAACGCTCACCCGGGGTAGGGGTGGTGCGTCACCCAGTGCTTCGCGATGTCGATGCGCCGGGTGACCCAGACATCGGGCTGCGCCGCGATATGGTCCAGCACCCGCTTGAGGCCCATGGCGCGGGCGGGGTGGCCGATCAGGCGCATATGCAGGCCGATGGACATCATCTTCGGCCGGCCACGGCGGCCTTCCTCCAGCAGCATGTCGAAGGCATCGCGGATATAGGAGAACCACTGGTCCGAGGTGCCGGCGGTGGTGGCGTATTTGCCGTCATTGTTGGTCAGCGAATACGGCACCACCAGATGCGGCTTGCCGTCCACGGTTTTCCAGATCGGCAGTTCATCGCCGTAATAGTCGCTGTCGTAGAGAAAGCCGCCTTCCTCCACCACCAGGCGGCGGGTGTTGACCGAGGGTCCATAGCGGCAATACCAGCCATCGGGGCGGTGGCCCACCGTCTTTTGCAGGCTCTCGACGGCGAGGCGGATATGTTCGCGCTCCTCCTCCTCGGTCAGCTCGTAATGCTTGATCCAGCGCCAGCCATGCGAGCAGACGTCGTAGCCGGCCGCGCGGATGGCGGCGGCGGCTTCGGGGTTGCGTTCCAGGGCGAGCGCGCAGCCGAAGACCGTCAGCGGCAGGTCGCGTTCCTGGAACAGCCGGAGCAGGCGCCAGAAGCCGACGCGGCTGCCATATTCGAACATGCCTTCGGCGGCGAGGTCGCGGCCGGATTTGATCTGGTTCTGCGGGCCGGCTTCGGTGTGCCCGGTCTCGGTATGGCCCTCGCCATCCTGCACCGAGGGCTCGGAGCCTTCTTCGTAGTTGAAGACGAAATTGACCGCGAGCTTCTTGCCGCCCGGCCATTTCGGATCGGGCGGGTTGGCGCCGTAGCCGATGAAATCGCGGGTCACTTCATAGGGCATGGAGGGCTTCCTTTCAGCTGGACCAGAATTGCGCCGCGGCGGCGGTCAGGCGCGCGCCGGCCAGTGCGTCTTCCGGGGTAATCGATTCCGCCGGGTGGTGGGTGATGCCGCCCAGGCAGGGGATGAAGATCATCGCCGTGGGGCAGAGTGGCGCCAGGAAGCGGGCGTCGTGGCCGGCCATGCTGAGCAGGGGCATGGTGGGGTCGGTGGCCAGCCGCGCCAGGTCGGCGCGCAGGCGGGCATCGAACAGGCTGGGCCAGGCGGTGGAGAGTTCCTCGGTGTTGGCCGCGCAGGGCTGGGTAGCGGCGGCAATGGTGGCGGCCACGGCATCGCCCAGCCGGCGCAGCACAGCCTCATCGGGGTGGCGAAGGTCGATGGAGAATTGCACGCGCTCGGGCACGACCGAGGGCGCGTTGGGCGAGACCGTGAAGCGGCCGATGGTGAAGCGGGTGATGTCGGCCGGGTCGGCGGTCAGCGCGTCCAGTGCCGTGGCGGCGCGGGCGGCGGCCAGCAATGCGTCGCGGCGTGTTGCTCGCGGCGCGGTGCCGGCATGCGCGGCCTCGCCCGTGATGGTCACGGCAAAGGTGCGCTTGCCCTGCAGGCCGGTGACGATGCCCAGCGGTATGCCGGCCTGTTCCAGCACCACGCCCTGTTCGATATGCGGCTCCAGATAGGCATGCACGGCACCTCCCAGCGGGCCCACGGGCAGCTCCGGCAGGGCGGCAAAGGTTTGTGCGAGTGCCTGTTCCACGGTGATGCCATCGGCATCGCGGCAGGCCAGGATTTCGCCGGTGTCGCGCGCGCCGGCGAAGCCCGCCGAGCCCATCATGCCCGGGGCAAAGCGGCTGCCCTCCTCGTTGGTCCAGGCCACGATTTCGACCGGGCGGCGGGGGGCGTCCGGCACAGCCTCCAGCGCTGCCAGCACGCCATAGGCGCCGTCGTATCTGCCGCCGGTGGGCTGGCTGTCGATATGGCTGCCGATCAGCAGCGGCGGCAGGTTTTCCCGCCCGTCGCGGCGCAGGAAGAGGTTGCCCAGCGGGTCGGTGCGGGCGGCCATCCCGGCCTCGGCCGCCCAGGCGATGAGGGTGCGTTTGGCCTCGGCCTCGGTCGCTGACAGCGCGGGGCGGTCGACGCCGCCATCGGCCCGGGCGCCGTGCCGGGCCAATTGTTGCAGACGCAACCAAAGCCGCTCGCCTTCGACCATCAGGTGACTTTCATCACCTCGGCCGGATTGGCGCGCGGGTCGCGCTTCGTCCAGCTTCCGGCTTCCGCCATGGCGATGAATTCCGCCAGGTGCAGGTTGAACAAGGCGGGTTCTTCCAGGTTCAGCGTGTGGCCGGTCCTGGGGAAGATGCACAACCCGCAAGCGGGGATAACGCGCTTGAGGTAGAGCGCGGGTTGCAGGCAGTGGTCATCCTCATCGCCGGTCATGACCAGCGTGGGCAATTCCATGGCGCGCAAGCCGGCTTCGAGATCGTAGAGCGAAGGGCGGCGGGCCTGCACACCGCGCATCGTCAGTGCCGCGCCACGCGCGTCGTGTTCGCCCAGTTGGGCGGCGAATTCCGCCCAACCGCGCAAATCCTTGTTCTGGAACTGCACGCGCGAGGCGCCGAGCGCGTAGGTCTTGGCGAAGGCTTCGGCACCCTGTTTTTCGAAGCCATCGGCCACCGCCAGCGACACTGCGCGAAAATACTCTTCCAGCGATTTCTCCGCGCCATAGCCGGCGCCCGCGGCCACGATGGACAGCGCCCGCGCGGCATGGCTCAGCCCGACATGCAGCGCACAGAAGCCGCCCATGGAGAGGCCGACGATATGCGCCTTTTCAATACCCAGACCATCCAGCACCGCCACAGCATCGGCGGCCGCGATGGCCTGGCTGTAGCGCTCCACATCATCGGGCACATCCGATGGGGGGTAGCCGCGGGCGGCAAAAGTGATGCAGCGGTGGCGGCGGGCGAAGAAGCGCAGCTGCGGCTCCCAACTGCGATGGTCGCCGCCGAATTCGTGGATGAACAGGATGGGCGTGCCCTGCCCGGCCTCCTCCACCCAAAGCCTTGTGCCGTCCGGCGTGGTGATGTGGGGCATGGTGTTTCCTCAGTAGCTGACGGGCACGTCGTTCATCGCGCGCGCACGTTCGACCATGGCCGGCAGCGTGTCGCAGAAGCGCGCCATCCAGGGGCGTGGGACGGTGGTGCTGATCTTCACGAAGCGCTCGGCATAGCGCTTGGTGTGGTAGCCGCCCTGACGGATCATGATCCCCTGCTCGGCATAGGCGGCGACGAGTTTTTCGGGGGTGATGCCGGCCTCGAAAACATCCATGGCGACGAAATTGCCATGGCTGATGGGCACCGGGAGCGATAGCCCGGGCACACCCGCCACAGCCTGCGCGATCATCGCCTTGGCCGCGCGGTCGGCGGCGATGATTCCCGGCAGGAATTCGCCCTTGTTCTCGAGCCCCGCGATGGCAGCGCGCTGCGCCACCACCGACGAGCCCAGCGCATTGGGTGCCGCCTGCGCAAAGCGCGCGATCATGGCGTGGGAGGCCACCATGGCGCCGACACGCAGCCCGGCCAGCCCCAGCCACTTCGAAAAGCTGTAGGTGGTGACTGTGCGTTCTGGCGCGAGCGGTGCCAGCAACGTGTGCCCCTGGGCGAAGTGGCGATAGGTGCAGTCATGGATGACGAAGGCGTCGCCGGTGATCTCGGCGAAGGCCATGATTTCGTCCGGTTCGAAGCGCGTGCCCATCGGGTTGTTCGGGTCCACCAGATAGACCAGTTTTGTCTCCGGCCGCATCGCCTCCCGCAACTGCGCCGGAGACAATCGATAGCCCTGCGCCGCCTCATACACCGGCAATTCGCGCGCCGTGGCGCCCAGGCTGCGGGCGAAGGCCAGCGGCCATTTCCAGCCCGGCTCGGCCGCCAGCAATTCATCGCCCGGGCGCAGCAGGGTGCGCACGGCGTGGGACAGGCCGGCCACTGCGCCATCGGTGACGATCACGCCGAACACCGCAGGGTCCAGGCCCAGATCTTCCAGGATCAGTTCGCGCAGCCGCTCCATGCCCAAAGGCGGCGCATAGGCGTTGAAGGAATGGTCATCCACCGCCGCATGCATGGCCGCGATCACCGCGGGGTGCGGCGGCAGATGGTTGGTGTTCTGGCCCAGCCAGAGCAGATCGGGCTGCTGGGTCAGTGCCTCGAAATGCCGGTTGCGCGCCTCATGTTCCCACATCAGATGATGCTCCCGCGGGAGGCGATGCCGCCATCGATGGTCACCACCGTGCCGGTGATGTAGCCGGCGCGCGCACTGGCCAGGAACATGGTCAGGTCCGCCACCTCCTCGGCCGTGGCCGGGCGCTTGCCGGGGTATTTGTCGAATAATTCTTCCCAGCGGGCCTCGTCCCCATACCAGTCCAGCGCGCGGCGCTTCATCAGCTTGACCATGCGCTCCGTCGCCACCGGCCCGGGGTTGATGCCCACCACCCGCACGCCGTGGTCGAGCGACACGGCACCCAGCGCCTTGGTGAAGGCCATCAGCGAGGCATTGCCGGACGAGCCGGCGATGTAGCGCGCGTCGAAATTCTCTCCGCTATTGCCGATATCGTTGATGATCACGCCATGGCCCTGCGCCTTCATCCGCGTCCAGTATGCGCGCGTCAGGCTGATATAGCCGAACACCTTCAGGTCCCAGCCACGGCGCCATGCGGCATCGTCCACCGCCTCGATATCGCCGGCGGGGATGTCGCCGGCATTGTTGACCAGGATGTCCACATCGCCCACCGCATCGGCCAGGCCGCGCATCGCGGCATCGTCGGACAGGCTGCCGGCATGGACGGTCACCTGCACGCCGTGCTTCGCCTCGATCTCGGCCTTCGCGGCCAGCATCGGCTCGGCGCTGCGTGCGGCGAGGTGGAGGTTGCAGCCCTCGGCGGCAAAGCCGTGCGCGCAGGCCAGGCCGATGCCCTTCGAGGCCCCGGTGATGAGCACGGTCCGGCCGCGCAGTTGCAGATCCATCGTTACCTCCAGAACACCACGCGCCGCTCGATGGCCGAGACCACGCCGAAAAATACCAGGCTGATCACGGAGGCCACGAGAATGGCCGCCCAGACCTGCAGGAAATCGATCATCAGAACCGCCTGGAAAATCGTCCAGCCCAGGCCGAGCTGCGAGCCCAGCATTTCCGTGACCAACGTCACGATCATGGCCCGCACGGTGGAAATGCGCATCCCCGTGGCAATGGCCGGCATGGCGGAGGGCAACCGCAGCACCCAAAGCACCCGCAGCCGCCCCGCGCCAAAGCTGCGCAACAGCGACACCGCGGCCGGGTCCACGCGCGTGAGGCCATCGAGCGCATTGAGGAAGACGGTGAAGCCCACGATGAAGGCGACCATGATGATCTTGGACAACGCCCCGGTGCCGAACCACAGCAGCGCCAGCGGGGCATAGGCCGCGACCGGCACAGAATTCACCGCCACCACCATGGGCAGCAGCATCGCCCGCAGTGGCGCGGCCAGCGCCAGCAACATGGCCAATGCCACCCCCAGCACGGCGCCGATGGCATAGCCGCTCAGCGCCTGGTAGGCCGTCATGGCCGCGGCCGGGAGCAGGGCGGCGCGGACCGTCCAGGTGGTGGCGAGGATGCCGCTGGGCGGCGGCAAAATCCATTGCGGCAAGGCCAAAGCCCACACGGATAATTCCCAACCGCCTATCAGCAGCGCCGCACCCAGCAGCCCGCGCAGCACCACCCCGGCGTTCACAGCTCTTCGCGCCAGGACACCATCGCGCGCTCGACCAGTGCGACCGCGGCGAATAGCGTGCCGCCCACCGCAGCCGCCACCAGTATCGAGGCCCATAGGCTGACGATCTGCTCGTTGAACATCGCCGCCAGCAGCATCGCACCCACGCCGCGCGTGGCGCCGAACCACTCGCCCACAATCGCCCCGGCCAGGGCCAGCGAGGCCGACAGCCGAAGTGCCGTAAAAATCCGCGGCAATGCGGCCGGCAGCAGCAGTTTGCGGATCACGACCCACTGCCCGGCACCAAAGCTGCGCAGCAGCGCGACCTGGCGCGGGTCCACCGCCGCCATCCCCGCCAGCGTGTTGATCGTGACGGGGAAGAAGGTGAGGTAGAAGGCAATCGCCGCCTTCGCCATCAGCGTATTGCCGAACCACAGCACCACGATGGCGCCGAAGGCGATCACCGGCACGGTCTGCGAGACGATGAAGATGGGCAGCACCATGTCCTTCACCGCGGGCAGCCGGGTGAAGAGCAGCGCCGAGGCCACGCCCACCAGTCCGCCCATGGCGAAACCCAGCGCGGCCTCGCTCAAGGTGACCAGATAGGCATCGAGGTAGAACGGCGCCTGGGCCTGCAACGCCGCCGCCACCACGCGGATGGAGGGCAGGTAGAAGGGGTCGATGGCAAGCCCCACCACCGCGGCCTCCCACAGCGCGAAGAGCAGCAGGATGGGCCAGGCGGCACGCAGCATGGTCACGCCGAAAAGCTCTTCAGGCTTTCTTCCTCCACCGCGTCCAGCAGCTCGCGCTTGATGGCGGTGAATTCGGGCGCGGTGAGCAGATGCGCGTCGCGCGGGCGCGGCAGGGCGATGCGGCGGTCCAGCTTGATGGTGCCCGGCCGCGCGCTCATCACCAGCACGCGGTCGGCCAGGAAGATGGCCTCATCGATGTCATGGGTAATGAACAGGATGGTGCGGCGATAACGCTCCCATATGTCGAGCAGCCAGCGCTGCATCATGGATCGCGTGAGCGCATCCAGCGCGCCAAAGGGCTCGTCCAGCAGCATCAGGTCGCGCTCGAACATGAAGGTGCGCATCAGCGCCACGCGCTGGCGCATGCCGCCCGAGAGTTGCTGCGGGAAGTGTTTCTCGAAGCCGCGAAGGCCGAAATCCACCGCCATTTTTTCGGCCCGCGCGCGGGATTGGGCGCGGGGCAGGCGCTCGATCTCACAGGGCAGCAGCGCGTTGTCCAGCACGTTGCGCCAGGGCAGCAGCAGGTCGCGCTGCGGCATGAAGGCGGTGCGGCCCAGCAGCGCGCCGGCGCGCCCATCCAGCAGGATGGTGCCGCCGGGGTCAGGCTCCGCCAGCCCCGCCAGCATGTTGAACAGGGTGGATTTGCCGCAACCGGAGGGGCCGATCAGGGTGACGAACTCGCCGGGCGCGATGTCGAGATCCACCCGGTCCAGGGCACGGACGGCGCCGAAATTCTTGGCCACGCCACGGACGGACAGCTTCACGCCATCCGCTCGGCCAGTGGGATGGCCTGGAGGAATTCCGGCCGGAAGGCGGCGGCCAGGTCGAGCGGTGCTGCGAGCACGCGTTGTTCCACGAAGAAGTCATGCGCGCGCCGGATCACGCCGGCATCGAGCGCGAACCAGCCCTGCGTCGCCGCCGGGCCGGCCTGCATCAGGCGGATCGCCTCGGGCAGCATGGCGATCTGGTGCGCGCGGTCCAGCGTGGGGGCGATCTTCATCACGCTTTCCAGCGCGGCCGCCGGCTCGGCCTTCGCCTGACGCCAGCCCTTGATGGAGGCGCGCAGAAACCCCTCGACGGCGCGGGGGTTGGACTGGGCAAAAGTCTGATTGACCACCAGCGTGTCGCGCGGGATGGAGATGCCGAAATCCTCGGCGCTGAACAGCCGCAGATTGGCGTCGCCGCCCAGGCGCGCACGGATGATGTTCAGCTCATTGAACCAGGTGGCCGCGACCACATCGACATCGCCATTGATGAAGGGCGTGACCGAGACCTGCTGCGGCTGGATATTCACCTGGTCGCGCGTCACGCCGCGTGAGGCCAGCATGCCGTAGAGAATGAGATGCGCGCCGGTGAACCAGGCAGTGACGCGCTTGCCGCGGAATTCCTCCAGGGAATTGATGTTGCTCGCCCGCTTGGCGACGAAGACGAAGGGCGTGATCTGGTGGTTGATGCCGATGCAGATCACCGGCAATTGCCTCTCACGCGCGGCGAAGAATGAATCGGTGCCGCCGGTCACACCGAACTGCTCGGCGCCCGAGGCCACGATGGTCTCGCCCTGGATGTTCGGGCCACCGGGATTGATCGTCAGGTCCAGCCCCTCGGCCCGGTAATGCCCGCGTTCGACGGCAAGGTAGAAGCCGGCGAATTGCGTCTGCGGCAGCCATTTCAGGCGCAGCTGGACGCGGATCAGCGTCTGCGCCAGGGCAGGGGCCGCCAGGCTGGCTGTGAGGCTGGTGGCGAGAAGGGTGCGGCGTTGGATCATGGTGTGGCCTTTCAGGCGCAATTGGGGTCAGGCGAGGGCGGGGATCGGCCGTTCGCCGGCCAGCGTGGTGCGGTGCATCAGGCGGATGTATTTCGTGTCGTCGTAGGGGGTGGCCTGGTGCATGGTATTGCGGTTGTCCCAGGCCACGATGTCGCCCTCCTGCCAGCGGTGGCGGTAGACAAATTCCGGCCGGACGGCGTGGGCGTTGAGCATGTCCAGCAAGGCCGCACCTTCGTCAGCCGGCAGGCCGACGATCTCCTTCACCACTTCGCGCCCAACATACAATGCAAGCCGCCCATTGCCGGGGTGGCGCCGCACCAGCGGGTGGGTCACGTCCGGCGTGGCGGCGCGCTGCTCGGCGGTCAGGGGGCGTTCGGG
>Ga0105045_10003993_pt1 | contig 12787 bp, 10 predicted proteins | sample MAT02_FD_78089 | JGI IMG/M metagenome (GOLD analysis project Ga0105045, IMG submission 78089) | Freshwater microbial communities from Lake Fryxell liftoff mats and glacier meltwater in Antarctica - MAT-02 (megahit assembly) | ecosystem: Environmental > Aquatic > Freshwater > Ice > Liftoff...
CAGGCGACGTAGTCGGTTTTGAAAATGCGGGATCCTGCGGCCTGGAGGATGTTATAAGTGAGGCGCAGCGATTGCCCGGGCGCCTCTTCACCCTGGACGATGACGGCGTCGCCGATGCCGTCGCAGAGCAGAGACCCGAGGTGTATGCTCGCGGTGAGCAGGGTCGGGAGGAAATCCTGACCCGCTTCGGTCACGGGGAAAAGAGTGTCCTTGAGCAGGATGGGGTGCTTCGCATCGGCCTTCGCCGCGAGGAGGCGGAAGGCGGGAATGACGGGCAGGTCGAGGCCGTTCGCGACGGTGATGAGCTGCGGCGTCTCCGAGGCATTGAGCGCGGCGAGGGCGGCCTCGTCGCGTGGATCGAGTTCGAGCACCCCCGATGTCTCGATGATGATCTCGGGCTGGTAGTCGCCGAGTTTGTCGAGCTTGTGGGCGAGGGCGTTCCACTTGGCCTGCGAGGTGAAGACACGCACGGTCTCGTCGGCACCGAGGGCGATGCCCTGCACCTCGACCTTAGCCGAGGGGCGGCGGCGGTATTCGAAGGGACTCCAGGGAACCTCGTCCCAGCCGAGTTCGGCGATGGCCGTCTCGTTTTTGGCGCGCAGCGCCGTGATCTGATCGACGAGGGCGCGTGCCACGGGGATCTCGTAGACGGCGTCTTCGGTGAGGCTGACGCGGATGGTATCGCCGATGCCGTCGGCGAGGAGCGAGCCGATCCCGATGGCGCTTTTGATGCGGCCGTCTTCGCCGTCACCGGCCTCGGTCACGCCGAGGTGGATGGGGTAGTTCCAATCGTCGCCGAGTTCCGCGAGCCGGGCGACGAGGAGTCGGTAGGCCTCGATCATGACCTTGGGATTGCTCGCCTTCATCGAGAAGACAAAGTCGTGATAGCCGCGCTCCCGGGCGATGCGGGCGAACTCGAGGGCGCTCTCGACCATGCCGAGGGGCGTGTCGCCGAAGCGGTTCATGATGCGGTCGCTGAGGGAGCCGTGATTGGTCCCGATGCGCATCGCGACGCCCCGGGTCTTCGCCTCTTCGACAAGAGGGCCGAACTCCTCCTCGATGCGGGCGAGCTCTTCTGCATACTGCTCGTCGGTGTACTCGCGGACCTGGAATTTCTTTTTGTCGGCGTAGTTGCCGGGATTGACGCGCACTTTCGCGACCCACTTGACCGCTTCCATGGCGGCGTCGGGTTTAAAATGGATGTCGGCGACGAGGGGAACGTCGGACCCTCTTGCGCGGATCCCCGCCGCGATGTGCTCGAGATTCGCCGCGATCTGGCGGGTCTGGGCGGTGACCCTGACAATCTCACAACCGGCGGCGACGAGATCCATCGTTTCTTTGATGCAGGCCTCCGCGTCACGAGTGTCGCTCGTGAGCATGGACTGCACCCGCACGGGGTTCGCGCCCCCTACGCCGACAGGCCCGATCGCAACCGCACGGGTGGGGCGTCGGGAGAGTCCGAGGGGCGAGGGCGAGTAGCGGTGGCTCATGGCGATTACTTCACGAGCGGCAGGAATTTCGGGGCGGGGGCACCGGACTCACCGGCGGAGTCTCCCTTGGGGAGGCGATCCCCGACATCTTTCAACGTCACGAAGGCCATGAAGCCGAGGAGTAGCAGCACGAAGGCGGTCTGCACGATCTCGAGGAACTTGAACGGGATCTGACGCTTGCTCACCCACTCCACCGAGGCCATGACGATGTGACCGCCGTCGAGGACGGGGAAAGGCATGAGGTTGAGAATGGCGAGGTTCACATTGAGGAGAACGCTGAACCAGAGGGCGAGGCGCCACCCATCGGTGTGCTGGAAAAGGTCGTAGTAGAGCCCCATGATCCCGACCGGCCCGCTGAGGTGACCGGCTTTGACATCCGACTTAGGAGAAAAAACCGCCTGGAGCGTTTTCACGATCGACTTCACGCTGTTGACGACCTGGGTCGCGGGGTTTTCACGCACGAGAGTGCGGATCCCGTCGGCATCCCAGCCCACGCCGATGAGGGCCTTGGTCCCTTCGACTTCGGGGACGCGGGGAGTCACGGTGGTCTCGAGTATCTCGCCTTTGCGGCTGTAGGTGAGGGCAAATTCTTTGTTCGCTTCCCAGGGAAAGCTCGCGACGTCCTCGGGTGAGGCGACAGGCTTGCCCGCGATCGTTTTGATGACGTCTCCGGAATGCAGTCCCGCCTCCTTCGCGGGGCTGTTATCCATGATGCGGCCTACGACCGGGGAGATCTGTGGGTAAATCCCGATCGTGCGCAGGGCGGGGCGGGCACTGACATAGGCCCAGGCCTTCTTGAACCACGATCCCTCCACCTCGGGGTGCTTTGCCTCGGCGGAGCGCTCCACGACGACGGACATCTCGCCGGCACCGGGGCGCACGAAATCGACCTCGATATTCTGGTTCGTGCTCGAGATGATGGTCCACATGATGGAGCTGTCCATCCCCTGGAAACGCTCGACCTTCTGGCCGTCGACGAAGGTGATGCGATCACCGGCCTTGAGTCCCGCCTTTTCCGCTGGCGATTCTTCGACGACAGACCCGATCGTGGTCGTGCCGACGGACTCCGTGACCGGCTTCTTCACCACCCAGACGACGAGTGCGAAGACGAACGCGAGCAGGAAGCTGAAAAGCGGACCCGAAAAAGCGACGATGATCTTGTCGAGCGGCGAGATAGGCGGGAGTTGCTTTTTCGGCGCCTCTCCGTCGACTTTGCCCTCGATGCTCTCCATCGGGGCCATCTGCGGCAGGGAGACGAATCCGCCCGCCGGGATCGAGCCGAGGCCGTACTGCACGCCATTGTAAGTCTTTTTCCAGATCGGTTTGCCGAACCAGATCTGGAAGCGGTCGATGTAGAGCCCGCGCCAGCGACCGGCGAGGAAGTGCCCCCACTCGTGAACGACGATCATGAGATTGAACATCATGATGACGAGAAAAAGAACGCCGATGAAGCGGAGGATTGAAAAGAGGACTTCCATGTAGATTGGTGTAGCGAATTACGTTCGGAACGGGGAGCGGGAATCTATCACCTTCTCTCGAAAGGCGCAAAGTCTAGAAAATACGATCTTTATACGCAACACTCCCGTCACATGAGACTACTGCTCCAACGAGTCACCGAGGCTTCCGTCACCACCGCCGGTCGCGAGAAAAGCCGCATCGGACCGGGGATGCTGATCCTGCTCGGGATCGAGCGCGAGGACGAGGTCGCCGACATCGAGTGGCTCGTCGGCAAGGTCCTCGCCCTGCGTATCTTCGAGGATCCCGACGGGAAAATGAACCTGTCCCTTCTCGACGTCGGGGGCGAGGCGCTCATCGTGAGCCAGTTCACCCTCCACGCGAGGGTGAAAAAGGGGACCCGGCCCAGCTTTGAACGGGCGGCCCGGCCCGAGATCGCGATCCCGCTTTACGAGCAATTTCTCACCGCCTTTGCCGCCGGATTGGGAAAACCGGTCGGCAGCGGCGAGTTCGGTGCGATGATGCACGTCGCCCTCATCAACGACGGACCCGTCACGATCTGGCTCGATTCGCGAAACCGCGAGTAAGAACAACGAGAACTAACAGGGTCAGGTCCGTGACCCAACCCCGCCCAGTCAGACGACGGATCAGTTGCCGGTGAGGGAGCCGGGGAAGCCGTGCTTGTCGGACCACTCGAGATAGATCACGTCGGTGAAGCCGACCTCGGCTTCCATGAGAAACCAGACGCCGTTTTTGAGCGACCAGAGCAGGGCGGTGTCGCCGCTCTCGGCCGGTCCGATGCGGATCGGGCCACCATCGGCGGTGACGATGTTGCCGAGGAAGAAGGCCCAGCTCCCGAGGCTCTTCATCGAGCCGTTGAAGAGGACCGCACGACCGGCCGCGGCTTCGATGTCAGGCCGGGCCAGCTCGAAGAGCTCCTTGCGCAGCTTGGAACCTTTTTTCACTTCCTCTTGGGCAGAGGCGCCGGGAACGAGGGAAAAACTCACGGCGACGAGCGCAAGGGCGACGAAAGAGCGGAGCGAGATCGATTTCATAAAGGTGGACGGAGGAGTAAAAACGGAGTCATTTCCAGAAGGCGTCAACTAAGGCGCGGGCAGAGTTTTACAAGAAAATACGGCGGGGTTACCCGCAGAAAAGTGGCCCCCGGGGACGTTTTCATTAGTGTTGGTAGGGATAGACCCCATCGCGACAGGAGCAAACCTGTCCCATGGTTTGACCAGTGGATGATGAAATCACACCACGAAAAAAACTAACCTACAGAAACATGATCAAAAAAATCGCCCTTACCTGCTTACTCGCTTTCGCCTCATATGGCGTACAAGCCGCTGACGACATCGTCGACACAGCCAAATCCACCGGGATGTTCAAGACTCTCGTGGCGGCTCTCGATGCCGCCGGCAAAACAGAAATGCTGAAAGAGGACGGACCTTTCACGGTCTTCGCTCCGAACGATGCCGCCTTCGAGAAGCTCCCCAAGGGAACGGTCGAAGACCTGTTGAAGCCTGAGAACAAAGAGAAACTCGGCAAGCTGCTCGCCTATCACGTCGTGAAAGGCAAAGTGATGGCTGCCGACGTGAAAACGATGATGGCAAAAACCGCCAACGGTGCCGAACTCGACATCAAAGTGGACGGTGACACGGTCATGGTGAACAACGCCAAGGTCATCAAAGCCGACGTTCCGGCGAGCAATGGCGTCATCCACGTGATCGACACCGTGCTGATGCCCCCTGCTGAGTAAGAGAGAACTCTTTCTACTCCGACATGAAACCCGTCAGTCAGCTCTCTCTTGGGCTGGCCGGCGGTTTTTTTGTGCCGTATAAGACGAGATGGAGATGAACTTCGGCGTCGGCGCCGCGCGTCGCGGGGCCGAGAGAGAGGGCGAGGAGAACGAGAAGAAGCGATTTCGTGGTAACAGGTCGGCAGGGAGTGCGGTAAGACTAATGGCGCGAACTGAGCGAGATGAGCAGGCCCATCACGCCTCCGTAGATAATTACTTCGAGTTGAGCAGCGTGGTGATGAAATCACGGCGCCCGGCGAGAGCGGTGATCGCGAGGATCCCCATGAGCGCGGCCATGCCGTAGCCGGCCTCGAGGATGAGGGCATGGTACATCACGATGACGACGACGATGGGCCCGAGGACCGCGAGAGCGAGGTTCACGTATCGGCCGGACAGGAGGAGGATCCCGCCGACGAGTTCAAATACTTTAACCACGGCGAGAAAGCCGGACATGTAAATCGCTCCGATGAATCCGGCGGCGAGGGATCCTTCGGGAGGGGAAGGCATCTCGAGAAACTTGAGCCAGAAGTTCAGGCTGAAGACGACAAAAAGGACTCCGAGGAGATAGCGGGCGATGGTGGGGATGTGCTTCATGGTGGTGGTATGGGGTGTATTGGTTAGGAGACGGAAAAGCTGAAGCTGTGGTAGGTGTCGAGCCAGCCGCGGTTCGCATGACCGCGATCGGCGGAGGCGCGGAGGGTGATGGCGGGAGTGGTGGAAGTCATTTGAAAAAAGGATTGGAGGTAGAAACTGTTCGGTTTACGAGCACAGCATGCCCCATGGCCGACACCATCGCCAATGCCGGTTGCGTCACAAGTTCATGCACGCAGGGTATGAACTTTGGAGAGGTTTGTCCATGGAGTTCCATCAATTGCGTTATTTTGTCGCGACGGCGGAAGAGCTTAGCATCACCGGGGGCAGCGAAGCGCCTCCATCTTTCCCAGCCGGCTCTTAGCCGACAGATCCTCGCACTGGAGGAAGAGCTGGGCGTGGCTCTCTTCCAACGGATCAAAAAACGCATCCACCTCACGGAGGCGGGCCGCTTTTTTCTTGATCGATGTATCGGAAAGACGCCGCTCACGGCGCGTTTGCCTCATTGCTGGATCGCCTCGAATCGGCCGCCCGTGCCATTGCCTGACCCGCAATTGGACGCGAAGGTACTCACTCACAGGGGATCAGGCGACACGGTATCTCCTCCGATAAGCGCCCGGCGTCGCATTCATTGAGCGGGTGAATTCCCGAATCAGGTGACTATGATCACTGAAGCCGCTCTCCAGGGCGATCGTGGTAATGGTGTCGTCCGTCTCCACCAGAAGTTGGCAGACTTTTCCGATACGAAACTGACGGATGTAGGCAGAGGGGGTGAACTGAAAGGCTTTTTTGAAGTGACGCTGAAAACCACGGACGGACATGCGGGCAAGGCGGGCGAGATCGTCCACCGCCACAGGTGAAGCGAAGTGATCCCGGATGTGCTCGAGCACCGGAGTGAACTGAACGAAGGGAGAGGCGATGTTGGCGGCTTTTTGCAGGTCCCTGGAGACACCGGCGAGGCCGATTACGAGCCCGTCCGTGCCGCGCAACGGAATCTTCGAAGTGACATACCAGTCAGGGCAGGCGGGATGGCGCATCACCATCTCCACCCGTCCCCAGATTTCCTCTCCGGCGAGGACCCTTTGATCGTCGCGTGTGTAGTGGTCAGCGAGGTAGGCCGGGATGAAATCATGATCGGTACGGCCGACAACCCTGTCCGGATCGGCGAAGCCGTGCGCGAGATGCATGATCCGGCTGGCGTAGCGGTAGATGCCCTGCGCATCCTTGATGAAGAACCGGGTATCCGGATACGCATCGAACAGGCGCAGTCCATGCCCGGGCGCGAGTTGTGCGAGGAAATCGACAGGCGGGGGCAGGGTTTCGTCCATTCGCTTCCCAGTAAGCATCAAACCCATCGGATTGGCAATCTTTTGGCGTAATCGTCCACAAATCTGCCGTCGCAATCCAAGCGATATCCGGAACCCGGTGTCAGAATAACTTAAGATGCCTGGAAACTCTCCAGGACAGACACTGCCCCCACCAACTCTATGGCCATCACCTATCTGAAATCCGGCAAGCCCGAAACCCAACGTAGCGACGATGACGCCAAGGTGCGTGGCATAGTCGAAAGCACGCTCGCTGACATCGCCGCCCGGGGGGATGAAGCCGTGCGTGAACTGTCCGTCAAGTTCGACCGATACGACCCGCCCGGCTTCAAGCTGAGCCCCTCTGAAATCGAAGCGGCGATGGCCAGGGTCCCGGCCAGCGACCTTGCCGATATCCAGTTCGCCCAGGCTCAGATCCGCCGTTTTGCCGAAGCCCAGCGTGCCACGATGACCGATCTCGAGGTCGAAACGCTCCCCGGTGTGATCCTCGGCCACAAACACATCCCCGTGCCCTCCGTCGGTTGCTACGTGCCGGGCGGTAAGTTCCCCATGGTCGCCTCGGCCCACATGTCCGTGTTGACCGCGTCCGTGGCCGGCGTGCCGCGGATCGTCGCTGCGGCTCCGCCTCAAAACGGCGCCCCCCATCCCGCGATTGTCGCGGCCATGCACCTGGGCGGCGCACACGAGATCTACGTTCTGGGCGGCATGCAGGCGATCGGGGCTATGGCCCTGGGAACGGCGACGATCGACCCCGTGGACATGATCGTCGGCCCCGGTAACGCCTTTGTGGCCGAGGCCAAGCGCCAACTCTTCGGCCGCGTGGGCATCGACCTCCTCGCCGGGCCGACCGAGACATTGGTGATCGCGGACGACACGGTCGATGCCGAGCTTTGCGCGACCGATCTGCTCGGGCAGGCCGAACATGGTTACAACTCGCCCGCTATCCTGCTGACGAATTCATTCCCACTCGCCCACGCGACCCTCGCGGAAATCGATCGTCTTCTCGACATCCTGCCCACGGCGGAAACCGCGCGCACCTCGTGGCAGGAATACGGTGCCGTGATCCACTGCGACACCTATGAAGAAATGCTGGCCGTGGCCGAGGAGATTGCGTCCGAGCACGTGCAGGTCATGACCGACCGCGATGACTGGTTCCTGGAAAACATGACCTGTTACGGAGCATTGTTCCTCGGTCCGCGAACCCATGTGGCCAACGGCGACAAGGTAATCGGGACCAACCACACCCTGCCGACCCGCAGAGCCGGGCGCTACACCGGCGGCCTCTGGGTTGGTAAATTTCTAAAAACCCACACCTACCAAAAGATCGTCACCGATGAAGCGGCGACCCTGCTTGGCAAATACGGCTCACGGCTGTGCCTGCTCGAGGGGTTCGTGGGCCATGCCGAGCAGTGCAATATGCGCGTCCGCCGTTATGGTCGTGAAGACGTGGCGTATGGCGCCGCAGCCGAATAATACCGTCTGTTGCCTGAAGACACTCTCACTAAAGACCCGATCAGAAACTCGAACCGGAAGCAGTAAGCACCATGTCGACCGAGATCTATCCGTCCAAACCCCGGGGTAAAATCCCCAATAGCCGGTTTCCCCTGTTGGTTCACCGCAACGCTGTCCCCGGTGCCGGAGCCGAGGCGATGAAGACCCGGCTTCGCGCCAACGGTTGGTCCAACAACTGGGAATACCCCGGCGTTTACGAGTATGCCCACTTCCATTCCACCACCCATGAGTGCCTCGGATGCGCCAACGGTTGGATGGAATTCAATGTTTCGGCCGGGGAAGGCGGATGGACCCGTCTGCGCATCAGCACCGGCGACGTGGTCGTCATCCCTGCCGGAGTCAGTCACGAGATGATCGCCCAGTCCGATGACATTCACATGTGTGGCGGCTACCCGAACGGGCGCGATTGGGACGACATCCAGGAGGCCTTCCTTAGCGATGAAGATTACAGGCAGGCGTGCAAACGTATCATGATGCTGCCCATTCCCGACCGCGATCCCGCGACCGGAGAGCCGATGGCGGAATGGCACGCCGCCCCGTCATCGGTCGATGGCGGCTGGAATGACTGGCGCACCAGCCTCGATGCCAGGTCCGCTAAAATCGAAACTGCATGAACGAGGCGCCGCCAACGATCCGCCCGCACCGCATCACTCGCGGGGATGGTCCTGTCCTGCTGCTGCTCCACGGCGTGACGCGCTGCGGGGCGGACTGGGAGCCGCTTTTCCCGGCCCTCACAGAAGATTGGACCGTCATCGCGCTCGATCAACGCGGTCACGGCGCGTCACCACGAGCGGACCGCTACCTTGTCACCGACTACATCGCTGATGCCGTGCGCTTTGTCCGGGAGGAAGTCACCGAGCCGGTCATCGTCGTCGGGCATTCACTCGGCGCGATGGTGGCCGCCGCTGTTGCTGCGGAGTTGCCGGACCGGGTGCGAGGCATCGTGCTCGAAGATCCTCCCTTTCACACCATGGGCAATCGCATCGCGGGCAGCGCGTGGCAGGCGCAGTTCAGCGGTATGAAAGAAGCCGCACGAAAGGGCGGCAGCACGGAAGAAATCACCGACGTCCTCGCGGACATCCGTCTCCCGGCCAGCGGCGGAGGCTTCAAACGCCTTGGCGAGTTGCGCGAGCGTGCCTCGCTGGCCTGGAGCGCGCAATGCGTCTCTCATCTTGACCCGGAGGTTCTCTCACCTGTAATTGAGGGCCGATGGCTCGATGGTTATGACTTTCCGAATCTGCTGTCAGACATTACTTGTCCTGTGCGGCTGCTGCAGGGAGACCCGCAGGCGGGAGGTGCCCTCATGGATGGCGATGCCGAAACCCTCACGGCCATTGTTTCAGACTGCCACCATCAGCGTTTCCCCGGCTGCGGGCATCAGCTCCACCGCGATCGTCCGTCAGAGGTGCTGCGGGCCCTGAACGCATTCATCAGCTCAAAAAAGTAACGGCCCACGGAACACACTGAATCTCACGGAACACTGACCTGATAAATCCTCATCACTCTCAATCTCCACCCTTTATCTGAAATTCTGTGAAATTCCGTGCCCTTTGATGCATCGCATCCATCTCCGGCTTCGCCTCCGGTTGTGGGTAGCCCCTCCCCGCCAGAAAATGAAAAGCAAACTCCCCCTTTCCCTCCTCCTCATCACCCTCTTCTCCCCGGCAGCCGGGGCCGAAAGCGCGGACCTCTTTGACAAATCGAACCTCGCCGCGTGGTGCATCGTGCCCTTTGACTCGCAGAAGCGTTCCCCCGAGGCGCGGGCCGAGATGGTCGCGAAGATGGGGATCACCAAGATCGCCTACGACTGGCGGCAGGAGCATGTCGCGGAGTTCGAGCAGGGAATTCTCGCCTACCGGAAACACGGGATCGAGTTCTTTGCTTTCTGGGGTCAGCACGAGGAAGCCTTTGCGCTCTTTAAGAAATACGGGCTCAGCCCCCAGCTCTGGATCATGATGAAAGAGCAGGGCGAGACGCAGGACGAAAAGATCAAAAACGCGGCGGAGGGTCTCCTCCCCCTCCTTGAAAAGGCGAAAGCGCTCGGCAGCCAAGTCGGTCTCTATAACCACGGCGGCTGGTCCGGCGAGCCCGAGAACATGGCCGCGGTCTGTGAATACCTGAAGAAGAACCACGGCACGGAAAACGTCGGCATCGTCTACAACCTCCACCACGGCCATTCACACCTCGACCGACTTCCTGCGGCGATCGAGCGGATGAAACCCCATCTTCTCTGCCTCAACCTCAACGGCATGGACATCGCGGGCGACACGGAGGGCCGCAAGATTCTCCCGCTCGGAGTCGGCACGGAGGATGTGAAGGTCCTGCGTCAGATCCGTGCGAGCGGCTACAGCGGTCCGATCGGGATTCTGAATCACACCTACGAAGACGCCGAAGGCCGGCTCCTCGATAATCTCGACGGGCTCGCCTGGCTCGTCCCCCAGCTCGACGACGCGCCGCCCGCGGCGAAGCCTACCTACCGCACCTGGAGCGAGGCAAAGGCCAAAGCAGAGGCGAATTCCCCCTCACCTGCTCCCACCGCCCCCGCCAAAGCGAGCGCAGTGCCCTCCCTCAGCGATGAATTCGGCAAGGCCCTTTCGGGCGGTCTGCTGCTCGATGGCAAACCCGAGTTTCACGCTTTGCCCTTTACGATCGAATGCCGGGTCAAACTCGAGAGCAAAGATCGTTGGAACATTCTCGTCGCCTGCAATCCCAAGTCGGCAAGCACTCATTGGGCGCTCTACACCCGCGCAGGAAGCGGCACTCTCGCCCTCTACCTGCCCGGTCGCGGCGGCGATTACGATTCGGGCGTCGACCTCTGCGACGGCCAGTGGCACAACCTCGTCGCGAGCGTCAGTGAGGAAATGGTCACGCTCTGGGTCGATGGCAAAATGGTCTTTGAAAAGCCCACTGCTCCCGCCGGGCCGGTGCGGGATGCCAAGGTCGAGTCCATCGCCTTCGGTCGGCTCGTCGAGGGCACGATAGGCTGCGACGGCATCATCGACGATGCCCGCCTCTCCCGCGGTGTCATGAAACCCCGCCCCGGGAACGCTCCGCGCCTGCGCATGGACAACACCCTCGGGCTCTGGTCATTCGACGACCTCGGGTCCGGCGCTCCTGTCGTCAAAGCGCCCGCCCCGGCGCCTTTCACCCCCGGGCTGCCGCCGCTCAACAAAGCGGACAACGAGCACTGGGAGGAGTTCGTCAATCGCGAGCGTGCCTTCGACTACTACGGCAAGCAGGCGCTCCATTTCATGAAACAAAAACCGCTCCCCGGGCTCATCCCCGCCTTTCCCGGGATGGACGGAGGCCAGCAGGGCCACTGGGGCAATCAGAACGATCAGGTCACCTGGCGCGACGGCCGTTTCGCCGCGAGCGATCTCGGCAGCGTCTTCAGCACCGTCTTCAAAGGCGCGGGCCTGACGATACCAAAAGGCGTCTGTGTCCGCTTCGATGACAAGGCGGCGGTCTTTGATCCCGCGACCCTTTCCTTTCCCCTGATCTGGACAGGCGGCTTCGTGAAGCTCAACGACAACCGTCACGGCTTCATGGGCGGCGGGCAGATGGACGGCGAAGTCGTCGCCAAGTCCGATCTCAAGCAAACAGGCGAATACCACGGATTCTACCGGAGCGGCAAAGAAGTGATCTTCTCCTATACCGTTGATGGGAAAACCCGGCTCGTCACGGCGCGGGGTGAAGACAAAGACCTCAGCGCGCTGACGAAGGGCGGTCCCGCGCAATGGCCGCAGTGGCTCGAGACAAAAGGCGAGTTGGGCAACCAGACACCCTTCGCCACCGACCGCCTCACGATTCCATTTGAGAATCCCCACGGCACCCTGTTTTTCATCACCGCCCACGATTTTTTCAGCGACGGCACCGCCGCGATCGCCACAATGGCCGGCGAAGTCTGGCTCGTCAAAGGCATCGATGAAAAGCTCGAGAAACTGCGTTGGAAACGTTTTGCCACCGGCCTGCACCAGTCACTCGGCGTCAAAGTCGTGAAGGACAAACTCTACGTCCTCGGCCGCGACCAGATCACCTGCCTGCACGATCTCAACGGCGACGACGAAGCCGACTTCTACGAGTGCGTCACCACCGCGATGCAGACCTCGCCCGGCGGGCACGACTTCATCGTCGGACTCGAGACCGATGCCGAAGGACGTTGGTATTTTGCCTCGGGCAATCAGGGCGTCTGCCGCATTACAAAGGTGGGGCAGACATTCCTGTCTGCCTCTGATGCCGACGCCGAAGCCGAAGCCGAACAGCAGACAGGAATGTCTGCTCCACCTTATTTAGAAGTCCTCGCGACCGGATTCCGCAATCCCAACGGACTCGGCATCTCACCCGACGCTCGTTTTCTCACCACGAGCGTGCAGGAAGGCGACTGGACCCCCGCGACGAGCATTTGCCAGATCGAGCTCGGCAAAAACGAAGGCGCCCACTTCGGCGCCGGTGGTCCGAAAGAAGGCGGGACCCCCGAACCCGTCCTGATGTATCTGCCCCGCGGCGAAGACAACAGCGGGAGCAGCCAGGCCTTCATCTCCGGCGACCAATGGGCCCCGCTCCAGGGCGACGGCAATCTCGTCCATCTTTCCTCGGGCGGCGGCAGCGCCTGGCTC
>Ga0105045_10003994_pt1 | contig 12787 bp, 9 predicted proteins | sample MAT02_FD_78089 | JGI IMG/M metagenome (GOLD analysis project Ga0105045, IMG submission 78089) | Freshwater microbial communities from Lake Fryxell liftoff mats and glacier meltwater in Antarctica - MAT-02 (megahit assembly) | ecosystem: Environmental > Aquatic > Freshwater > Ice > Liftoff...
ACCTGGCCAATCAACGCACAAGACTATGATCTGTCAGGTGTATATAGCGAAGTATATCAAAGTATATCGGTGTGCGATTCGGTCTATTGGCTACATTTGACTATCAAAAACGATATAGATATCTATACTCCCAACATCATCAGCACGAGCGGACCGAATAATTATTTCACTCTGTTCAGCAATAATAGTTCCGTAGCTGTAGAGGTGATGAACATCTATGACCGCTGGGGAAATCTGATCTACACCAAGCAAAACTTCCCACTCAATGACCCTACCTCTGGCTGGAATGGCAAGATGAGCGGCAAAGATGTAATTCCCGGCGTATATGTATGGATCGCACAACTGCGTCTGCCTGACGGTACGCAAGTAACCAAGCAAGGCGATGTAACGGTGATTAGGTAAATTGTTTTTTGGGTATTTTGGTGTTGGCTATTAGCGGTTGGCTGTTAGCTTTTGGCTATTTTTTTAAAGGTGTAATGAACAGTCTCCAACCCACGGTTTTAACCATGGGATTATAAAAGCGAAGGAATGTTTCACAATTCCTCTTATCAAAACATTTATCGAAGAGTCAAGTTAAAGACTTGACACCACCTGAGCGTAGGTGCAGCTTACGCTTAGCGGTGCCAAAAAGCAGATTGACAAATCAAGCAGATTAACAAATTCAGTAGTTCCTCAGTTTAAGCAATTGATATCAAACATTTATTCCAGTAGATTATTTTCAATTGCGATCCTAACCAAGCCTACACTATTTCTAGCGTTAAGTTTTGATAATAGGCTAGATCTGTGGGATTCTACGGTTTTGAGGCTTATAAAAAGGCTATCAGCAATCTCTTGAGTGGTAAACTCTTGTGCGATAAGCTTCAATACTTCTTTTTCACGCCTAGAGAGTTTTGGAAAGAAGGCTGCTGACTTGCTAGAGGCTTTACGTTCGTTCATCAGTCCTTTCATGATCGTTTCTGTCACCTCTTTGCTGAAGTAAGAATCTCCAGCCGCTACTGTCCTTATAGCTTTTAATAGCTCTTCACGACCTGTGTTTTTAAGGATATAACCTTTGGCACCATTATTAAGTATTTCGGATACAAAACTCTCTTCATTAAACATGCTGATGGCAAGTACTTTTACATTGGGGAAATCAGATTGAATGTTTTTACAAACTTCTATACCACTCATACCCGGTAGATTTACATCTAACAATACTATATCGATGCTATTTTCTTTTAGTAAAGTTGTCACTGATAATCCTTCATAACACCTACCTACTACAAACAGATCAGGCTCAACTTTTAATATAGATTCTATACCATCAACAAACATCGTGTGGTCATCAGCGATTAATATATTTACCATAATGAATGATTTAAATTATTATAATGAAATAAAGCACAAAATTAAGGGCATTTATATGAAAAAACATCGGGTAAACACCCAAAATAAAATTCAGTGAATACAATGAGAGTTAGATTTTTGATTCCTCGTACCTTTGCAGTATCACAAATGAATATATACGTAATGATTATGTATCTAAAAAAAAATGGATTCGATGCTTTCTTAAAATATTTCAGTTTCGCCAATTTCCTCATCGTGCTATTGATATATATCGTCATATTTGCAAAGGTCGGAAGCCTTGTATCCCAAAAAGTAACTAATCTTGTGAACCATCAGACTGAGGTCGTTTCGATTAATTATGTTAAGTGATCACAAAAATAATAAATTGCAGTCAACATCATAAAGTTCCACTGCCTCAAAGATAAGAAATAGCGTGATAAGTTAAAGAACTTTTCAATATAATATTCTCGATTTTATTTTAGAACAACAACTAGGTCGGTAAAAGGGTTGGATTTGAATAATGAAAAAGTGGTTTATTACTTTGTGACCAAGGAGATCAATTCATCTTTGCTCACAAGGCTAATAAAGGAGTAATTAGAAATAAGAATTTTTATATTCTATGAACGCCATTCTCCATTTCCAACTCCCCTACCGATTATTTCAAAAAAAAAATGAATATTAAAAATCATAATTTAACCAGGTGTAGTATGCCAAAATAAAATAAAATTCGTCAATAAAAAGCGAATAAAGATGTAAATACTCATTGGGATTTGACTGTTGCATTAAAAGTAAAGGCCGCAAAAAGTTGTGGTCTTTACTTTTGCTTTTTAAGAGGTGCAAGGTCATTTATTCTAATTTAATATCTTGGAAATTCACGTATTATATTATTAGTTATTTTCTCACAAGCATTTTTTACCCACATACTAACTAAAACTTACAAATATTTTTTTACTTTTGGCAATATATTAGGATGTCTGTATGCAAAGACCAAAACAAATACTCATAGTAATTATAGCATTGTGCCTCAGCACAAGCCTATCTGCACAATACGTTAAAGATAGTATATACAACTACAACCAGTTAAATCAATTGCTAGAAATGGCTAGATCAAACAAAGATCAAAAACAATTAGCGGGGATTTATCTAGCATTAGCAAACTACGAAAGCGACTATTTTGGAGATTATGGCAAATCTTTTGAATATTATAAAAGAGCTTTAGAATACTCAAAGATACTCGGTGACAGGTCGGGAATGGAGGATATAAATTTTGCGATAGCCAAAAGATATAGAGATTCCGGTTTATATAGTGAAGCCATAGAGTTGCTTCAAGACTTGATATTAAAAGCTAGCTTAAAAAATGACACCACTAAATTAATTAAACTTTACTACCAAACCAACAAAGTCTATAAAGCTAAAGGAGATGGCGACAATGCAATCAAAAATCTAAACAAGGCCATTAGCCTCAATATAACGGTGAAAGATTCAGTAATGTTAATCAATATACTTTTTGACAAAATAGAGGCTTTTGAACTTAATTACGAACTGGACAGTGCTTTGATTGCAGCGTTTAAAGTCTTAAAAATCGTCACCGATACCAAAAATCATGAGCTCGCCAGTAAGTCACTTTACCACATTGGGTATATCAACCTCCTCCTAGCTGATGCACCCAAAGCCATTAAATATTTTCACAAAAGTGAGTACCTGACTTATTATCAACCTTATAATGAGCAGCGCAAAAAGCTATATTTCCAAATGTCGAAGGCTTATGAGTTATCTAATAATTATCCTTACGCACACCTTTATCTCAAAAAATATTCGGCACTGAACGATAGCATTCTCAATAAAAACAGAATAGAGTCATTTGCAAATCTAGCAGTAAAGTACGGTTCCAAAGACAAACAATCAAGTATAGAAATCCTGAAAATCGACAATCAATATGCAGAAGAAAGAAACCGCGCGCAACGTAAAATCCTATATTTTCTTGCTGTCGGCCTAGGCTTAGTATTAATAGCAGGCTACTATGTCATCAAATGGTATGATCAACGAATCAATGCCACTAGAATCATCAATGAGCAAAGAGAAGAAATCAATGAGCAAAAAATTAGAGAACTCGAAGACAATATCAAAATGAGCAGCATGCGCTCTGTTATAGAAGGCCAAGAGAACGAACGCGAGCGCATTGCAAAAGACTTACATGATAGCTTAGGAGGTCTGTTGAGTACACTAAAACTACAATTCGATCAAGTAAGTGCTAAAAATACGCTTTTGCTAGAGCAAAAAGAATTTCACAAAACTCACTCACTACTTGATATTGCAGTAAATGAAGTCAGAAACATCTCTCGCAATCTGCAACCTAGCTCACTCCAAGATCTTGGTTTAGTGCCTGCCATAAAAGACTTAATCAACAGATTTGAAGGTGAAGGATATCCAGAAATCGACTTCCAACACTATAACTTACCACCTAAATTAGACAAAATGATTGCTCTATCAGTATATAGAGTCATCCAAGAACTACTCAATAACACACTGAAACATGCTCATGCAAAAGAGATTTTGCTACAGATAGATACTGAAGACGACGAACTAGTGATCCAATACGAAGATGATGGTGTGGGGTTCAATCCTAAAAACCTAAGTAAGCGTGGTATGGGTGTTGATAATATCAAGTCGCGAATCAACTACCTGCATGGAAGTATTTTCTTTGATTCAAAAGAGGGTTTTGGAACATCAGTTTTGATCAGAGTAAAATATATTTGATTGTGAAAAAACTTTTAGATCATATAAAATCACCTAGCCCGATACAGCTTATCCAAAGCGAATTATTGAGAAAAAGAAAAATCAAGTTATATATAAAAAGAGAAGATCTATTGCATCCCATCGTCTCTGGCAACAAATGGCGCAAATTAAAATATAATCTTAAACACGCAATTGATAGCCAAAAGTCTCCTATTATCACCTTTGGAGGTTCATTTTCAAATCATCTGTATGCTACAGCAGGAGCCTGTCATGCACTAGGCATCCCATCTATAGGCATCGTAAGAGGTGAGATAGATTCTGAAAACCCCACTTTAAAGTTTTGCTTATCGCACAATATGAATCTCATACCTTGTAGTAGAAGTGACTACAGAGAAGGACAGCAATCACAATCGTTCAAAAACCTCTTGAGTGCCTACCCTACTGCTCATGTTGTACCTGAAGGAGGAACCAATGAGCTAGCATTAGTGGGCATTGCTGAGTTATGGGAAGAAATAAAAACTCAGTTTAGAAACGCACCAGAGTTCACATGCTTACCCGTGGGCACAGGTGGAACTGCTGCTGGACTACTCTCTAATATGCCTGAGGACTGCCTTCTCGTAGGATATTCAGCATTAAAAACTGACCATCTGTATAATGAAGTCTGTAATTTGTTGGGTATAACGTCCAGAATTAACCTGTATATCAAAACCCAATACCATTTTGGTGGTTATGGCAAGACAGACTTCAGTTTGCTTTCTTTTATCCGCAATTTTGAAAAAGAGCATAATATCCCTTTAGACCCAATCTATACAGGCAAAGCCATGTATGGATTAATGGCTGATATAGAACAAGGGAAATTTCCTCCAGGAAGTACTCTTTTATTTATTCATACTGGTGGACTACAAGGTATAAATGGAGTAAAGTATCTAGCTTATAAATAATAAGGTAGTACTAGAATGATTATCGGATCAAAAGATCATTAGATAGTTTTTAGTTAAATATTATATAAAATTCTTTTTTAAAAAATTATACACCTCGTAAATTAGTTCAAAATGGGAAATGTGCAAAAATGTAAATGGGAAAATGCGTGTTTTTGGGCATAAACACCTAATAATTAAAAATAAGTATTAAAAAAATAGACAAATATTTTGATAGTATAATTCCATTTCCTTATTTTGCACTAATTTTTATTAAACAATTAATTCAAGATGTCACAAATCGCAGAACAAGTAAAGAAAATTATCATTGACAAACTAGGTGTCGATGAGTCAGAAGTAACCAATGAGGCTAGCTTCACTAATGATTTAGGTGCTGATTCACTAGATACAGTAGAACTAATAATGGAGTTTGAAAAAGAGTTTGATGTATCAATACCAGATGACCAAGCTGAAAAAATCCAGACAGTTGGTGACGCAATAGCATTCATCGAGACTAGCAAAGCATAATAAATTCGATTTTAAGATTTAAGATCCACATTGGCAAAGCCAATGTGGATCTTTTGTTGTAAAATGCTGTTAGTTTATCGTATTAACAGCCTTTGTATTTTAGGATTAGAATAGAGAAGTCCTGGTAGTTAGGTTTTAAACCGATGTTAACAATTAGTAATAGTTGTGAATCATAGTTATGTGAAAAAGTAATATTTTTTCACTTACTCTCTTTCTTAGATCATACTATATTTATCGAAAACCAGCTTAATTCATTTGGATTAAGTAGTAGATATCAATTAAATAGCAAAATAGAGAGAAAAATTTAGGTTGATATTACATTTTGTAAGAAAAAATTCTGAATTTTGACCTTAACTAATATTATCAAAACTTATGAGGAGAGTTGTAGTAACAGGTATAGGCGCATTGACACCCATTGGGAACACATACAAAGCTTATGTAGAAGGTCTTAAAAATGGAGTAAGTGGTGCCGATTTAATCACTAGATTCGATGCTTCCAGATTTAAAGTAAGGTTTGCTTGCGAGCTGAAAAACTTTGATATAGAAGCTTTTATGCCTAGAAAAGATGCAAGAAGATTAGATCCTTTCGCTCAGTATGCTATGGTTGTAGCTGATGAAGCTTTTCAGATGTCAGGATTAGACCTTGCTACTATTAACTTAGATCGTGCCGGTGTAATCTGGGGTACTGGAATTGGTGGATTTGAAACTATCGAACACGACATCACAGAAGCAGCTCTTTCCACAGGTGAGCCTCGTTATAGCCCGTTTTTGATACCAAAGCTTATAGGCGATATCGCACCAGGTCATATATCAATCAAGTATGGCTTCCGCGGTATCAACTACGGAACGGTATCTGCTTGTGCATCCTCTACACACTCGATCATAGCATCATTTGACTATATCCGCATGGGTAGAGCTGACATTATGATTACAGGAGGATCTGAAGCAGCAATTACTAAAACAAGCGTGGGCGGATTTTCAGCTATGAAAGCCATGTCAGAACGCAATGACGACCCCAAAACAGCCAGCAGACCTTTTGACAGAAATCGCGATGGTTTCGTCCTTGGCGAAGGTGGAGGTGCACTCGTACTAGAAGAATATGAGCACGCAATCAAACGAGGTGCGACTATATATGCAGAAGTGATAGGCGGCGGTATGACTGCAGATGCTTATCACATGACAGCACCACATCCGGATGGCTTAGGTGCTCGCAACGTGATGCTCACAGCCATAGAAGACGCTAAAATCAATCCGTCTGATATCGATTATGTAAATGTACATGGTACTTCCACGCCTCTCGGCGACATCGCAGAATCTAAAGCTATCCAAGCTGTTTTTGGCGATGCAGCTTATGATCTTAACATCAGCAGTACCAAGTCAATGACTGGTCACTTGCTAGGTGGTGCTGGAGCTATAGAAGCAATCGCAGGAATAGCTGCTATCACAGAAGGTTTTATACCACCTACGATCAATCATTTCACAGATGATCCAGCGTTTGATACTAGACTGAATTTTACATTTAATCAAGCGCAAGAGCGCAAAATTAATATCATGTTGAGCAATACATTTGGTTTTGGTGGACACAATGCATCGCTGATATTAAAAAGATTTGTAGGTTGATTGTTAACTACCTCAAGCGTTTTTATAACCTCAATATCTCTAGTGACAAGGAATTTGCTCAGAGGATCAAGCCAATTATAGGTTTCACACCTACCAGATTGCACCTATTTCAGACGGCTTTTTATCATAAATCTATGAACAATGAGACCCCTGATAGACCGACCAACGAAAGATTAGAATACCTAGGAGATGCTATACTCTCGACAATAGTTGCAGAATACCTTTTTAAGAAATATCCAAATAAGGATGAAGGCTTTCTGACCAAAATGCGATCCAAAATCGTAAAACGACATACACTCAATGAAATAGCCGAGCATATGCAACTGGATCTAATCCTCGCCGACTACAGCATGGGCAAACTAAGCAGTTCAATGCTGGGTAATGCTTTTGAAGCAATGGTTGGCGCAATATACCTCGAGTTCGGATATGAAAAAACTAAGTCTCATATCATCAAAAATATCCTAATGAAGTATCTAGATATGAATGATCTCGAGATACGTGATGACAATCACAAATCACAACTACTTGAATGGTGTCAAAAAAATAATAAAACTATAAACTTCCTAACTTTGGCTAAATTTAAAATCGATAAAAGAGATTGCTTTAAAGTAGCCATCGTAATAGACGACAGAGAAATATCTACCGCAGAAGACTTCAATAAAAAATCAGCGGAGCAATCAGCTGCATTATTAGCACTAGAAAAACTTAACCTTATTTAATATGGGTTGTTATTAACCTGATTTTAGAATTTATTTAGATATTAAACAGATTATCAAATGGACTCTCTTACGCAGATTGTATTAGGTGCTGCAGTTTCAGAAGCAGCCTTAGGTAAAAAAATAGGTAATAGAGCTATGGTTTGGGGAGCAATAGCTGGCACAATTCCAGACTTGGATGTCGTCTCTAACCTATTCATGACACCTATCCAATCCCTTGCCTTTCATAGAGGAATCACGCACTCTGCTTTGATAGATTTATTATTGGCGCTTGGAATGGGGTTTATAGTGCATAAAATGTATGCATGGCACAACCATAAGTGGGTCGGTATGACCTCATGGTTGATTTTGTTAATATTCGTAACACTTACACCATCTTTGGTCAGTGGTTTATCAGTTTTTGGTGTCGTGTGGAGTTTAATTTTTGGTGGAATAGGTGGCTGGTTGGTGTATCATAGATATCAAAGGCCTGGTTATAAAACTGCAGAAGCTTCTATTTGGGAATGGCAATGGATGTTTATATTAGCCTTAGTTACGCACCCGATTCTAGACTGTTTCACCACGTATGGCACACAAATACTCCTTCCGTTCTCGACTGACCGTGTGAGTTTTAACAATATAGCCGTGGCAGATCCCGCCTATACACTACCCTTTTTGACCTGCGTCATCATTGCTATGTTTTATAAGAAAGATGATCCCAAAAGACGTTTTTGGAACTATTTAGGCCTGACTATTAGTAGTCTATATATGCTATTCACGATATATAACAAGTCAAAGATCAATACTATATTTACCGAATCCCTAGATAGTCAAGGCATAATATATAATAGATATATGACCTCACCAACCATTCTGAATAATGTACTTTGGACCGGTATAGCAGAGACTGACAGTGCTTATTATTACGGTAGTTATTCATTTTTCGATAAGGAAAAAAAAATTAATTTTAATAAGCTAAAAAAATCAGATCAAAGTTTTAGTCAAGGTTTATCAAATGATCCAACCTTAAAGACGCTTCGGTGGTTTAGCAATGACTATTTCATACTCGAGCAAGCGAATCAGGATTCACTAAAGTATTATGACTTAAGGTTTGGTACCTTTAGAACTTCTGAGAAAAGTGAAGATAAGTTTGTTTTTAATTTTGATATCCAACGAGAAGGCGATACTTATACTCTTTTGAACCAAGGCAACGGACCGAAGGATACTAAAATTGGCGAGATCTTTAAAGTACTTTGGCGAAGGATGATGGGTAATGTTGATTAATGTCTATAGATATTGATTGTAAAAATTATACAAATAAAATAAAAAATTTATCAATTATTACCAAAAAGTCAATACTACATCAATAAAGATTAGTGCGAAGACCCACCAATCAAAAAAGGCAAAAAAGTAAAAACCATAGATTTTGGCGATAAATATAGCAGTTTAGTCTAATCTAATGGACAATTTGTGATAAATACATTAATTTTATGGCTTTGATGAATAATTGAGTATGCGATATTTCAATATGGTACACCGATCATTAAACATAAATTAGAGTAGATTTAGAATAATAGATGAAATATAGTCAATGAAAATTTATCTCAAGGTCATAAAAGAAAGCTTTCTACAAGCGTTAGATGCGCTTTGGGGTAGTAAACTGCGTACATTCTTGTCTTTACTAGGTATTACTATCGGTATATTTTGTATTATTACTGTCAAATCTGCAGTGGATTCTCTTCAGGAGACCATCGTAAGCGGATTTAATGAACTTGGTAGTGATGTGATTTACCTTGACAAAATGCCTTGGAATGAGGATCCAGGACAAAATTATTGGAAGTATGCCAAAAGGCCAAATCCTTCATGGGATGATTATAAAGCGATACAAAATAAGTCAAAGTTAGCCTCAGACGCATCCTTCACAATATTTACTGGAGGTAGGTCGATCAAATTTCGCTCAGAGATAGTATCTAATGCCTCTATAATGGGTTCTACTTTCGAATATGCCAATATCCAAGACCTTAAAATTGCTGAGGGTAGATATTTTACTAGATTAGAGTACGAAACAGGATCAAACAAGCTCATTTTAGGCTATAAAGTATATAATCAATTATTCAAAAACATCAATGGTATAGGAAAAGAAGTAAAACTTTTTGGGCAAACCTTCCAAGTCATAGGTTACCTTAAGTCTGAAGGTGACAATATGTTTAACTTCATTAATTTTGACGAAGTGATGTGGATGGGCTTCAATAGTATCAAAAAATTTGTTAATGTAAAAGATGATTCATCTGTAGGTAAACTCATGAATATCAAGGCTAAACCTAATGTATCTCTGGCGGAACTAAAGGATGAAGTCGCAGGAATCATTCGAGCAGAACGACGATTGAAACCAAAGGAAAAAGACAACTTTGCACTCAATGAGCTGTCTATGCTTTCTCAGATATTAGACAAGGTATTTGGAGTATTAAATATCGCAGGTTTTTTGATAGGTATTTTTTCCTTGGTTGTAGGCATGTTTAGTGTAGCAAATATCATGTTTGTATCAGTCAAAGAACGAACGAGCATCATAGGAATCAAAAAAGCCCTTGGTGCTAAGCGATATATCATTCTTCTTGAGTTTCTTATCGAAGCGATTGTCTTGTGTTTGATAGGTGGTGCTATAGGATTAGTGATTGTATTCATTACTCTAAAACTCGTATCCGCAGTTATCCCTTTCCAAATGAACTTGTCCCTTACGAATACTTTGATAGGTGTAGTGTCATCCATCGTAGTGGGTATCATAGCTGGAATTTTTCCAGCTATAAAAGCTTCAGGTATGGATCCTGTGGAAGCTATTCGATCATAAAAAGTCAAAAATAGGAACAAAAAAGGCCCACAAGATAAATTGTGAGCCTTTTTTATATTTATATTTAATTGATGTCTGAAGATAACACCAATTGTATGTGTAAAATAGTTCGAAATAACGAAACATGCTTTTTATTCAGTCGATTCAAAATCTTTGCATAGCCTTTTGCTATAGAAATCTTTTTTTGAACAAAAATCGATAAAAAAGATAAAGTACATTGGACTATTTTATATTACTAATGGCATAATGATCTATTCTTCTTCCTCGATTAATGCTTCATCTCTACGGATAACAGTTACATCTGCTATAGATTCTTTGTCGCCGATTTTGATTACTTTTACACCTTGCGTTGCTCTACCCATGATTCTGACTGCAGATACTGGAGTACGTATCACTATGCCATCAGCTGTGGTAATCATTAAGTCATCAAACTCACCTACGTACTTTATAGCTACTAGTTTACCAGTCTTATCAGTGATGTTAATGGTTTTGACACCTTTCCCACCTCGATTGGTAATTCTGTAATCTTCTAAAGGCGAACGCTTGCCATTTCCTTTTTCGGATACCACAAAGATGCTAAAATCAGCACGTGTAGGATTCGCTGATAACATTCCTATCACCTCATCTTGCTCATTGACTAACCTCATGGCTTTTACACCCGCTGCGCCTCTTCCCATAGGTCTAACTTTCTCCTCGTTAAATCGGATAGCTCTACCCTCTCTATTTGCTAGGATGATTTCGTTTGTACCAGATGTAAGTTTTGCTTCTAAGAGCGTATCACCTTCATTTATAGTTATCGCATTGATACCATTTGTTCTAGGTCTTGAGAAAGCCTCTACTATGGTTTTTTTGACCATGCCCTTTTTGGTAGCAAAGATGATATAATTATTATTGATAAACTCCTCGTCGTTGAGGTTTTCTATTTTGATTACTGCTTTGACTTTGTCATCCGCAGGCATAGCGAGTAGATTTTGTATTACTCTACCTTGTGCAACTTTACTAGCTTCAGGTATCTCGAATGCTCGCAACCAGAAACATCTACCTTGCTCTGTAAACAACAATAAGTAGTTGTGATTATGTGCAATAAACATTTGCTCTACAAAATCCGTATCTCTAGTTTTAGCGCCTCTCGATCCTCTACCACCACGTGATTGCTGCTTGAACTCATCAGTTCTAGTTCTCTTAATATAACCTAGATGAGAGATCGTGATTACCACTTCTTCATTAGGAATGAGGTCTTCTACACTAATTTCATCATCTGCATACGAGATGTCAGTACGACGTTTATCACCATATTTTTCATTGATCTCATCGAGTTCACCTTTGATGATTTCTCTTTGTAAAGAATCGCTTGCAAGGATACTTTTGTAATATTCGATTTTAGCTAAAATCTCGTTGTATTCCTCACGAACTTTATCTATTTCTAGACTTACAAGACGCTGCAACCTGATCTCTAAGATAGCTTTGGCTTGTATTTCACTGAATTTAAAGGCTTCCATCAAACCTTCTTTTGCCTCATCTACAGTTTTAGATTGGCGAATGATGCGTATAACTTCGTCGATGTTATCTAGTGCGATCAATAGACCTTCGAGGATATGAGCTCTTTCTTCTGCTTTGCGCAAGTCATATTGTGTCCTTCTGATGACGATCTCTATTCTGAATTTTATAAACTCAGTGATCAAGTCTCTTAGATTGAGGATTCTTGGTCTGCCGTTGACTAATGCCACGTTATTGACACCATATGAAGACTGAAGTGGTGTATATTTGTATATTTTGCTCAACACTACACTGGCCATAGCATCGCGTTTGACCTCTACAACTATGCGAAGACCCGTACGATCAGATTCGTCTCTGATATCGCTGATTCCAGCGATTTTACCTTCATTTACTAACTCAGCGATTTTAGCAACTAGGTTAGCTTTATTAACTTGATATGGAATTTCAGTGACAATGATAGTTTCCTTACCTCCACTTGCCGTTTCGATATTTGCTTTGCCTCTTACCACTACTCTACCTCGTCCTGTCTCAAAACCTTCTTTAACACCAGCATATCCATAGATAGTACCTCCAGTTGGGAAATCAGGTGCTTTGATAAACTCCATCAGCTCTGCGATGGTAAT
>Ga0105045_10003995_pt1 | contig 12787 bp, 9 predicted proteins | sample MAT02_FD_78089 | JGI IMG/M metagenome (GOLD analysis project Ga0105045, IMG submission 78089) | Freshwater microbial communities from Lake Fryxell liftoff mats and glacier meltwater in Antarctica - MAT-02 (megahit assembly) | ecosystem: Environmental > Aquatic > Freshwater > Ice > Liftoff...
AAATCCACACTTCAGCAAAACTTATCAAGCCAAGAGTCTGCTAGTTCGTCTTTTGGTAATAGTTCGTCTACAATCTATCCTGCTTATTCGTCTCAACAATATCAACCGACGTATTCTTATCAGCGGCAATTTCAACCGAATCTACCGATTCAGAATCTTCCGTCGACTAAGCAAGACTTTGCTCTAGATGCTGAAATCGTTGCTGAAATTCAAGCGATGATGAGTCCAGCCTCTTTTGGTAACCCGAGTACCTTTTTTATGGTCTCGGGGAGTCACTTCATCGAAGTCAAGACGATTGAGCATAAAGGGAGCGGACTTGAAACCTATTCGCAAATCCAAGACGCTTTAAATCGAGCTGCGGCTTTGTATCAGGGCGAAAAAGACGAAGCGGGCCGTTCAGAACTGCACGCGTTTTCGACAAAGCTTGCGGGGCTTCTTTTCCGCCTTCAGCAGCTAAAACGAAAATCGGAAATTGGAGGCGTTGAAATGAGACTGGAAAAGCTAAGAGAAATAGTCGCCGCACGGGAAAAGATGAGCGAGCAGATTGTCAACAATCGAGTCAATCAAGTGTTGGGAATTGCCGATGGAATGGGATGGGATGATTTGGGAATCCAGCGGCCCTCGCCTGCCCCTTACTATGGCACCGGTCCTTCAATTCCACCGTTCAATCCGGCCGGTGCTCTGGGTTTAACCAAAAGCGACCTCACTGAATTCAGCCCCGCCTCCAAAGACCAACTTGAACTGAAACAGCAGCAAGAACGTTCGCATCGGGAAAGGTTGGAATGGGCAAAACAAAATTTGCTCCATACCCAGGGACAAGTCACGGCGGAAAAAGCCAACCTAGAACGTTCGCTCGAAGCGTATGAAGCCGATGCCAAGGCGTCGCAATCGAAATGGCGACAAGCAACTTCAGACGTCGAAGTGCAAAAACGAGTGTTTGATCAGGCTAAGAAAGATTTAGAGATGGCGGAAAAACTAAAGTATGACGCTATTACCTCCAACGAATACCAACGCGCTGTGAATCGGGAAGGGGTAGAGGAGCAAAAGCTCATACGGATGCACGAGGCAGAAGACGAGGCTTTTCAGGAAAAGGGACGCCTGGAACAAAGCCTAGCGAGCAAGAAGAAAGAAATTGAAACGAAAATCATCGAGCTCAATTTGAGGGTAGCTAAGGCACAGAATGATCAAGATTGAAAATCCGGTGTAGCACGGCTCTCCCAGCCGTGCCCCCAGACGCGCAAGCGAGGCGGAGTATTCGAGCTATCTAGATCTGCTCAGCCACGTCAGAAAACAGTGCAAAAACCCCCCACATCCAGCCCCTCGCTCCTAGAGACTGCTGACTTAATTAGCGTACCGCGACAAGCGGCGATTGCCTGTTTTTAAACCGGGGCTAACACGGACAGTGTCTTGCTGATAAACGCGACACGGTTCGGAGAACCGTATTACACTTTTAGAGAACCCTGCTGGCCTAACGTGGGTTGGTAATCAACTTTGGCTTACCCTGGACGGACTGTTTCGAACTTGTTGAAACACGTCTCGCTGCCGTCGATTTCCTAGTCGTAGATGCCCCGCTTCCAATAACAAGGCGATCGGCTGGCTCATCTTCAAATCGCATTGCATTGGTGTCGGGGGTTGGTTTCGGTGCAACGCTCGGCGATGGTTTTGGCTTTGCCGGTGTTGGCGAGCGATTTATGACCGAGTTCTGTGAGGGCTGTGAAGACATCATTTCGCTATGTGAACCGACGTGAGCATCCGAACCGTAAGACGCTTGCGTATTGCTTGCGCATGTAGCACATGAGCTTGAGCCACTTTGACTCGAAATCAATCCGCATGAATTGCATTCGCCACAACTAGATGGCATGTATCGATATCCCCAGAGGTTTCTTAGTCGCCCCAGCGCTGTTGGGCAGCTTCGGCACGACCCGCATTCAAATTCTCCATTGCAGCCGCAAGGATCGCACACCGGCGGCTCATTGATATGCTCGTCCCAGTAAATCTCACCGCAACCCGAACTACAATTCGTGCTCCGGAGCCGATTGGCAAGTCTTGAACGCAAACTGCCACAATTGCCGACCCCTTCGTAATTGGCGTCACCGCATGCACCCATGCCGCAGCCATCGCCTACCAAACGAACGGAGCAGCAGCCGACGTGGCTTATCAATAATCCAAAACCAAACAGCCACCCGAATAATGCAGTTTTCATAACAATGCGCCCCTGAAGAATTGCTGGCATGCAAAACAAATGGATTCGTCGCTCCGACCTGGAGAAAACCATCCTTCTGCTGTTCTGTATCGGCCGGTACAATCGATACAATCAGCAAATCTTTCCAACTTATTTCGCTAGCAATATTAGCCGACGGGAACCTGATCGAAACGATGACCATTGCAACAATTCTCGACGCCCGCTTAGTCGCCATTCTCAGACTGGATGATCTCTCCACGGCTGAGCAGATAACCGACGCGTTGTTCCAAGCTGGAGTTCGGGCTCTCGAGTTTACGCTCACCAACCCCGCCGCACCTGCCATCGTCCGAAAAATGCGAGATACAAGCCCAGCAATCCTTTCGAAAAAAGCGGTAATCGGCATCGGCTCGGTTCGAACGCTCGAGGAAGCGAAGCTTGCGATCGATTCCGGATCGCAATTTATCGTCTCACCGATTACTTCCGTTCAAATTATCGACTATTGCAAACAAAATAAAGTTGCGGTCTGCCCCGGAGCTTATACCCCAACCGAAATCGCAATGTGCTGGGATGCTGGTGCCGATATCGTCAAAGTGTTTCCAGCGAGGACCTTGGGCGCGGGATATATCAAAGATGTGCTTGCTCCCATGCCTTACCTAAAACTCATGCCGACGGGTGGCGTAGACTTAAAAAACATGGCATCGTTCTTCGCAGCAGGTGCTGTGGCCGTGGGTATCGGCAGCCAATTGCTCGATCCGATCGCCATCCAGAATCGAGATTGGGTTAAACTGACGAAAACTGCTTCTGAGTACGCGAAAGCCTGTGCATTGGATTGCGACACAGCATGAATCTCCAATCAAACAACCAACAAACGGAAACGGAATTGGATGTCGTCACCTTCGGCGAAACCATGCTTCGGTTGACCCCTGACTCGCATCTTCGCCTAGAGCAAGCGGACTGCTTGCAAGTGCACGTTGGAGGGAGCGAGTCCAACACGGCAGTCGGACTCGCGCGACTAGGGAAACGTGTCGCATGGATATCCAGAATGACCGAAAACCACTTGGGGCGAAAGGTCGAACGAGCAATAGCCGCGCATGGTGTCTGCACCAAACACGTTGTGTGGACGAACAACGATCGCGTTGGCCTATATTTTTTAGAAGCTGGTACGCCACCTCGAAATAGCCAAATCATCTACGATCGTGCGAATTCCGCTTTTTCGAAATTCCAGCCGAGCGAATTGCCTTCCGATTTGTTTGCTCCTCTCAAATCCAAATGGCTGCATGTGACCGGCATTTCGCTTTGGCTAAACGATTCCGTTCGAGAAACGGTCGCCGAAGCCGTAAAGCGGGCAAGATCTGTTGGCTGGCAAATCAGCTTTGACGTAAACCACCGATCATTGCTTTGTAGCGCCAAGAATGCCCAATTGCATTGCCAGTCCCTTTTCGAAACGGCGGACCTTGTCTTTTTGCCTCGACGAGATGCAAACAATCTATGGGGAATGAGCAGCGATGCAAACGACGAAAGGGTGATGTCGAAGTTGGTAGGAATGCGGGCTGGTCGGCCAACAGTTATGACTTTGGGAACGCGTGGCGCCATGGCTAGCGATGTGGGACATTGCGTAACGCAAAGCATTGAACCGGTTGAACCGATTGGACGCTTGGGCGGTGGTGATTCGTTTTCGGCTGGGTTTCTCTCGGCCTGGCTTGAGGTGCAAGAGCTACGAAGGTCGCTTCAATGGGCGACCGCGACGGCTCGATTGAAATACAGCATCCCCGGCGACCTACCGCTGATTTCAAGGCAAGAGGTTGAACGATTGGTCGAGGGCAACTCGAGCGAAACACTGACTCGATAAGCTATTGGTTCGCGCGTCGTGCTCGGCAAATCACATTCCGTCGCTCACCTTAGGGCAGCGGAACTCGCCGAGAGTTTTGGTGGCGTTCGTCCCAATGGTCGGTTGCAATGCCACGCTGTACTTGGGTGGAGCGGTGTGCGGAATCCGTTGCCCTCGAATGGGCGTGAGTAGGCCGACGTCGTTCCAAGGTTCGATGGCTCGCCGAATCGACTCGACGTTACTAGCCTCACTCTGGCTCGATAGTCGCTCGTAAGATTGCGACGCTCTCTCTCGCATTTGCGGTATCTCACAGGACAGATAACCATCGCTCCAATGACTTGGATCGCGAGCCATCACCCGTTCAAACTGGATGGCTGCGACGAAATACCAAGCGGCAAAGGCACAGAAGGTTGGAAAAGACGGAAGTGAATGGTAACAACCACCGACGAGCAAATCAATCCACTCAATTTCACGTCGGAGCTGTTCGTCGTAGGATACCCATCTCGATGAATTGCCATGATCAACTGCACCGTCCGCGGCCAAGTTCTCCGCGATCCGGAGCACGCCGCTGAGCGCATGGGCGATGCCAGTGCTATGCAGTGGGTCGACGAACCCGTAGGCCGTCGGCAGCTGCACCCATCCGTCACCGACGGCTCGCCGCCGACATCGACTCAGCCGGTCGCTCCATCGCAACGCTCCATCGCCTATCCCTACAGCCTTGGCGTTCAGCAGCAGATCTCTTATCGCCGGATACTCGTCAACCCAATGGTTCCAAATAAGATTTGCCTCAGTTGCTGTTTCAATCGGCTTCCAAAACTTGGTCGGCTGAACAATACCTACGCTCGTCACTCCCGAATCAAATCGCAGCATCCACATCCATCCATCCTTGACGACATGGTGTTGCGCGGAATCATCTGCACAAAACCCGGCCGCAGGATCGATTTGTGACGCGTGATCGACTTGATCTGCAAAGCCTTTGACGCCAGTGAAGTGCCCAAACACCGACGCGGTCTGCGTCTTCATCCAAGCGTCGTCGCGTTGATTACCGAGCCAACGCTCGGAAAAGTTGCCACCTCCACCGGCATCGATTAGCCAACGCGTCTTTAAGTCTCTCTTGTCGATACCGTTCTCGCGATCCACCATTCGTAGACTCCAAACGGAATCATTACGACTGACGTTCTCGATCCCAACATTCTCAAACATCTCGCAGCCGCTAGTAACGCATTGTCTAGCCAGGAACATATCGACTTCGCTTCGGAGCCAGTGCGTATCGCTCCAATGATCTGTCTGCGATGCTGCTACCATCAGAGAAGTTGAATGCTCAGGGCAATTGCGAAAAGAACGATTCGGCGAATGAGAAAAATACGAAAAACCCCGCTTCTTTCCACAGGTTATTTCCGGGTACGTTTCCTTCCATGTCCCCCATGCCGCCAAAGGACGCAGCTCCGGCATATCCCATCGATCGGCTAAATACGCCATGAGGAAATCTGCTGTCGGGGTCGACGACTCACCAATGGCAAAACGTGGATGCATGGCTCGGTCAATGATCGCAACTCGCCAACCGTTCTTGGCAAGTATTTTCCCAAGAATGCTCCCGGCGAAACCTGAGCCAACAATGACTGCGTCAAACAATGCACTCACAACGAATTTCCGTTTCATCTTGGGGACCTATACTCTGTTCGCGATTGCAGTGGGCAATATGCTTCTCAAGCGAAGTGCGGCACTCATTGCAACCCCCAGACCAACTACCAGAATCCCAAAGATCGAACTCGATCACTTTCTTTCCCTGCGACAAAATTCTAGATATAGAAAGTTGACTATGCTCGAACGCTTGGTATAGCTTTCGTATCGTTGATACCGTTGGTAATTGGTACTCTCCCTCGTTGATAAGATTATCGATCCAGCCATTACCTGATCGCACTGGGATAATACTCACATGTCGAGCTTGCCGATCAATGGCATAGGCGACAGTCTTCCAAGTCCATTCGATGGACTCGTCCTTAGGAATTCCAGGTGGATGGAGTAAGACAAAGACCCGAACGTCAATGTTCAGGCTATGGCATTTCGCAACCGCTCGATCAAAGTCATCGAGCGTCATTCCCTTATTCATGATAGCCATTGCGGCAGGATGAATAGTCTCCAATCCCATCGCGACCTCAAGCTGGCCATGAATTACCTTTGCAAACGTCTCCATCCGATCGTCGCAAAAACGGGGATGGTTTTCGACAATCACGCGTTCAAACGGTGAACAGCGATCCGCAATCGCCTTCAGGTCTTCACTCGGTATGGATCTCGGATCGAAGAAGTTACTGGCGTTGTAAAGTTTGAGCCATCGCCTGACTCCGAATGCTTCAGGTTTCAATACTTGATCTAGTTGATGAGGAATAGCTCCGACTGGCGTGTTGCCCAACGAAGTGTATTTCCAAAGATCGCACATGGAACAACGGAATGGGCATTCAGCTCCTGTTAGAAAAACCGTCGTCGTTTCGACCATCCCGGCATGCCCATCAGGTTCCATTGCACGAATGACTTTCGGAGTCGACCACGCGGATGGCCGAGGGATTTCAGCTCGAAGCGATTCGATTTGGAGCTTATGCGGTTCCATTGCCGACATCTTTCGTGAGGCAAGTGCAGACTGCGTCTAACAACCCGAAGCGCGAGCGAGGGATTTTTATTCCGATCCCTCGCTTACGCTTCGGGTTATGAATCATCCGCATTATCGCTTCGGCTGATATGCGCTGAGAAATTCGGATCGGTACTCGGCTTCATCGACTGGAAACAGTTCAGAGAACAGCTTCCGGTCCATCGCACCGTGTTGGAATCGTCGCTTCTCGAAGACAGGCATATCGATGTTGCAAACGGATTGGATACCCCGCCGAATGACTTCTCCCTTGAGATCGTATAGTTTGCGATGGTCCCAATCCGTCAACTCGATAAACGGAATCGCTTCGGCGACTTCGATCACCCGGGGCAGAGCGAAGGGACTGAATCCGGAAAAGCCGAAATGGGTAGCTGGCGCGCTGGTACGAATATGACCACGACTTTGTCCACCGCTATAAGTCAACGAATGTTTGATTGCATGCACGCCCCATCCTTCTTGGTACAGCATCAAGTTGTTGAGAACGCTTCGGATCGTCAGTTCTGGATTCTCTTCGATCGGGTAGTCTTTTAGATTTTCATCGCCACCGTCGCCATCGGCTAGATGTTTCCAGTCGGGATAACGGTTCCGAATCTCACGGCAAAGGGCCATAGCCATTGTCCCGCTTTGGACATCGAGCGGTTTATAGTCTTCAAGTACCTGGACCGTTTCTCGCCAGTCTAGATCTTGGCTGCTACAGTCCACCATTTCCAGCAACTCTTCCATGCGGCATTTACGAACAAACTCCTGCGCCTGAGCTGCGTCACCAGTAGAATGGTCGATACGAAGCGAGAAAGCCTTGAGCCTAGCTGGCGATTCGCCACGTTTCAGCAGTCGGTCGTAAATGGCAATCAAAACCGCGCCTGAGTCAATGCCTCCGGAAAACAGAACACCAATCGGCTCGGCGGCTGGAATCGTATCAAGCCATCGATCGCACTCCTGCGAAAGTCTCGCGACATATTGTTCGCCGATCAAGCTTAAGTCGGCTGGGAGTGAATTGCGTTGCGGCTCAAAGAACCGCACATACTTAGGGTTGGGGTCAGGGCATCCTAGGAGTTCGATTTGAACCACATGGTGAGCAGGGACCATTCGCGTGTAGGAAGGATGAAATTGGTCTGCGATCCCCATATGGGTCAGACGCTCAACAATCTCATCCATGCGTTCGGCAACGATCAAGCAAGGGCCAGCGACGAGCTTTGCCAAGAAATAACGGAGAGGTCGCCCAATGGACCTCGCCATACGAACGGTTTTGCCACTTGCAACCATGATGGCGAATTGACCGTCAATTTCGTCAACTTGCTTTTCATCGCCCGAAAGAACTCGCTGTTCGGCTTCCGCGTAGGTCATGTTCAAGAGAATATTACCAGCTGGGTCGAGCAAGTTTTCGATTCGGGACAGGTATTGGTGCGTCATGAGAGCGGGGGATTCGAGTTTGTTCGGTCTAAGTTGCCACCTAGTATATCGCAATTTCTGGGCGAAGTGACTAGGTAGGTCACTCTTGCCGAGAGTGACCTTGCACTGAAATGCAATTGCTGTGACTTGACCATTTTAAAGGTTGAGGTTCAATCGTAGCGGAGGCCGCCAAGGCTTTTGGCAACGTCAATGCAAGAATTTTAGATGCAAACCGAAACTCTTGGCGAGTTCCGCTACCCGAAAATTACCGTCCCTGTGGGTTCAAGTTGCACTGATTCAGATACCGTGCCAACGCGATGGTGCTTGCAAGCCTTCGGTTTGCCCGCCCAGGGCCTGGGACCGAGTCCATGCTGACGTTAAGTGCGGTCAACAATTCCTCGATGGTTCCGTTCTTTCGGCCCCGATGAAGCTGAATGCTTTTTAAGTAAATTTTTCGGTGAGGCGGACCACCTACCACATTCAAGAGATTGGAGCAGTTTGAAAAGTAGTAGGCCAAATTATCGGTTGGTCTCAAAAACGACTCCCAATCTTGCCGAAACGCTTCCATCGTGATCGCATTTGCAAAAGCATCTTCTGCAATCTCGATGTGCTTAAAAAATGTCGCGGCCGGTTGACGACATAGAGTTATCGTTCTCTCGAATCTCTCGCCGCTGCCGAGTCTCTCTGCAACCCACACAACCGGCGTTCGACTGAAGTCTGCCCCCTCCTTTACGGTATCCTCCAAACTTGGACCGGTTTCACCGTAGAGGACAACCACGTTCGACAAGTCCTCTCTGAGCACTTTAGGAATGTTGAGCGGTGCGCGAGGTCGGCGTTTCCGTCTTACGCTATCCGCAGATTTGGGATGTGACATCTGGTTCGCGACCATGAATTCAAATGCCGCTAATAAACTTTCCAGTCCCTCTGTTTGCGGCTCCAAAAACTGAAGTGCGGCAACTGTCGCTTCGAGTGTCGAGAGGAATAAAACGTCTGGCTCGCGTCGGATTCCGTAGCGGCTTGGTTCCGTTGGAGCTAAGCGAACTTTGCGAAGCGATCGAAGCTGCGGTATGTCGCGAAACAAAGTTTTCGTGTGATGCCAAGTCCCATCCAGAATAACCAGTTGCTTTGGACGCTCCGTGTCAGGAAGCTCTTCCAGGAGTTGTGAACCATGACCGGGATACAACAAACCGATGTCGCTGCTGAAAGGCATTTCCGAAAGTGTTTTGGTTAACCCGTCAATGTGGTCAACGATCATGTTCGAGTTGCAAAGGGCTTTTCGAAGAATGCGGGCGGTGTTAAACGGATGAAATCGCTCTCGCATGTGTTGGAAGATCAACACATGCGTACGGTTATCGATGGTGGGAATTTGATCGCAAAAGCAACGGTCTACTGGCCGATAACATTCATAGCATCGCTCGCGCCAGTCTTGGCCTTGTTGCTCATCTGGCATTCTATTTCGTTCCAGCTCCTCTAGGTCGACCACTGATAGTACCCTTGAGATCAATCAGTGCTCCTGGATTGCGTGCGATTTTGTCCGTAAATATTCGGGCATCGCCGAGGATCGGTTGCAGTTTCTGCGTCAGTATTTCGACGTTGCCTGACGCGGCTCGAATACTCTGTAACGTTTGATCTACCTTGTAGTAAATTTGCGGATTGTCGACCAACTGAGCAATCGTGCCCTGGCTGTTGTTTAAGCGGGTCGTGAACTTCTTCAAGTCAACCGAAAGGGTGTTCAAATTATCCAGAGCACCTACCGCGTTGGCCACCAACACTTCGCTGTTTTGGCTCACTGGCTCCGTGAACTCAGCGATATTTTCAATCGCGGTGTTGGCATTTTCGACCGCTTCGCGAATCGTTTCGCCGATGCCCTCAAACTCCTTGCCGAGCCCTTCGAGACTTGCACTAAACTTCTCGAAGCCCCTCAGCGTGTTTCTGGTTTGCGTAAGAGTTGTTTGAGCTTCTTTGAAGATACCTGGTACCTCTGCCAAAGCGTTGGCAATCGCGTCAGCGAGCCTAGCATCTTCAACTTGTTTCACAACTCTATCGATACCGGCGACTGTTTTATTGAATCCATCGGATGAATTCTTAATGCTTGTGACCATATCGCGAATTGGACCGTCTCCATTGCCGATCACCTCTTGGATGGACGCGCCGATGGAGTCAAATCGTCCAGCAGCCATGTTCATTGTCGACATGAGTGGGACCAAGGTTTGTTCGAGTCGGGCGAAGGACTCGATTGGGTCCGTTGCCACTTCGCCACCGCGGAAATAGGATCTGTCCGTAATGATTTCATTGATCGGAGCCGCTTCGCCTGCATCGAGGATGCCGTCGGGCGGTGTTCCCATGCTACCATCGAATCGGCGAAGATTGGATTCGGGGGTCCCTGCAACGAACTCGATAACTGCGTCGCCCGTGATGATCGAGCCACTTACGATCTTGGGGACTTCTCCTTTTCGCAGTTCCACTTTGCGGTCAAGTTCCATGCGGATGATGACCCCCTCATTGCCAGGTTGGAGTGAGATATTGGAAACGCGACCGATCAACACTCCATTTTTTCGGACCGGCGTATCCACGGTGACACGCGGAGCACTAGGGAAATTGATGCTAACGCGGTTGCGATCGACCCAAAGCGTTGGAACGGCTCCAAAAAATGCGATCAATAGCACACCGATGATCGCGGAGGCCATAACCAGTACACCAACGCCAAAACGATAGCCGCTTTCTTCCATGATTATTCCTCGTCCATTCCATCGTCGTGATTTGGATCGACTAAATTAAGTGTGTCAGGGTGCCCCTTGCTGCGAGACGCTAACATTTCCATCAATCGCTCGCCAGCTTCCCCTTTTACAAATTGGCTGACCCGGCGATCCTTGGTGCTGTCTAAGGCCGACGGAGGTCCATCGAAAAGGATCTGAGATTCCCCGTGTTCCAATCTCGAATAGGGATACAGCATGATGATTCGATCGGCAACCTTGCGGGCGGAGTGCATGTCGTGGGTCACAAAAATACTTGTTACCGGGTAGCGTTTTCGCGTCCGCATCATCAGCTCGTTGATCACGTCGCTCATGATCGGATCCAACCCCGTGGTGGGTTCATCGTAGAGCAACAGATCGGGCTCCAAAATCAATGCTCGCGCCAGACCAACACGCTTTCGCATCCCTCCAGACAGTTGGGAGGGTCGTTTCGGAAGCACGTTATTGGGCAGTCCCACTTCGGCCAATCGCTCAGCAATCAGATTTTGTGCTGACTTGCCTTTGGGAACACCATGCTGACGCAATGGAAATGCAATGTTCTGACTGATCGTCATGCTGTCAAAGAGGGCGGCATTCTGGAAAACGAAACCAAATCGCTTCCTAAGGTTCGTCATTTCTTGGTCGTCGAGTTTCTGAATGTCCTGGCCGTCGAAGACGACACTGCCGGAGGTGGGACTAAGCAGTCCGACGAGGGCTTTGAGAAACATGGTTTTTCCACAGCCACTCTCGCCGATGATGGCAATCGTCTCCCCTTTGTTGACCTTGACGGAGATATCCTTGAGGATCACTTGGCGGCCGAATTGCAGCGACATACTTCGCGTCTCTAAAATAGGACGCTTCTCGTCGGGCCTTGTCGTTGCTATTTGGTCCAAGATCGATTCTTGCATCAGAATAATTTCGCCCCTGACGGCCAAATGGCGAAGTAGACTGCGTCCAAGAAAATGTTGAGCACAATGTCCAGGGCTAGAATCATCACAAAGCTTTGAACGAAGGCGGCGGTGGCAGCGCGGCCAACTCCCTCGGCGCCTGCTTGGCAGTGGAATCCCCGATAGCAACTCACGATGGCAATGGTTGCTCCAAAGAATACACTTTTAAAGATACCTGTGAACAAATCGAAACCACCCACAAATTCGCGGCTGTTCCTCAAGTACTGAGCGTGGTCAATTCCAAAAACGATGACGCTATAGAAGTAGCCACCCACGATCCCCATGAAGTCCGCCATGATGGTCAGGGCTGGAATCAACAGGACACACGCTAAAAAGCGTGGCACGACCAGATAGTGGATCGGGTTTGCGCCCATGCTGACCAGTGCATCTATTTGTTCGGTTACACGCATGGTGCCAAGCACCGCAGCCATAGCGCCACCTACTCGGCCCGCTAGCATCGTTGCCGCCAAGACTGGGCCAAGCTCTCGGACCAATGACATGTTGATGACAGCACCAAGAAAAGTTTCTAAACCGATGTTCTTGAACTGGTGATAACTTTGAATGGCAAGTACCATCCCGATAAATGTACCGGTTAAGGCCACGACAGGCAGGCTGAGAACGCCGATTGCATAAAAATTTGGCATGAGGGTCTCTCGCTTCGGCCATGCGCGAAACATCCACAAAGTCATCTGCCAGGCGAAGAGTGAAATATCACCAACCGTGGATACCCCATCGATTACGACCGTTCCCCAAACCGACGCAAAGCGATACAGACTGCTCAAGAGCCGACTTTGCGGTGAGTCCATGTTTGCGAACGGATCGGTAGCCATATTTTTAACTTCGACTGTTAAGCGGCGTAGCTTGAGCCGACTTTGCGGAAAAAGCAGAATATGACGCGCCGACGGGCTTGCGTAGGCTTTCGGCAAATTGTCAGGCAAATCGAAACTCTTGGCGAGTTCCGCTACGTTAAGTCTACGCCAATTGGACTTGCGGGCGACGCTAGCATTGCTGGTGGCACACCAAGCATTTCCGACGTTGGCAGCGCAAGCCTGATCGTCGCCCTTCGCG
>Ga0105045_10003996_pt1 | contig 12787 bp, 22 predicted proteins | sample MAT02_FD_78089 | JGI IMG/M metagenome (GOLD analysis project Ga0105045, IMG submission 78089) | Freshwater microbial communities from Lake Fryxell liftoff mats and glacier meltwater in Antarctica - MAT-02 (megahit assembly) | ecosystem: Environmental > Aquatic > Freshwater > Ice > Liftoff...
AAGAAGAAAAAAGAGTAACTAATTTTCACCCTAATTGACCAATCATGTTACAGCCAAGAAGAACAAAATATAGAAAAATGCACAAGGGGAGAGTGAAGGGTATCGCCCAGCGTGGCCATACACTTTCATTTGGAAACTTTGGTGTCAAATCTTTGGAACCGGGATGGATTACGTCCCGTCAAATAGAAGCAGCCCGTATAGCGATGACCAGGGCAATGAAGCGAGAGGGACAGGTTTGGATCAGGATTTTCCCTGACAAACCGATCACCAAAAAGCCGGCCGAGGTACGTATGGGTAAAGGTAAAGGAGCTCCTGAATACTGGGTTGCGGTAATCAAGCCAGGAACGATCCTTTTTGAAGCAACAGGTGTAACGATGGAGGTAGCACAAGAGGCGTTACGATTGGCCCAACAAAAACTTCCAGTCAGTACAAAATTTGTGGTGCGTAGGGAATACGTAGGATAATTATAACAATGAAGAATTCTGAAATCACCGCCCTCACAGAGAGCGAAATTAACGAGCGAATTGTAGCCGAGCAAGGAAATTTATCTAAGTTGAAGTTTGCTCACGCTATTTCACCCATAGAGAATCCAAACAAGATCAAGGAAGCAAAAAGATTGGTCGCAAGATTAAAAACTTTTTTGCGGGAAAAACAACTGGCTAAATAATATATAAAATGGCTACTACAGAAAGAAACCTGCGTAAAGAAAGAATAGGAAAGGTAGTGAGTAACAGTATGGATAAATCCATTACAGTTGCCGTAGAAAGAAGGGTGAAACATCCTATTTATGGCAAATTTGTTGCTAAGACTACCAAATTTATGGCCCATGACGAGACCAATGATTCCAAACCGGGAGATCTGGTAAAGATCAGTGAAACTCGTCCGCTGAGCAAGAGAAAGCGTTGGAGATTAGTAGAAATTATAGAAAGAGCTAAATAATCATGATACAACAAGAATCAAGATTGAGTGTCGCGGATAATTCAGGTGCTAAAGAAGTGCTTGTCATCCGTGTATTGGGCGGAACTGGAAGGAGATATGCTTCCATCGGTGACAAAGTGGTAGTTACCGTTAAGTCTGCCCTTTCATCCAGCAGCATGAAAAAAGGTACCGTTTCCAAAGCGGTTATCGTGAGAACCAAAAAAGAAGTACGCAGAAAAGACGGATCTTATATCCGTTTTGAAGACAATGCTGCCGTGCTTTTAAACAACAACGATGAGCCGAGAGGTACACGAATATTTGGCCCCGTTGCCAGAGAGCTTCGTGAAAAGCAATTTATGAAAATTGTATCATTGGCCCCTGAAGTACTTTAAAAATGGAAAAAAAATCAGATAAACAACCCAAGATGCACGTCAAAACAGGAGATACCGTATTGGTAATCGCCGGAGATGACAAGGGCAAAAAAGGTAAAGTGCTTTCTGTAAACATCCTTAAAAGAAGAGTAATCGTGGAAGGGTTAAACATGGTAACCAAACATGTGAAACCTACTGCCAACTCTCCACAAGGTGGAATTGAAAAGAAGGAAGCTTCCATACACGCCAGCAACTTGATGTTGGTAGATCCCAAAACAGGAGATGCTACTAGAATAGGTAGGAAAGTAGGCGATAATGGCAAATTAGTAAGGTATTCAAAGAAAACCGGGGAGGTAATCAATGGCTAATCCTAGATTAAAAGAAAAATTTGTTTCTGAAGTTTCTGCCGGTCTTAAGGAGAAATTTCAATATAAGTCTGTTATGCAGGTACCTAAGTTGACAAAGATTGTCATCAATAAAGGTATCGGAGCTGCAGTGGCTGACAAGAAGCTTGTTGACCAAGGAGTTGAAGAGCTTTCGCTTATCTCGGGACAGCGTGCGGTTGCCACCAAAGCAAAAAATTCCATCTCCAATTTTAAGTTAAGAGAAGGAATGCCAATCGGAGCAAAGGTAACCCTTAGAGGAAATAGAATGTTTGAATTTTTGGATCGGTTGGTTACAATCGCTTTGCCAAGGGTTCGGGATTTTAAAGGTATTTCCGACAAAGGTTTCGATGGAAGAGGCAACTATACATTAGGTGTCACGGAGCAAATTATTTTCCCTGAAATCAGTATTGAAAAAGTCAATCGAATATCCGGAATGGACATTACATTGGTAACAACTGCTGAAACAGACGAAGAAGCATTGGCTTTGTTGAAAGCATTGGGAATGCCATTCGTAAACAGCAATAAAGAAATTTAATCATGGCAAAAGAGTCTATTAAAGCTCGGGAGAGAAAAAGAGAACGCCTGGTAGCCAAATACGCTAAGAAAAGAACAGCTCTAAAAGCGGCTGGAGATTTTGAAGCGCTTGACAAACTACCTAAAAATGCATCGCCAGTAAGGTTACACAACCGATGCAAACTTACCGGACGTCCGAAAGGATATATGAGAAAGTTTGGCATTAACAGGGTAACTTTCAGGGAAATGGCCTCTGCGGGCAAGATACCTGGCATCACTAAATCGAGCTGGTAAAAATCAGACAAATGTTTTTATTCTAAGAATCATTGTGTAACTTTGCACCCCCATTTGGAGCGTGTAGTTAGACTATATTATAAATATGACTGATCCAATAGCTGATTATCTGACCAGGTTGCGAAACGCCATCAAGGCTTCCCACCGGATAGTGGAAATCCCTGCTTCCAATGTGAAAAAGGAGATGACCAAAGTTCTCTTTGACAAGGGGTATATTCAAAACTACAAATTTGATGAAAATGGTCCTCAGGGTTCCATTAAAATCGCTTTGAAATACAACCCAACTACCAAAGAGAACGCAATAGTTAACCTGACTAGAATTAGTAAGCCAGGTTTGAGAAAGTATGTAAACAAAGATTCCCTTCCCCGGGTGATCAACGGTCTTGGCATTGCCATTATCTCTACTTCCAGGGGAATTATGACTGATAAGGAAGCCCGTACCGAAGGTGTAGGTGGAGAAGTCCTTTGCTACGTCTATTAATTCAATACGATGTCAAGAATAGGTAAAAAACCAATAGATATACCAGCGGGTGTTACTGTAGACGTGTCCAAGCATAATCAGGTCACTGTTAAAGGTCCCAAAGGTACATTATATCAGGAAGTAAATCCCGATATAAAAGTAGAAGTTGCCGGAAGTCAGGTGGTTGTTGAACGACCAACCGACTCCAAAAGGCATAAATCTCTTCACGGATTGTATCGTTCGCTGATCAACAACATGGTGATCGGTGTAAATGAAGGATACAAGAAAGAGTTGGAACTGGTAGGTGTAGGCTTTAAGGCTACCAATCAGGGACAATTGCTGGAACTGGCTTTGGGGTATTCCCACAATATCATCTTCTCACTTCCCCAGGAAATTTCGCTTAAGACCGAGACTCCAAAAGGAAAAAATCCCTTGATCACGCTTGAAGGTGTAGACAAGGAATTGATAGGCCAAATTGCTGCCAAGATCAAATCTTTCAGAAAAGTGGAGCCTTTCAAAGGAAAAGGTGTTCGCTTTGTCGGAGAGAAAGTACGTCGAAAAGCTGGTAAAACTTCTGCTAAAAAATAACTGAGACATGGCCTTTAATAAGAATAAAAGAAGACTGAGAATCAAAAAAAGTATCCGGAGGAAAATATCGGGTACGGATTCCAGACCAAGACTGTCAGTCTTCAAAAGTAATACCGGTATATATGCCCAAATAGTAAATGATCTGCTAGGCCACACTATTGCTGCGGCCTCCTCAAAAGAGCTAGGTCAAAAAAGCAATACCACTATTCCTCTCTCAAAAGAAGTTGGAAAGAAAATCGCTGAAAAGGCGCTTGCCGGTGGCATCACTGAAGTAGTCTTTGATAGGAGCGGATATCTCTATCATGGTAATGTTAAAGCTTTGGCAGATGGTGCCAGAGAAGGTGGCCTTAAATTTTAATAGTTATTATGTCCCAGATAAGAAAGAAACCCATTAGGGCTACCGAAACTGAATTAAAAGAAAAAGTAGTTGCTATCAACCGCGTTGCTAAGGTTGTAAAAGGAGGTAGACGATTCTCCTTCTCAGCGATTGTAGTGGTAGGTGATGGAAACGGAATCGTTGGTTATGGTTTAGGAAAAGCCAATGAGGTGACTGATGCTATTACGAAAGGAATAGAAGATGCCAAGAAAAACTTGATAAAAGTTCCTTTGTATAAAGGTACCGTTCCCCATGAGCAATTGGGTAAATTTGGAGGTGGATTCGTCTTGATCAAACCAGCTGCTCCAGGAACGGGAGTTTTGGCGGGTGGTGCGATGAGAGCCGTGCTGGAAAGTGCCGGTTATTCAGATATTCTTGCCAAATCAAAAGGTTCTTCAAATCCACACAATGTAGTGAAAGCCACGGTGGATGCTTTGGAGCAAATGAGAGATGCTATTGCCGTCTCTCAGCAACGGAGAGTTAAATTATCTAAGGTATTTAATGGGTAGGTAGATGGCAAAGTTAAGAATTACACAAATTAAAAGTACCATCAAACGTCCGAAAGACCAGAAAGCAACAATTACAGCCCTGGGTCTTGGTAAGATCAACAAAAGCGTTGAAGTGGAAGGTACTCCCCAGATCTTGGGGATGATAAATAAAGTAAGTCACCTTGTCAAAACTGAGGAAGCTTAATTAAACGTTCTGCGTTGTCAAGGTTCAGACTCATCGTTAAAATTTACTTCAAATGAAACTACATACATTAAAACCTGCTGATGGTTCTACCAAGAACAGGAAAAGAATCGGCAGGGGTCAGGGATCCGGTAGAGGTGGAACATCTACCAGAGGCCATAAAGGAGCGAAATCAAGGTCTGGATATAAATCCAAGTTGGGCTTTGAAGGTGGTCAAATGCCCCTCCAGAGAAGGGTTCCCAAATTTGGTTTTAAAAATGTAAACCGAATTGAATATCAGATTATAAATTTGGTTGATCTCCAGATTTTGGTCGAGAAATTGAATACAGATACCATTTCTTTGGAAACTTTCATCGAAAATGGAATCATGTCTAAAAAAGATGTTGTAAAAGTCCTAGGAACAGGCGAACTTACCAGTAAAATAAATGTAAGTGCCCATAAGTTCTCTGCTTCCGCCGAAGAGGCTATTCAAAAAGTTGGCGGAACTGTCAATAAGCTTTAAAAAATGAAAAAATTTATCACTACAGTTAAAAATATCTTTTCAATAGAAGATCTAAGGATTCGAATTTTGAATACGCTGGGATTACTCGTCGTTTTTAGAATTGGTTCTTTCATCGTATTGCCAGGTGTGGATCCCAGCCTTTTGGGAGAGTCGGCAGGTGGCATATTTGGATTGATTGACACCTTTCTTGGAGGATCGTTCAGTAGAGCTTCCATATTTGGACTAGGGATCATGCCCTATATTTCTGCTTCTATCGTATTGCAGTTGTTAACTGTTGGTGTGCCTTATTTTCAAAAGTTACAAAAGGAAGGCGAATCCGGACGTAAAAGAATCAATCAGATAACCCGGGTGCTAACCATATTGATCACAGTCGCGCAAGGCATCGGCTACATCACCGCAACTATCCCCAATGAGGCTATTGTAGTGAATAAATCTTTGTTCATGGTAAGTTCCTTGGTTTTGCTTACCTCAGGTACCATGTTCTGTATGTGGATTGGCGAGAAAATCACTGAGAAAGGTATAGGCAACGGTATTTCAATGTTGATCATGATTGGGATTATTTCAGCATTGCCAGGTGCCATTATAGCAGAAAGTTTGTCAAAAGGCGCCGGAGGTATTTTATTGCTGATCATAGAAGCAGCTATCTTGTTCTTTGTCGTAGTGGGTACTGTAGCACTTACAGAGGCTACCAGAAGGATTCCTGTACAGTATGCCAAGCAAGTTGTAGGAGGTAAAGTATATGGAGGTCAACGTCAATATATACCTATCAAGGTAAATGCATCTGGAGTAATGCCCATTATTTTTGCCCAATCATTGATGTTTTTACCTGCGCTAATAGCTCAGATTTGGGCAGAAAGCAGTGACATTGCCGCCTATATTGGAACTACATTCAGTGATTTTACCTCTTGGCAATATAATTTGGTATTTGCCTTAATGATCATTCTCTTTACGTTCTTCTATACGGCTATTACGGTTAATCCAGAGCAGATTGCCGAGGACATGAAACGGAATGGCGGGTTTGTTCCGGGAATTAAGCCTGGAGGTCCTACTGCTGAATTCATCGATAATATCATATCCAGAATTACTTTACCGGGATCCTTCTTGTTGGCTTTAGTCGCAATCATGCCAGCTTTTGCGATTCTTGCCGGCGTAAGTGGCGAATTCGCCCAGTTCTATGGAGGGACTTCCTTACTGATTATGGTTGGGGTCATACTGGATACATTGCGACAGATTGAAAGTTACTTGTTGATGCGTCATTATGAGGGTATGATGAAAAGTGGGAACATGAAAAATGATCCTTCTAGTTATGCTGTTGCCTAATTATGATACATTACAAGTCGAGGGAGGAAGTTGAAATAATAAAAGAAAGTGCTCAGATATTAGGTAAAGCTCATGGTGAGGTTGCAAAATATGTGAAGAAAGGGGTAAAGACCTCTTATCTAGATAAAATTGCTGAAGAATACATCAGAGATCATCAGGGAATCCCTTCTTTTAAGGGATATAATGGATTTCCTTCCTCCCTGTGTATTTCGGTGAATGAAGTTGTAGTCCATGGTTTTCCAGGTGACTATGTTTTGAAAGATGGCGATATAATCTCAATAGATTGTGGAGTCTTTCACCAAGGTTTTCATAGCGATTCCGCTTATACTTACCCTGTCGGTGAAGTCTCTTCTGCTGTATTGTCACTTTTAAAAGTCACCAAAGAATCGCTTTATCTAGGAATAGAAAAAGCGGTTTTCAACAATCGTATGGGTGATGTTGGTCATGCTATTCAAAAGTTCGTTGAATCCAAGGGATTTACCATTGTTCGTGAACTCGTTGGTCATGGATTGGGCAAGAGTCTTCACGAAGCCCCCGAAGTTCCAAATTACGGAAAAAGAGGGAGTGGTGAACGGTTTAAAGAAGGCATGGTCATAGCTATTGAACCCATGGTTAATATGGGAACAAGGAATGTGGTTCAGGAGCGGGATGGATGGACCATCCGCACTGCGGATAGAAAGCCGTCAGCTCATTTTGAACATACGGTAGCGATATTTGCAGATAAGACTGAAATACTAACAACGCATAAGTATATAGAAGATAATTTTAAGTATGGCTAAACAGGCATCAATTGAACAAGACGGAACCATCATCGAGGCACTGTCAAATGCAATGTTTAAAGTAGAATTGGAAAATGGTCATCAGTTGATTGCCCATATTTCCGGTAAAATGAGAATGAACTATATCAAAATCCTTCCTGGGGATAAAGTGAAACTGGAGATGTCTCCCTATGATCTTTCCAAAGGAAGAATTGTATATCGTTATAAATAAAGTCTATAAAATTGGAGCAAAGGTTTTCTAGCTCCGTCAAATTGGATACAATCATGAAAGTAAAGGCATCTATTAAAAAGAGAAGCGTTGATTGCAAAGTGATCCGAAGAAAAGGGAAGCTTTATGTGATCAATAAAAAGAATCCTAAGTTTAAACAAAGACAAGGTTAATTACTATGGCAAGAATTGCAGGTGTTGACATTCCGGACAACAAGCGCGGTGAGATAGGCCTTACCTATATTTACGGTATTGGTAGGAGTTCTGCCAAGGCTATTTTGGCCAAAGCAGGTATTTCACTAGACAAAAAAGCAGGTGAGTGGGATGACGATGAGTCTACCGCTATACGAAACATTATTTCCGAGGACTTTAAAACAGAAGGCGTTTTAAAATCGGAGGTACAGTTGAGTATAAAAAGGTTAATGGATATTGGTTGTTACCGTGGGTTGAGACACAGAAAAGGTCTTCCAGTACGCGGTCAAAAAACCAAGAATAACGCCAGAACCAGAAAAGGTAAGAGAAAGACTGTTGCTAACAAGAAAAAAGCAACTAAATAAATCTTGATTTAGATCATGGCTCAGAAAAGAAACGAAAAAACTAAAGGTAAGAAAAGAGTTGTAAAAGTTGAAGCGGTAGGGCAAGCCCACATCAAAGCTTCCTTCAACAATATCATCATTTCCATTACCAATAATTCAGGTCAGGTAATCTCATGGGCTTCTGCCGGAAAGATGGGATTTCGCGGATCCAAGAAAAACACACCTTATGCCGCTCAGATGGCTGCCCAAAACTGCGGTCAGGTAGCTTATGATCTTGGACTTAGGAAGGTAGAAGTATTTGTAAAAGGTCCCGGTGCGGGAAGGGAGTCTGCTATCAGAACTTTGCAAAATGTAGGAATTGACGTTACTACGATTGTTGATGTGACGCCGCTACCGCACAACGGTTGTCGTCCACCAAAACGTAGAAGAGTTTAATTTAAAGAAGAACATATAGCATGGCTAGATATAGAGGTCCCAAAGCAAAAATTGCCAGAAAGTTCGGTGAACCGATTGAAGGGCAAAGTAAAGTACTTCAGAAAAAAAATTATCCTCCCGGAATGCATGGTAGGGGCAGAAGGAAAAAGCAATCTGAATACGCCATCCAGTTGATGGAAAAACAAAAAGCGAAATACATTTACGGAATTTTGGAAAGACAATTTGCCAAAATGTTTAATATCGCTTCAAGGAAAAAAGGAGTTACCGGTGAAAACCTGTTGCAATTGTTGGAAGCCAGATTGGACAACACGATTTATAGGTTAGGAATTGCTCCTACCCGCAGAGGTGCCCGTCAATTGGTCTCCCACAAGCATATCCTGGTAAACGGAGAGTTGGTGAATATTCCATCTTACACCTTAAAACCCGGTGACATGGTAGCTGTCCGAGAGCGTTCAAAATCTTTGGAAGCTATCACGGAAAGTTTGAGAGGCCGCGCCGCTAACCGTTTTTCTTGGTTAGAATGGGACGGTACATCCTTTAGTGGAAAATTCGTAAGTATTCCTGTAAGAGAGGATATCCCTGAGAATATTAAAGAACAACTCATTGTTGAACTTTATTCAAAGTAAAATAAACTTCCCGACCTTAAAAGAACTAACGATATGTCCATATTAGCATTTCAAATGCCGGAAAAAGTGGTAATGGAAAAAGCAGACGATTTTCACGGTCTGTTTACTTTCAAGCCATTGGAAAAAGGTTACGGGGTTACTATTGGTAATGCACTAAGAAGGATTTTGCTTTCTTCCCTGGAAGGCTATGCCATTACTTCCGTCAAACTGCCGGGTGTAGTTCATGAGTTTTCCAGTATTGAAGGCGTTGTAGAAGATGTTACTGATATTATCCTAAATCTGAAACAAGTCAGGTTTAAAAAATTGCACGATGCAACAGACGGTAAAATAACCGTTGAGGTGAAGAACAAAAGCGTTTTTACCGCCGGTGACATCGCCAAACATACCTCATCCTATGAAGTCTTAAATCCCGAATTGATCATCTGTCACTTGGACGATGTGAAAAGCTTGGAGGTTGAGATTGTAGTTGAAAAAGGAAGAGGATATCTTCCCGCTGAAGAATCCAAACCGAAAGAGCAGATATATGGCGTAATTCCTATCGATGCGATTTTCACTCCAATTAAAAATGTGAAATACCGGGTAGAAAATACCAGGGTAGAGCAAAAGACGGATTATGAGCAGCTGATTATGGAAGTTTCTACGGATGGATCTATTCATCCAGAGAAAGCTTTACAGGAATCTGCCAAGATTTTGATTCAACATTTCATGTTGTTTTCAGATCAGACCATGGTAATTGATGCTCCGGGTAGCGGTGCCATTGAGCCCATTGATGAGGAATACCTCCACATGAGGAAGTTGTTGAAGACTTCACTGAGTGATTTGGATCTCTCCGTGCGCGCATATAACTGCCTGAAGGCCGCAGATGTGAAATCACTTGGTGATTTGGCCAGGTTGGAAATTTCCGACATGATGAAATTCAGGAATTTCGGAAAAAAATCATTGGCTGAATTGGAGCAGTTGATTCAGGAAAAGGGATTGTCCTTTGGAATGGATTTGTCTAAGTATAAACTTGATGAAGAATAAAATAAAATGAGACACGGCAAGAAATTTAACCACCTTGGAAGGACCGCACCCCACAGAAAAGCCATGCTTTCCAATATGGCTTGTTCGCTGTTCCTTCATAAGCGGATTTCCACAACAGTGGCCAAGGCTAAGGAACTGAGAAAGTACGTTGAGCCCTTTATTACAAGGGCAAAAGAAGATTCAACCCACAACAGAAGGATAGTGTTCTCCTACTTACAGGATAAAGAAACGATCAAAATTCTTTTTGGAGAAGTGGTAGAAAAAGTAGGAAGCAGACCGGGAGGATACACACGGATCATTAAAACCGGTTTTAGACTGGGAGATAATGCGGAAATGAGTATCATCGAATTGGTAGATTATAACGAGTTGATGCTCAAAGATGCCAAACCGGCCAAAAAGTCAACGAGAAGAAGAAGTAGAAGAGGTGCTGGCGCCGCTGCTTCCTCTGAAGCAGTACCAACTGCTGAAGTGGTGGAAGAGCCGACTGATAAAAAGTCTAAAACCGATCAACCCTCCGCTGAGGTGGTAGAAGAGCCGACTGATAAACCTTCTAAAACTGATGTGCCTTCTGCTGAAGAGGAAGATCAGACAGATGCAACCGATGAAAAGAAAGCGGAATAATTGATGCCGACGAATTCATACATAAAATTTGAGGGATTGGACGTAGGTTCAATCCCTTTTTTGTATCCTTTCCAAAAATATCCGATCTCTTACTGATAAAATTCTTAAATTTGTTTATTCAAGTTTTACTATGAGTAGAAAAAAAGCAACCCTTCTATTGGCAGATGGCACCGTATTTCACGGTACGCTTGTAGGAAAAGACGGTACCAATGGCGGTGAAATTTGTTTCAATACTGGTATGACCGGGTACCAGGAAATTTACACTGACCCCTCCTATACAGGTCAGATCATCGTCAACACCACACCCCATATTGGTAACTACGGCGTAGTAGAAGACGAGTCTGAGTCCAGCCATCCCCGGATAGCAGGAATCGTTGTCAACGACTTTTCAGACGTCTATAGCCGGCTTGATTCCAAACAATCCCTTCAGAGCTATTTGGAGGAATATGGCATTACGGGCATTGCCGATATCGATACGCGTATGCTGGTTAGGCACATCCGATCCAAAGGCGCTATGAATGCCATCATCAGTTCTACCATTTCTTCTATAGAGGAGCTTCAAACGGAGCTCGACAAAGTCCCAGATATGAATGGTCTTGAACTTTCCTCCCAAGTATCCACAAAAGTAAGCTATTACTTTGGCGATGAAAATGCCCCAATTAAAGTAGCTTGTGTGGATTATGGGATTAAAAGAAATATATTAAGGTGTCTTTCGGAACGAGGGGTTTATTGCAAGGTTTTTCCCGCCAAAACTTCTCTTTCAGAAATGGAAGCTTGGAATCCGGATGCCTACTTTTTATCCAACGGTCCGGGAGATCCGGCCGTTATGGACTATGCTGTAGACACGATAAAAGAAATTTTGGAGCTCAACAAGCCGCTTTTTGGAATATGCCTGGGGCACCAGTTATTAGCAAGGGCCTGTAAGATATCCACCTATAAAATGCACCACGGCCACCGTGGCCTCAATCACCCCATTAAAAACCTACTTTCAGGTAGAAGTGAAATCACTTCCCAAAATCATGGCTTTTCCGTCACCAAGGAAGACATTGAAAAAAGTGAAGAGGTAGACATCACCCACATACACCTGAATGACGGGACTGTGGCCGGGATTAAAGTTAAAAATAAACCAGCCTTTTCCGTACAATATCACCCTGAGGCAAGCCCCGGGCCACACGATTCCAGGTATTTATTTGACCAATTCATCGAATTAATTCAGAACTAAAATCATAAACCTTTTAATATTATGTCAGTGATACAATCCATTCATGCAAGACAAATTTTAGATTCAAGAGGAAACCCTACAGTAGAAGTAGATGTGTTTACCGAAAATGGCGCTTTCGGTAGAGCCGCTGTTCCCAGCGGAGCATCTACCGGCGTACATGAGGCTGTGGAGCTTAGAGACGAGGACAAAAATGTTTACATGGGAAAAGGCGTACTTAAAGCTGTTTCCAATGTCAATGATATCATAGCCCCTGAATTGGTCGGATTTGATGTGTTTGAACAAAATCAAATTGACCACTTAATGATCAGCTTAGACGGCACCAAGAATAAATCCAAGTTGGGAGCCAATGCGATTTTAGGTGTTTCTTTGGCTGTTGCCAAAGCTGCCGCTATGGAAGCCGGTCAGCCACTTTTTCGATATATTGGAGGTGTCAATGCAAATACCCTTCCCGTGCCTATGATGAACATCCTTAACGGAGGTTCTCATGCGGACAATGCTATTGATTTTCAGGAATTCATGGTCATGCCTGTTGGTGCCGAGACGTTTGCGGAATCACTTCGTATGGGTACCCAGATTTTCCATCACCTCAAGTCGGTATTGAAATCTAAAGGATTGTCTACCAACGTGGGTGACGAAGGAGGTTTTGCCCCTAATTTGAGATCAAATGTGGAGGCAGTGGAAATTGTCCTTCAGGCCATCGAGAAGGCCGGTTTCAGGCCGGGTGAAGATGTCTTTATCGCCATGGACGCCGCTTCTTCAGAATTCTATGACGAGGAGCGAGGATTGTACGTATTCAAAAAATCTACAGGTGACGAACTTACTTCCCAGCAGATGTCCGATTATTGGAAAGACTGGGTAAGCAAATACCCGATCAATTCTATTGAAGACGGCATGCATGAGGATGATTGGGACGGTTGGAA
>Ga0105045_10003998_pt1 | contig 12786 bp, 6 predicted proteins | sample MAT02_FD_78089 | JGI IMG/M metagenome (GOLD analysis project Ga0105045, IMG submission 78089) | Freshwater microbial communities from Lake Fryxell liftoff mats and glacier meltwater in Antarctica - MAT-02 (megahit assembly) | ecosystem: Environmental > Aquatic > Freshwater > Ice > Liftoff...
CCAGCACGACGTATTCGTACGTCACCTGCCGGCCGGTCTTCTCGAAGAAGTAATCGGCCGCGGCGAGAATCTCCGGGATGCCGGTCTTGTCGTTCGTCGGCACGATCTGCGTCCGCAGCGCGTCGTTGGGGGCGTGCAGCGACACCGCGAGGTGGTACTGCTTGCCGAGGTCGGCGAGCTGGCGAATCTTCGCGGGCAGGCCGACGGTCGAAATCGTGACGTGCCGTTGGCCGATGCCCAAGCCGTCTTTGTCACCGGCGATCGCGAGCGTTTGAATCAGGCTGTCGAGGTTGGCGAGCGGCTCGCCCATGCCCATGACGACGATGTGCGTGAGGCGTTCACCCGTTAGCGTGAGATTCCGCAGCAGGATCAACTGCTCGAGCATTTCGCCGACGCTCAGATTGCGGGCGACCCCTTCGAGGCCACTGGCGCAGAAGACGCAACCCATCCCGCAACCGACTTGCGTACTGATGCACGCGGTGTGGCGGTCTTCGTCTTGAATCAGCACGCACTCGATGAGCTTGTCATCGTGCAACCGCAGCAGGAGTTTGTGCGTGCGATCGCCCGCGACTAGGTGCTTGTCGATCCTCGTGGAAAAGACGTTGAAGCTCGCCTTCAAATCCTCGCGCAGCCCTTTGGGAAGGTCGGACATCGCCTCGAAATCGGAGGCCCGCCCTTGCAGGATCCAGCGGCGGATTTGTTTGGCCCGCATCGGCGGTTGCCCGCGCTCCGCGAGCCAAGTTTTGATTTCGTCGAGGGACATTTCCAGCAGTGCCGGCAAGCGGGCGGCGGTATCCGGGGCAGTCGTCGGCAGTGGGATCGCGAGGGTCATAGGGCTATCTTACCCACCCCGGCGAATGCGGCCAAGAATGATGACTCCCCTACCCCCGCACCCGTTCCCAGAATTCGCCCGGCGGAATGTCGGTCGCGCGCACGCCCGACGCCTCCAGTTCCTTCGCCACCAATTCCTCCGCGGCAGCCAGCGTCATCGGCCGCCGTTTCACCTCCGGTTTCTCGTCTTCGCGAATGTTCCACATCGCGCGCACTTCGAGTGCGTGACCCAATTGCCGATCGGGCTCATACGGTGGCGGCTCCGGTTTTTCGACCGGCGTGGAAGTCTTGGCCACCGGCGCCGGCGCCGGAGCCGGAGCCGATCGAATGATGGTTTCCGCTTGCGCTTCGAGTTCCTCTTGCTCCTCGCCGTCGATTTCTTCCTCGTCGGCATCTTCCGTCGCCCAGCGGTTGCGACTTTCCCGGTCGAATTCCTCTTGCGCTTCGGATTGCGACGAGCTCCCCGCCACCGGCCGACTGTGCCGCATCCGCGTGCGTTCCAAATCGATCAGCGTGTTCGCCGCGGCGGCGACGATGTTTTCGTTCCGGCTGGTCAACTGGCCGCGCAGCGCCAGCGCCGCCTCGAAAACGATGTCGCTCCAAAGTTTGCCGCGGTCGCGTTCGCTTTGGGGCAGCATCGGCCGGGCCGGCGGGGAATCGAAACCGAGTCGGTTGACGGGTTGATGGACGGGTTGTGTGCGGGTCATGGCGAGCTTCCGGGGAACGAGTGATGTGATCAATTGTTGTAATGTACTTATATGCACACTAACGGGTAGTTGTCAAATAATTCCGCGCAGATTTGGCGAGCCGGCCGCGTGAGCGGTCGGAGGAATTGCGATGGAAACGGCGAGCCGGTCGCGTGAGCGGTCGGAGTTCTAATCGTGTTACTCCGACCGCTCACGCGGCCGGCTCGCCGGCGGAATTCTCGCGACTTCAGTCCGGCATCGCCGCCATCGCCGCATCGAGGTCGCGGGTGATCCGCCGGCGGATGCGGAGTTCGTCCTCGTCCAGCCAGCGTCGCAGCTCGGGGCCGAGGCTGAAGTCTTCGTTCACGATGGCCGTGATCGCCGTGTCGATCATCTCCAGCGCCGGCAAATCGAAATATTGCGATGTGGCACCGGGACTGGCGATCGGCCCCAACCGTTGAAACAGCTCTTCCAACCGGCCGAGTGCCAAGCGGGGCGGGGCGTGAGCCAAGGCCCGGCAATAAGCCAAAGACGCGCGGCCGCGCTCGCGATCACCCGGAACGCCGCGTACGAACAATTGCTCGCGGGCATCGTTCAACATGCGATTGCCGCGCTCGGTCTCCCCGAGCGTGTACCAGCCGATGGCGGCGCTCAAATTCAATTCCGCGTCGTCGCCGCCGATGCGGTACCAGCGCGCCAGAAACTGGCGCAGTTCGTCCGACGCTCCGCTCCGCGCGAGCGCGCGGAATAACACCGGGGCGGTGCGGCGCAGGATGGCACGGGTCGGCGGGTCGCCATCGTCGAGCGCGCGACACAGACTGCGGAAGAGTTCTCGCAACGGCCCGGGCCAACCCTGACGGACGCAAATCCGCGCGACGACTTCGACGCAGCGGCCGGCCGTGCGGGTCATGTAAGCGGCGGTTTCGGAATCTTGGATCGCGCGGATTCGGACGGCTTCGGGCAACAGCTCCAGGGCGCGGGGGGCGAACGCGAGGATCTCGCGCAGCAGTTCGCGCGGGGCGTCGATTTCCAATAGCGTCAGCGTCGCCCGGGGTAAAGTCACGGCTGTGCCGTCCGCGGCGACCACGTCCAGAATCGCTCGAATCGCTGCGGTTGTGGGTGTGCGACACGCGAGCAATCGGGTGAGTTCCCGACCGAGGTCGTCGTCGCCGATCAGCGCGGTGAGAGGCCGGCCACCGAATTCGGACGCGGTCTGACTCCCGCCGAGAATTTGCGAGTGGCTCAGCAACTTCGCGACCGCGTACGTCCCCAGTTCCGTTCGAGATGCACCGCTGTGTTGCGCGCGTTCCACAGCCGGTGCCGCCATGCCCAAAGCCAGTTGAATCTCGACCCGAAAACGCGACGAGAGTTCTCGTTGAACGCCGAGTGTGCAGGGACTTCCCGGCTCATTCGCCAGCGCCCGATTCGCCGCATTCGACAATTCGTTCGCTTGGCTGACGCCGCCGAGTTTGGCGAAACCCCAAGCGAGCATCCCATCGGCGTATGCTGCGGTGCGGGCACTGTCGATATCGACGCCGGACCAATTGGCCCGGTTGTGCGCGGCTTGCTTTTTCAACCAGCGCTGAATTGGCTCCCGGCACCTCAGCAGCCAATCGCGCGCCATCGCATAGCGATCACCGCCCGCCGCACCGCGGAAACGCAAGAACGACGGCGTGTCGAGTGCGGCCAAAGCCGTATCGCCGTGCAACCGCGCAAATAACCGATCGCGCCCGTGCGCCAATTGCAGCACGTCGCCGCCACTCTGCCCTGCCAAGGCGAGGCGGGCCAGCCAAACCAACCGGCAGGGCAGCGAATCTTCGAGCGATTCCAAATTTTCCGACGCCGCTTTTAGGTCGATTCCCGCGGCGGCGGATGACGTGCGGATCAATTCCACCAAGGTGGCGCGGACAGCGGATTGGGGCTGTCGCGATTCGAGCTTCGCCCACTGCGTCGCCCACGTCTCCGGCGGGTGAGCGGTGTCCCAGAGGGCGTGCATCCAACCGAGTGCGGCATCGACGGGGTTACCGGTCTCGGAGTACAACTCGGCGAGCTCGGCCCAAAGGCGACCGGGATTCTCGCCGGTATCGCGATCGAAGAGTCGCTCTTCCAATTCGGCACGCCGCGCGAGTCGCTCTTCGAGCGTCTTGGCCGTGCGAAATGGCACTTCGACCGTCCGCAGCGTGGAATCCGTGGGATCCTGGGGGTGAGTCGGGCTCGATTTGGCGAATAGTTTTGCCGCCCATTTGGCGAACCACGACCGCGCCGATTCTCCCTGCGACCCCGCGGACGCAGCTGTTTCTCGGTGCGCGAGCGGTGTTGAAATTGCCGCCGCAGCCGGCGCGGGCGCGACCACGAACCCGGCCCAAGCGAAGGGGCTCGCAGCGACACTCGACGCCCGGTGGAATCGCGATGCGGGTATCGAATAGCGAATCCAAGCGGACAGCGGACGAAATGCCGACAGCGCCATTCGGTGTGCGCGCGGCGCGTCCCCGTCTTGTTCCAGCCACACGAACTCCCCGACCCGGAGACAGAATGCCGCTTCCAATGCCGCGCCGCGAATTGGGGGTGTCAATTCCCGATCCACCGGCACCATGAGCCGATTCGCCCGCGGGTGCGGGGCAAAAGCTCGGCCAGCCTCCGGCCAGACTGCCGAGACACCCCGATTGTGCGCATCGCGCAGCGCGAGCGTACTGCCTAGCACGGGGTGCTGGAACGGGGCCAATTCGAGATTGTTCAGCTCGCGCGGATCGATGGCGGCGGCGAACGCGCCCAGCGATCCGATCTCGCCGGGGATGATCCAGAATGACTCGCGCACCAATGGACCGGAGCTGCGTTTCAGCCGGATGGGCACTCCGATACCGGCCAGTACACCGACATCCGGAGGAATCGCCCGCTGCGGTCGCAACGGGAACAATTCGCGCGCGGCCAGCCAAGGGCCGTAGGCGAGTGTGCGCCATCCCGACGCAGCCGACACGAGTATCGTGCTGGGTTTGTCCGGATCGGGACGACCCGGAAACGGGTGCTGCCAACCCGATTCGACCCAAAAGTCCGACTCGGCCCGCTTGTAACTGCGAATGTCATCGTCCCGATCCGGCAAAGCCCAATAGTGCGGGGCCGATGGCACCCGGACAAAAGACGTTTCACCCTCGACGCGGTAAGCCTCGACGGCCGTGCCGCAACGGGCCAGCTCGCGAAGAAATCGGGCCAGCCGACGGTTGGGAACCTCGAAGATCGCGGGGTGTTCCGCGGGTTCGCCGGCGTGGAGTTTCAGCGGTAGGGCTTCGGCCCAGCAGGCGAAGTCGCGCCATTCCAGTTCGGCCGGTGCCGCGAACGGGCGCACCCCGATGTGGGCCAAGGCCGCCAAGGAATCCTTGGACAACGGCGCGTCCGAGCGCACCCAGCAGCCGCCCGGCCCGGCCGCTGCCGCGAGGGGCGTCCGCACGACCTCGGCCGGGACGATGCCGGACGCGAGGGCGAGGCGGAAGGCGTCGAGGTTGGGGAAGAACAACGAGGGCATAGCCGGCACCCACGGGTTCAAAGCCGACTGGTTTGCAGGGCGGTTTTCATGTCGCGGTGGATGCGTCGGCGGACGAGAAACTCGTCTTCATCGAGCCAGCGGCGACCGCCCGGGCCGAGCGCGAAGTCGTCGCTGACGATGGCGAGCACGACTTCCTCGACGATGGAGAAATGCTGCTCGGAATAAAAGCGGGCGTTGGAGCCGCCGATGGTCGTGCGGTTCGGGTCCATTTTCTGGAACAACTCGGCGAGCCGATTCAAGCCGCTTTCGCTCTGGCCTTGGCCGATCGCGCCGATGTACGCGCGGCAGAGTTTCGTGTACTCGATGGAGATCAACTGCCCGACTTGCGAGCCGATCGGCTTGGCCGCGGCCAAGAGTTCGGCCCGCGCTTCGTCGAGGATCGGATCGGCTTTGTCGAAATTACCGAAGTAGAGCCAGCCGCCCGCCAAGCTGAGTAGCGCGCGCAGCGCGCGGCCCCAGTCGGAGGGTTTCGAGGCCAAGCGCGATTTCAACTGCGCGATGGTGCTGCCGTCCAATACGAGCTGGTAAAGCCTGTTGAGGAGTTTGTCGATTTCGTCGCGCAGGCCGAATCGCCTCAGGCATTTCAGGCATTGCGGCGCGACGCTGTTCACCAACTCGAAGCGCATTTCCACGGGCTTCGCGGCGACGAGGGCGATGAACTGATCCAAGAGTCTCTGGACGTGATCGCGGCGGTCGAAATGCGCGGCGAAGAACAAGGATCGCTCCAGGAGTTCGCCTTGCTTCTTGGTCACTTCGGGAACCTCGGCGAACGCCGGGCTTTCCCGGAGGACCTCGGGCACCATGCCGAGCAATTCGACGGTGAATGCTTCGCCGCCGCGGATCGCCCACGGCAGGGCGGCGTGCAGGGTCATCAGATGCACCGCCGCCAACGGCCGTGGGGTTTTTCCACCCACTTCGCCTTTGTAAAGGGAGCGCACGCGGCGGATCATTTCGGAGGCGTGGTGGACTTGGTGCAGGTTGAACAGCGCGAGTTCGAATTCGTCGCCGGAGCGCGGCGTGTTATTCAGCCGGTCGTGCTTCTCGAGCGGTTCGAGAATCAGTGAGAAACTCCGCAACCGCATGATGGCGTAATACGCGTCTTTGTGCGGGCTGTTATCGACGTTCTTGCCGGCGGCGGCCAAGGCGTCGATCGCGGCGGCGAGTTCCGGGGGGAGTGACCGGGCCGGTAGTTTGCCGGCGAGCGCTTCTTCGATCCGGACGAGGAACGATTGGACGAGGTATTTCTTCGCCAGGATTTTCTCGTCGATTTTGGTGGCCGGTTCGATGTCGCGGCGGGCGGTTTCGACGATGGCCCGCGCGGCCGAGGATTCCCCGAGTTTGGCGAAGGCGAAGGCGAATAGCAAATCGATGTACGGGAGCGTGGCCCGGTTGTCTTTGGCGAGATACACGTACGGCGAGGCGCTGGTCGATTCGGCCCACTTGCGGCAGGCGCTGTGCAACTTCGAGGCTTGATCGCGCACCATGCGCAACCGCTCCGAATCTTTCAGCCCGGCCGTGCGGAGAAAGAAAGGCAAGTCGGTCTCGGCGTTCAGACCGCTGTCGAGCAGGCGCTGCAAGATGCGGTCGCGCATGCGGGCCAAGCCGAGGACGTCGTCGCCGGTGTGCGCGGCCATTTCCAACGCCAAGAGCCAGACCGCCCGCACCGGTAATTTGGAGTCGTTGGTTTCGAGAAATTGCTGAATCGCGGGCAAGCGGCCGCGCAGCCAATCCGGGATCGGGTCGATCATCAGCGCGGCCAACGCGGCGCTGGCGAGTTGGCGGACTTCGATGCGGTCCGGGTTCTGGCTCCGCAGGGCCTCGTCGAAATCGTATTCCCCGAAATCGCTCGCCCCGAGGATCGCCCCCCGATTCGGATGCTCGGTGCGATACCATCCCTGCACGAGTTCCGGCGGAAGCGAGTCCCGTTCCCACATCGCATTCACCCAGCAAATCGCGGCTTCCGCGGCATCGCCGGCACCGGTGTTGGCCTCGGCCAACTCGGGCCACAGTGTCTGCCGCTCCGGACGATCGAGGCCGCCCTCGAACTGTTGGAATTGGTCTTGGAGCGCTTGGCGACGGATTTTCCATTCGTCGGTTCGCCGCGCTTCATCGACCGGCTTGAGGCCGGCCGCTGCGGGAGACTGCGTCGATTTGGAATCGGCGGTTTGCGCTTCGGGTAGCAGCGGACTTTGGTCTTCGGTGATCGCGCCGCGCCCGCGCTCCTTCGGGCCGCGGTCCGGCCCGCGCGGCTTGGGACCGCCGTCCGTACAGACGAACGATTCGAAATCGAACTGCGACGCCGCGACCCAAGCTTTCAACGGCTCGGGGGACGACTCCAAAATGTAATCGACCCAAAGTTCTAGCGGGCGGAAGGCATCCTCGGCCATCGACTCGGGCGCGAATTCCCCATCGGCGAGCGGCGCGAGCCAGACGACGCGATCCGGGTCGCTCGCCAACAGAGTTCGCACGGCATCGCGCCGCAGTTGCGGATGCAACCGCGACCCGGTCGGGACGAACAGATTCGCCAGTTTGAAATACGGTTTGTAGCCCACGGCATCCGTCAGTGCGACCACTGGCGGGGGCAACTTGGACGGACTGAGCCGTAAGACGATGACGCTCTCGCCCGCGGCGTCCGGTTCGCCCACCGCGAACCGCAGGCGCTGCAACAACCGGTCGTCGGCATCGCGCACGAACTCGTCGAGCCGTTCGACGGCGCGGGTGCGCAACACCCAGAATTCGGGCGACTCGGCCGCATTGCCCGGCGCCAATTTCAACGGCACCGTCAGCCGATCCGGCGTCGGCACCGGTTGCCAATCGACGGGCGCTGACCCGAGGGGAAACTGCAAAGCACCGTAGATATCGGCGTACGGCGGATTGTCGAGGTACGTCCAGTTTCGGCCGGTGCGGATCAGCAGCGTTTGATCGTCGGGCAACTGGATGCGGTTGGCGACGGGGTGGTGGTGGCCGATCTGAACCCAAACGCGCGGAGCTTGTTCGACGAACGCCATGAGCGGGCGCGAAGACCCGGCCAGCGACGGGTCGAGCGCGCGCAGTACCGTGTAGTACGGCGGCCCGACGACGCGGAGCAACACGCGTGGAACCCCGTCGATTTCGAACCAACAGTAGCTCTGGCGGTCGTTCCCCAAGCGCAGCATTTCGCCGACCAACTGGGGTAGTTGAGCCGGGTCGGGCACTTCGAACACGATCGGGGCTTGCGTGGACAGCGACGGGGCTTCGTCCGGCTCCGCGTCGAGCGCCTGCAACCAGCAGGTCAAGTCTTCGACCGGTGCGGGGATCGCCTTTGCGGAAGTCACACCCAAACGACCGAGTTCTTCCGCAGCCTTCTTGGGTAGCTTGCCTTCGGATTCGACGAAGATGCGGCCGTCGGCGCCGAAGTGCACCCGCGCCGGCGCGAGCGTGAGCGCGGCGGGTAAGATGGTGCCGGTCGCCGCGAGGTGGAAGGTGTCGAAATCGGGGAAACAGAGGATCATGTCAACTGCGCCCTTGGGCGTTCTTTTCGCGCTCGGCCTCGCCCGGCTCGTTGGTGGCCTTCGGCTCCAAGGCCCCTTCCCGCTCGATCACGATGTCGCCCAAATCTTCGGCTTTCATGCCCTTCCCTACCAGTTTCTCGACGATCCGCTTGTGCAATTGCTCGTGCTCGATCGGCAACGAATCGGGATCCGATTCCAGCTTGACGACGATGTTCTGCTTCCCGGTCTTCGGGTCGCGCCGCAGGAGGATGAGGACTTCGGCCATGGGTCTCTCACTGGGAAAGCAGAACTGACCTTTGAAGCGCCGGTCTGGGCTTGGGTAAACCGGCCCGTTGAATCAGACCCAGACCGTCGCGGCGCCGGTCTAAGTGAGTCATTGGAACTCACCGGCATACTTCGTCCGCACGGCTTCGATGATCTCGTTGATGCGGGTCGATTCGAGCGTCTTGATGCGCATCAATTCGTCGCGGACGCTTTCGAGCTCCGCGCGATGGTCGGTCAGAATCTTCGCGGCCCGCGCTTGGGCTTCGACGATGATCGTATTCACCTGGCGGTCGATGGCTTCGGCGGTGCTGCCGGAGATCACTTCGCGGTCGCCTTTTTCATCGCGGTAAACCCGCAGCGACGCTTGCAACCCGGACATCCCGCAAGTCTCGACGATCATCATCGCCAGTTGCGTGGCGCGGAATAAGTCGCCCTGCGGATTGCCGAAGGCGCTCGCCCCGGTCGAAACATCGCCGATGAGCAAGCGCTCGGCTTCGATGCCTCCGTACAGGACGCAGAGCCGGTCGAAGAGTTCGCTGCGCGAATAGCCGACCTTGCGGGTGTCGTCTTTTTTGTAGCCGGTATAGAAGGGCGCCCACGGCATCTCGGATTGGATCGTGACGCGTTCCGGGGCCGGGTGGTGCGGGCAAAAGAGCGACACGACGAAGTGCCCGCCTTCATGGGTCGCCACCAGCACCGAGTCCTTATCGCTGAGGTCGATCTTCTCTTCGTACTCGTTGAAGCCGCGCTCGATTTCTTTCTGCGTCGTCGGCCCGACGATGTTGTCTCGTAAGCGGACGCGGGCCACCGAGCGGCAGAGCGCGTTCAAATGGTCCCCGCTGAACGAGGTGCCGGTGCTAGTCATGAAGTTCTCGCCGGTGCGGCGCACGGCGTAGTCCACGGCTTCGTCGGTGAAGTCGAGCTTCATCTTCTTGTCGTAGATCTTCAAGATTTCTTTGCGGTCGGTGTCGTCCGGATAGGGGATGTGCAGGTGGAACTCGAAGCGACCGGGCCGCAGCAGCGCGGGGTCGAGCGATTCGACGAAGTTCGTCGTGCCGACGACGAAGACGAGTTCCTCTTTGTGGAAGCCGTCCATTTCCGTGAGTAGTTGGTTGACCATCGAATGTTCGACGCCGGAGCCAGAGTAGCTGCCGCGGCGGGTGGCGAAGGAATCGAGTTCGTCGAAGACGATGATGGCCGGGGCCGATTGGCGGGCTTTGTGGAAGACCATGCGCAGGTTTTCTTCGGACTCGCCGACCCACTTCGACTTCAACTCCGGCCCGGAGACGACGGTGATCGCCGCACCGATGGCGGTGGCGATGGCCTTGGCGAAGTAGGTTTTGCCGGTGCCGGGCGGGCCCCAGAAAATCATGCCGCGGGGGATGAGTTCTTCGAGGCGGGCAATGTCGTCCGGGTTCGTGGAGGCGTCGCGTTTCTCGAGCACGTCGAGGATTTCTTGGCGGAGTTGTTTCTTCGTCTTGGCGTAACCGCCGATGTCGCGGTCGAGGCTGACGTCCGGAATTTCGAGCGCCCCGGACAGCGTGGCTTGGCGAAGTTGCAGGTACGCCTTCTTGGGGTCGGCCGGGTAATCTTCGCCTTCGAGGGTCGAGAGCAATTTCCGCAGCCGCACGGCGTTCAAACCCGAGACGTACTTGTAGAGCTGCCAAGGGTTGAAGGTCTTGCCGAACTTGCGGGACTCGCGCTGCGTGACGATCTTTTTCAACGCTGTGCGGTTCAACCCGAGGATGCTGACCCGGTGTGGGAAGAGATTCTCGATGACTTTGGGCAAGGGGAAGGAAGGATCTTTGAAGCCGAGCCAGACGAGGTCGGGATTCTCGTAAAGCAGCGGGATGACTTCGCGCGATTCGCCGGTGAGGCCGCCGGTGTTTGTGGTCAGCAGATCCAAGTGGGGCAGCACGACGACGCGTTTTTCCACGGCCCCGCGCACCGCTTCGCGCAGTTGCGAGATCATCGTTCCGATCAGGCCCATCGGCGCGGCCCCGGCGTTCGACGCTTCCGCTTCGCGCGGCCGACCGTCGAGGTAGATGCACTTGAGGTTGCGCTCGCGGAGGCGGGTGCGGATGCTCATGAACAGGAACGGGGCCAATTCCTTATCGCACTCCACGAGGCTGGGCAGACCGCGAACGATGTTCCCCGCGATGTCGGCGAGTTCTGTAGCGTACGCCGCTTCGACGGCCTGCTGCAGGTCGAGCGACGAGGGGAGTTCGGTTTCGGCGGTCAGGATCGACATGTTGAATCGGGTTCCGAGTTTAGTAGGTCACGCTCCGCGTGACGCCATATCCGCATGCTTGAAGGAGTGGGTGTCACGCGGTGCGCGACCTACACCTCGATCTTAATCGTCAGCGAGCCGGTCTCTTCGTCTTCGCTCAGTTCCTTGATGTTGCCGAGTTGCCGGGCTTTCTGCTTCAGCGCTTCGCGGGTGACTTTGTTCACGACCTCGCTCAGTTCCGGTTGCAAATCGCAGAGTTTCTCTTCGAGTTCCGCAGTCGCTTGGCCCTGCAATCGCTCCGATTCGTGCTCGGCTTTCTTGTCGAGATCCTCGTCGATCTGCTTTTTCAATCGCTCGCGCAACTCTTGTTGAGCCGGGCCGACGTCGTCGTAGCCGAAGGTCTCGCGCTTCGATTCCAGCACCACTTCTTCGCCGACTTGGGACTTCACCGAGACCTCGAAGGTCTTCGGATTCACCGTGACCGTGGTGTTGCCATCGGAGCGTGCGAGCGTGCCATCCGGGTTCTCGGTGTAGCCCTTTTTGAGCAATTCTTGCTTCAACAACTCGGCCATCACTTCGGGTGGCAGTATCTCGAGCACTTCGAGCTGCGTGCAGATCTCGTCCGCGCCTTTCAGCTCGCGGGTCGAGGATTCTTTCACGGTGATGCGATACGCCCGACTCATTCTCAACTCCTGCGTGAGTGCTCAGTGGTCAGTAGTTAGAGATCATTATCAGACACCCGATTTTCTGATCTGAACACTGGCCACTGAGCACTCACCCTGTTCTCAGCGGATCCAATCTTTCGATCAAGCCTCTAGCTTTGGCCGCCAGGCCGTCGCCCCCGGCCTGTTCCCAGTCCGCTTTCCAAAGTTGGCTCGCGGCGTAGCCCTCTTCATAATAGCCGACGTTTCGGGCTTGTCGTTCCCAGCCTTGCAGGGTTTCGAGTTGCCTCGGGAAGGCGAGGGCCGCCCTTTGCGTTTCAATCCGATCCGTCAACCGCGCCGGCCCCTGCCCTTGCAACCCGCCCGTCCAGAAACCGAGGCCGAGTTCGGGCGGCGCGAGCAGTATCGAATTCGCCGCCACCACGAAGCGGGCCAGATCCGGCCGCCGGGCCACGTTCGCGGCTTTCAAATACGCTCGCATGGTGTCGAACTCGGCTTGGCCCTGTAGACGCATCCGTTTCCAATCGCCGATCTGCCCCTTCGCCCGTTCCGAGCGGATCCAGCGCTGGGCCAACACCGGCTGCAAACATTCGAGAATGGCGACCCGCGGGCCGGTGAAGCAACCGGTGAAGTCGGGCACGGCGATGGAACCGGGCGCCGCGAAGTCCCCGGCGTACGCGAGTCGCACCAGGGGATTGTCGCGGAAGCAGCGTTTTTCCGAGAGGATCAGCGCCACTTCCGGTTCGGATTTCAACTGGTCGTACGCCATCAAAAAGAAAAGTTCGTCGGCCGGGCTCAGGCCACCGTGGGCATCCCAGCGATCCGCGGTATCCGTCGGCTTCTCCGCCGTCAACCAGAGCAGAAACGCCAACGGGCTCGGGCCGAAGGCGAGCGCCCGCTCCTCCAACGGCAGGCGCTCCCAGACCCGCCCTTCGGTCGGTCGGTGTTCGACCAAGAATCGTTCGCGGCGCCAGCCGCCCGACTTGGCGAGGTGGAGTACTCCCGCTTTGGCCAAGGTGTCCCGGGCGATGCGGACGCAAACCTTGCTGAGGCACGGCGGCGCGGGCAGCTTCGCGTAAACCAA
>Ga0105045_10003999_pt1 | contig 12780 bp, 12 predicted proteins | sample MAT02_FD_78089 | JGI IMG/M metagenome (GOLD analysis project Ga0105045, IMG submission 78089) | Freshwater microbial communities from Lake Fryxell liftoff mats and glacier meltwater in Antarctica - MAT-02 (megahit assembly) | ecosystem: Environmental > Aquatic > Freshwater > Ice > Liftoff...
ATCGTATGAACAAGGCGCGGTCATTCAGCGAGTTTCGGCAGGCACTGGAAATGACCGCCATTCCGGGGTTTAACATCATTTACGCCGACCCCGACACAATTTACTACGTCAGCAACGGCAAGATTCCGGTTCGTGACCCCGCCTACGACTGGAGCGGTACGCTGCCCGGCAATACCAACAAAACGCTCTGGACCAAATTCCGCCCGCTGAGCGATTTTCCCCAGTACCTCAACCCGCCAAGCGGCTACCTGTTCAACATGAACAATACGCCCTTCAACGCCACCGGCCCCGCCGACAACCTCCGCCCGGAGCAGTTCGACAAGACGATGGGCTACGAACGCTGGAACACCAACCGGAGCCTGCGTTTTGCCGAACTCATTGGCCAATATGACAAACTCAGCTACGCCGATCTCAAGCGCATCAAATACGATCAGCAACTGCCCGCCCAGCTGGAGTTTCCGCAGGGGCCGGATGTTAATGCGCTCTTCTCGCTCGACAAAACCAGCTACCCCGACCTCAGCCCGATTATCGACACGCTGACAACCTGGAACCGGCAGGCCACCGTAGATAGTCGCGGAGCTACGCTGTTTGCGCTGTTCTACTACTACTGGCGCAACAAACTGGCCGGGCAGGATGCAATAAATAAGGTGCTGACTACCGACGAATGCGCCGAAGGACTACGCCACGCCCAAACGCACCTCAAAACCTATTTTGGCCGTACCGACGTGATGCTGGGTGAGTTTCAGAAACACGTTCGCGGCACGAAAGAACTGCCACTCTGGGGTATTCCCGACGTATTGACGGCCATTACGTCGGCTCCCCATAAAGATGGACGAATCCACAGCACCCACGGCGAGTCCTACATTTCGCTGGTACGATTTCCAAAGGCAGGGCTGCCCCTGCTGGAAACTATCAACTGCTTTGGCGCGAGTGCCCGGCCTGACAGTCCGCACTATACCGACCAAATGGAGTTGTTTGTGGATATGAAAACCAGGCCAATGACGCTGGATAAAGCCGAGGTGCTACGCACCGCCAAACGGACGTATCACCCGGGCGAATAAGCTTCACCACTTTTTTATCGGCGACCGCAAGTTTCGCTCCAAAACGGGGCCTGACCCCTAAAACAACCCTGACCGCGTGACCGAACCGCTCGACGAAACCACCCGACTCGACCAGCTTCGGCAGGGCCACGAACCGGCGTTTCGATGGCTGGTCGAGACGTATCAAGAACGGGTGTTCCGAACGGCTCTGGCTATTGTTCAAACCGACGAAGAAGCCGAAGACGTAGCGCAGGAAGTGTTTATGGAGGTGTATCAGACGGTTGGACGATTTCGGGGTGAGGCCAGTCTGGCTACGTGGCTCTACCGACTGACGACCTCGCGGGCGTTGAAAAAAGAACGCGACCGCAAACGTCGGAAACGCTTCGGATTTATGACCAGTCTGTTTGGCCAGAATACCGACAATGATAAACCCGACTACGACCCACCCGATTTCCAAACACCCGGTACCCTGCTGGAAACCGACGAACAAATCCGGCAAATCAGCCGGGCGGTAGCGTCCCTGGCCGATTCGCAGCGGGTGGCCTTTACGTTGTTTTATCAGGAAGAATTATCGTATCAGAGTATCAACCGCAACCAGCAGTCACTGCTACGGACGTACTACCAGAATTCGGGCGATTCAACGCAGACGTACCGCGAACAATCGTCCGGTAATAGTAACAACATGAATCACCGGCTTAATTTCCGGCTCGATTACGCCTTCGACAAACGCAACTCGCTGCTGATTACGCCCCGCCTGAGTTTTCAGACCAATACATCTACCTCGCTTACCAACAGCGATACCCGGCTGGGCGATGCGTTGCTGAACCAGTCGGATAACACGTATTCGGCCCGCAACCAGGGCTACACGTTCAATAATAGTCTGTTGTTCAGACACCGGTTCGAAAAGCGGGCGCGCACCCTATCGCTGAATGTTGGTACAGCGCTCAACGACCGAACCGGGCTGAGTACGCTGCTGTCGGAAAACAATTTTTTCGGTGCAACACCTACGCAACAGCGCATCGACCAGCCCACCAACACCACATCGAATGGCTACCGCATCACAGACGACAAACGACTGCGCTTCACGTACCGAACCAGCACCGATGCGCCCACTATCAATCAGTTGCAGAACGTCTTGAACAATACCAATCCGCTGGTGCAAACCATCGGCAATCCCGACCTGAAGCAAAGCTACACCCACGCCCTGAGCCTGCGTTTTACCAAAACATCCATTCAGAAAGCCAGCAGTTTGGTAGGTTTGTTAGCCGTAAATCTGGTGCAGAACCCCATCGGTTCGTCGCTGTTCATTGCCGGGCGGGCGGGGGTAGTACCGGGCGTAACGTCCCGACGGGTACACCGATTTTCCTGCAACAGGGTACGCAGCTTACGCGCCCAATCAACACCGAAAACGCGCTGAACAGCCGGGGTTTTTTCTCGTTCGGAATGCCCCTTACGCTCATTAAAACCAACCTGAACCTGAACACCTCGCTGAACTATAACCAGACGCCAAGACTGATAAACGGCCAGGTAAACCGGGCCAACTCGTACAACTTTAGCCAGGGCGTTGTGCTGAGCAGCAACATCAGCGAGAAATTTGACTTTACGCTGTCGTACAATTACGGCTACAGCCGGGTCGAGAACCGTTACGACGGACCGACACTGCAACCGCAGCTCAGTACCGCTTTCAACACCCAAACGGTGGGCGGCAGCGTGGTCTGGAACGTCTGGAAGGGACTGGTGCTGCGGTCTGACGTGAACTACCAGCGTTATGCCGGTCTGTCAGACGGATTCAACCAGAAGTTCGCGCTCTGGAATGCGAGCATAGCGTAACGCTTTTTAAAGAAAGACAATGGTGAAATAAGGCTGTCGGTCTTCGATTTACTGAACCAGAATACGAGCGTAAGCCGGTCTTTTTCGGAGACGTATCTGGAGGATAATCGCTCTCTGGTATTACGCCAGTATTTCATGCTCACGTTTACGTACACGCTGAGGCAATTCCGGGGGTGAAGTTTTTAACCGGTACGCCGGCGCGGCAGAGGAACGAAGGAATGACAGAGAGAACAGAGTTTTCCAACTGAATAGCTTTTTTCTATTACCTCTGTGGAACCTCCCTGCCGCACCGGCGTACCGGTTAAAAATTATACCAATTCCTTTTCTACGTCGGCTTTGGCACCGAGGTATTCACCGACTACCGAGTGGACTACCGACGACAGGGCGTGGGTGGTGGAGTCGGCAATGGACTCGCCAAAGTCTGCCATCTGGGCTTTGAAACGGGCTTTATCTTCAGGGTTGACGTTACTCAGGAAGCGGACCAGCGCGTAACCGGCCACAGCGGCTGCGGCAATGCTCAAGCCAACAACCCAGGGAGAGGTTTCTTCCTCACCGTCTTCATTATATTTGGGCGTGAGCAACTTACGCATCATGGCTGCCAGTCCTTCCTGCGGAGCCAGGTAGGCCATTACTTCCTGCGCTTTGTTCACGAAACCACCCGGCACCACCTTGGCTTCGCCCCGCATCAATGCTCTGTAGCCGTCGCGGGCCACCATATCGGGCTTGTCGGTCATGTCTTCTACGATGAGTTCGGGGGCGTCGGCTTCGCGGAAGAAATTGGTATCCGTCGCGTTGGGCATTAGGGCCGTAATGGTTACGTTGGTGCCTTTGAGTTCGTTATTGAGCGACTGCGTCAGGTTCCAGACATACGCTTTGGTGGCGGCATACACGGCCATGAGCGGAAACGGCGTAATGGCCACCAGCGATGCCAGTTGCAGAATTTTCCCGTCATTACGCTCCACCATATCCTTCAAAAACAGCTTGGTCATCAGCGTGGTGGTCAGGATATTGAGGTGTACCAATTCCTTTTCACGCTCCCAGTTAGTTTCAGTGGCAAACTTGCCGTAAGTACTTACGCCCGCATCATTCACCAGCACATCGACCTGAATGCCTTTGGCCTTCACTTCATCATACAGTTCAATGGCTATGTCTTCTTTGGAAAGGTCTTTATTGATGACCGTAATCTCCTGCGTATTGTAGTTGGCTTTGAACACCTCGGATAGTCGGTCGAGTTTGTCTTCGCTGCGGCCTACGAGTACGAGGTTATAGCCGTCCTGGGCAAAAAGTTTAGCGAGTTCCTGACCAATGCCACTGGAGGCACCGGTTATCAGAGCGGTTTTTCCCGTTCCTGTCTGCATGGTATTGCGTGGTTAGTGAACTGATTTCGTCTGTCTAAAGAACCCGCCCCGCCCGGAGTTGTTTGGAATTGCCTGGCTCCGGCAGCGTATCTACGGTGGCCGGTTTGCACAAAGGCCATCATTGCCTTGTTATAGCAATGAAAACACCTTCGTTATGAAAAACCTGATTATTGCTCTGCTTATCGGCATTAGTGTAACTGCCTGTTCGCCGTATCGTATTCTTCAGAACGAAACCGACCCGGCAGCGAACTGGTCGGCCTACCGAACGTACTCGTTTGTGGATACGGCCCGTATTGAACCCCTGCCCGGCACCACCTATCAGGCCGCAATGGACGAACTGAAACGGGCCGTAACGGCAGAACTCACCAGCCGGGGCTACCAGCAAACCCCCAGCTACGGCACCACCGATCAGCCCGATTTACTGGTCAACATTGGCGCGGTAATGAAGGAGAAAACGCAGACCCGGACTACCAATATCCGCGAGGCCCCGCTGTATATTGGGCAACGACGATACCACTGGCAGAGTCAGGAGGTACCAGTGGGTACGTATGACGAGGGTACCATAAACTTGCACATCATCGACGCCAAACGCAATGACCTTATCTGGGACGTGGCGGTGTCCAGTGTCTTGAAAAACGGTTTCTCCCAGCAAACCGTCAACGACGCCGTAGCGAAAGCGTTCGGGAAGTTTCCGGGAAAGCAGGTTGGTCACTCTTGACCGACCTGCCGCTATTCGCGGCTGACACAGTGGTTACCTGGCTTCAATTGCCGCGTTAGTCGCTTCGCGACTGGTCGGTCAAGAGTGACCAACCTACGCCAGTACCTCCTCCGCTTTTGCTTTGGCGTGTTGATACGCGTCGGCCACATCGTCAGTTACGGCGTCAACGGCGCGTTCGGCTTTCCACTTTGCTTTACCGACTTTGTATTTGGTCTTACCTTTCTTATAGACGTATCGGGCTTTGTCGAGCGGGTCAGCGTTTTTGTAGGTAAGAGCTACGAACAGACCGGCCGCGATGAAAGCAGCCGCGCCAATGGTCAGCCACAGACTGGAGTTATCATTTTCGTGGGCTTCGCCCTGTGGTTTCATCATAGAGCGGACTTTGCTGGTCACGACCGAATCGGGCAGCACGTGCGACACTGCCGCCTGTATTTTGGTCTGGAATCCGGCCACGACTTTGTCTTTCCCTTTCATCAGGGCGTCGTATCCGGCTTTGGCTACGTCGGCGGGGTCGGTTTTATAGGCTTCCTGCTGCGCCACGGTGTTCATGGCGCCGGCTTTGTTGAAGAAATCGGTGTCGGTAGCAGGTGGCATCAGCACCGTAACAGTAATATCGGTGTCTTTTACCTCGTTCCGAAGGGCTTCGGAGAATGAGTAGATAAATGCTTTGGTCGCGCCATAAACAGCCATCATGGGGTTTGGCATGATAGACGCAATGGACCCCAGCATCAGGATTTTACCCTCGTTGCGGGCCACCATGTCTTTGGAAAACAGCTTGGTCAGATGCACCAACGCCGTTAGGTTGACCTGAATGACGTTCAGTTCTTTCTGTAAATCGGTTTCGGTGGCAAACTTACCGTACTCACCAAAACCGGCGTTGTTGACCAGCGCGTTGACGGTGATATTCTTGCCCGTTACCTCGTCATACACCTGTTGTGGGGCATCCGGGTCTGACAGGTCTTTCTCGATGACAGTAATTTCAGACGTGCCGAACTGCTGTTTGAATTTATCGGCGAGGTCATTGAGCTGGTCTCCGCTGCGGGCTACCAGTACGAGATTATAGCCGTCTTTGGCGAACAAGGTGGCCAGCTCGCGGCCAATTCCGCTCGACGCGCCCGTGATGAGTGCTGTCTTTCCTGCTTCGGTTTTCATAAAGAATTGAGTTAGTTTGACTCTTTACTCAACCCCACACACCGCAAGATGTTTGATTTACCCAGTGCTATCGGGTACCGCAGGTCACTTTACTTAACAACAACTTTAAACTCAATTTTTGTCGGGACGGGGGTTGCCGTACCGGGAATGACCTTGGGGCTGATGCCCGTACCGAGCCCAATGGCATCAACGCGCAGGTAGTCGATACCTGCCAACACAATCTGCTGCTTTACTACGTTTACCCGCTTGAACGACAGGCTTTTATTAGGCAGTCTGGCAGTACCGTCATTCGCATAGCCAATGAGTTGCACCTGTAAAACAGAGTTTGTCTTGAGCATCGTTACCAGTTCGCTGATGGCCGCCTGCGACCCTGCCGTCATAGACAGCGAACCGGGCGCAAACGCTACGCCCGCCAGCGTGAATATCCGGCCTTTGGGCAATGTTGGGTTGGTCAGATAAGGCGTCAGTTGCTGACTCAGCCCGTTGGGTACCGGGGTGGGCGGTGCCCCCACGGCCATGCCCGTAGCGGTAGTGGCTGCGGTAGCGGGGGCAGTGCGGGGTTGCGGGTTCGGGTCAACGGGTACAGCCAGCGAGCGGGCTACTGTATCGGCGGTTTGTACGGAGTCGCCGAGGGTACTGATTTCAGTAGCGGCTGGTTCTTCGCCAGCATGTTCCTGCGTATTCTGATAGATATAATAACCGCTGACCCCAATCAGTATGGCGAGCAATGCACCAATACCCCACTTGGCCAGTGATCCATTATCATCCTGTTCGGCATCTGTCAACTCATATGTAACGGGCGGGCGCGTCACGGTGTCGGTCGTACGGATCGGCTCGCCGTCGGGTCGGCGGGCGGGCCCGGCCACACCCGCCACTACATGCTGCAAACCAACTTTTTCGATCAGTGTCGGCAACAGCTCGTCGGGTACGGCGGCTACGAGTGCATCTCGCTCGGCAAAGAGCAGCGAGGCCACTCCGTTTGCGTCTAATTTACGTTCGTGCGTGTGCTTGCCCAGTACGTGCAGAACAATAGTTGTGGTTAGGCCCAGCAACGAGATGGCTGATGAGTTACGCACGCCCGCATGGCCAGACACCATGCTGGCAATGGAGCTTTTCATGGCGGGCAGCAAATGGCTGATTACGTCGTTGCCCTGGGTAATGAGCGTATTGGTATGCGCCGGGTCGCGCAGGGTTGCTTCCAGATTATCGGTTACGCTGCCTGTGTAGTTGCCTTTCTGAAGGTACTTATAGAGTTGACTAACGCCTATTTCGGTAGTCGTACGTTTCATTAGTCCACCCACTATGGTGTAGATGAGGGCGTCTGTAGCCCGGCTCGTTTTTTCGGTCGGCTCGTCTATGTAAGCAGCAATCCGCGACAGAACGTCGGGAGTAAGAATGTGAGCGAATTCGTTAAACAAAGTCATAGAGAGGAAACTCGATGGGCAAAACTGAGAGTATGTGTAGGTTAATAGGTCAAGGCAGCGGTAACACATTGACGAACTAGCGGTATGGATTACCCAAAAGTAAGCAAGTGCTGGCAAAGGTCACAGGCTCCGGATGGATAAACTTCGGACGTTACCGCCTGGGAATTCGCTCAATCGCTTCCTGATACTCGGTTTCGACGGAACGCAGGCGATCCTGACAAAAGGCAATCAACTGCCCCGCCAGTTTTATTTTAGCGGGTAACTCGTCGAGTGGCACTTCGTCATTCTCAATTTCATCGACCAGACCCGTGAGTTGGTCATAAGCATCGTGGTAAGTCATTTTCTACAGCTCTACAACTTTAGTGGTGATGGTTCCGTCGTGAAGCTGAACCTGTAAATTCTCATTTAGATGGACATCCTGCGCTTTGGTAACGATACGGCCATTGCGCAGCAGCAGGGCATAGCCCCGCCGGACTACGTTGGCCGGGTCGAGGTGGCGGATGGTTACGGTTTTTTCGGTCAGTTCGGTGTGGCGGTCGCGCAGGAAATTCTGCGATGCAAATCGAAGCCGGTCGGTGCTGATGTCGAGTTGTTCGCGGGCGGTTTGCAGCGCGTTGCGGGCTGCCAGGCCCAGCCGTTCGCGCAGGCGCAGGCAGTTTTCCTCGAATTGCCGGTTGTGTTCAATCAAAAAAGCTGCGGCTTTGGTAGGCGTCTTTACGCTTTGGTGGCACATCAGGTCGGTAATACTGACGTTACGCTCGTGACCAATACCCGCCAGGATCGGCACAGGAAAACCCGCTACGGCATGGCCCATCAGAAAGCTATCGAACGAGCCAAAATCCAGTTGCGAGCCGCCCCCGCGTACCAGCACCACAACATCATACGGTACATTACTCCGCTGAATTTGCGTCAGCTGACCACAAATGGCCTGCTCGGCTCCCTTACCCTGCACCTGCGACAGAAACTCATCAACCACAAAATCGTAGCCAAACGGATTTTGGGCCAGTTCGTGCCGGAAGTCGCGCCAGCCGTCGGAGTTGGGGGCGGTAATGAGGGCAATTCGCTGCATAACCGCCGGGCGGGACAGCAGTTGGTTAGCCGTAATATACTGCCCGCCTTCCAGCCAGACCAGATCAGGATGCTCACGCACGAGGGTGTCCAGCACGGTTTGCCGTTCGCGCTCCAGATTACCGAGGGTGTAGGATGGGTCAATTTTGAGAATCTCGAGCCGCAGCCCGTACGTAGGGCTGAAACTGACCGATATCTGCAACAGCAGTTTCACATTTCGCGAAAAGGCCACACCCGTTGCTTCCTCAAAATCACGGATGGTGTGATGATTTCGTCGCCAGATGCAGGCTTCGAGTTTGGCCAGATTCTCACTGCCTTCGCGCTCCACCAGCGTCAGAAAGCAGTACCCCCGGTCGGGATAGTTCTTGACATCGAGGGTTTCGGCCACTACCCACAGCGGCTTCCGCCCGAAGGCTTCGTCCAGCACGGCTTCAATGGTAAAAGCCAGATCGGAAAGGCGGATGGGCGGCATGAAGAGGGAGTAAGGGGTAAAAGGAGTAAGGGATAAAGGGTAAAGGGTGATTCCTGCGTTAGCTATACCTTACCCCTTTTACGCCCTGCATCTCCTTTAAAATTGATTTAAAAATCGTACGTCGTTTTCGGTGTAGAGCCGGAGGTCATTCACTACGTATTTGAGCTGGGTAATTCGCTCGATACCCATGCCGAAGGCGAAGCCGGTAAACTCGTCAGGGTCGATACCGCAATTGGCAATCACCTGCGGATCAACCATGCCCGACCCGGCAATTTCGACCCAGCCCGAATGCTTGCAGATGTTGCAGCCGGTACCTCCACAAATCTGACACGAAATGTCAATCTCGGCACTCGGCTCGGTAAAGGGAAAATACGACGGGCGGAACCGGATGCGCGTACCCGGCTCAAACATTTCTTTTACAAAGTGATACAGCGTGTCTTTCAGGTCTTTGAACCCTACGTTCCGGTCAATATAAATACCCTCAACCTGATGGAACATGCAATGCGCCCGCGCCGAAATAGTCTCGTTACGGTACACGCGTCCCGGCATAATGGCCCGGACAGGTCGGAACGTATCGGCGTTGCGCTGCTGCTCCATGAGCCGAATCTGCACATTGGAGGTGTGCGTCCGCAGCAGCATATCGTCGGGGCTGGCTTCGTCGTCGTTTTTCTGGACGAAGAACGTATCCTGCATATCGCGGGCGGGGTGGTTGAGCGGGAAATTCAGCGCGCCGAAGTTGTACCAGTCCGAATCGATTTCGGGACCGTCGGCCACGGTGAAGCCAATACGCTCAAAAATCTGGATAATCCGCTGCCGCACTATGGTTAGCGGATGCTGCGTACCGGTCAGGCTGGGCGCGGTGGGCAGGGTCAGGTCAACGGGAGCGGGGCTGCTGTCGGGTTGTTCGTCGAGGAGTCGGCTAAATTCATCGAATCGTTCCTGCGCCCGATTTTTGAGTCCGTTCAGTTGCTGCCCCACGGCCCGTCGGTCTTCGGGGGCTGCGGTTTTCAGGCTTTCGAACAATTCCGTCACCGCGCCTTTCCGGCCAATGAACCGCTGCCGGTACTGTTCCAGATCCTCTTTCGACAACACGGCATATTGTTCGATCTGCCGGTGTATGTCCTCAACATTTGTTTGTATCTGCGTCATTCTCGCGTCATTTCTGCTGGGCAAAACTACGCAAAAACAGCCACTGTGGGGCTGCGGGCTGGTATGAAGACTGCAACGACAACGCTACCGCATTCCCCAGCTTGGTATGTATAGGAGCAGATTGTTATGCCGCTAATTTCTATTTATTGATTTAACGGTAAAATAGTACTGATTTATAGGAGTTTATAAAATGAAGATTCTTACTTTAGTCTTATCTTTCAGGCGGGTCTGATTGTTGCGTACTGTATGACATAGGAACACTCATAAGTAATTACCCACACTGAACGAATAGACGCTCTAACCAACTGAACATCAACCTCAACCTCAAACCATCAATCACTAAACTTCACCCCAAAAAACTATGAAAACCTTTGCAACCGATTCAATCTTCGACACAGTGTCTATTCCGTTCCACAAGAGTGTGGAGAAAATTGCCGACTCGTCCTGCTTGCAGAAACTGATGATTCCGTTCTACGACCGGAAACGTACAATTTCTGTCGATGAAATTATCAGACTGGAAGGCTCCGGCAATTACACAAACTTCTTTCTCAAAGACGGGACCAAGATGCTGGTATCGCGGACGCTGAAAGAATACGAAATATTGCTCGATGGGCAGGCCTTTGTGCGAGTTCACAAATCGTGCATTGTGAACCTGAGTTTCGTGCGTAAGTTTTTCGTCAAAAAGGAAGGCGAACTGGAATTGACCGATGGTCAGCAGGTGAAGATTTCCCGGCGTCGGGCGCAGATGTTCATTGACCGCATCCGCGAGTTCCAGCCCGTAGTCGTGAGTTAATACCGATAGCCGTATATACCACAACGTAGGTTGCGCAGGCCGGTTCGTACAGGCATACGTAGTTTTACGTGATAGGCGGGGTACTATCCCCCAAAAAAATCGCTCCTACTGAACACAACGCCCTGACTGTCAATAGCTTTACATCAAAGCAAGGCAACTGATAATCAGAGCGTTCTTTTACGCCCTGCCGGGATTGGGTAGTTTTGTCATACCAAAATCTGTATGAAATCAAACTAAATCATCCCATCATGGAAGCTCCAGTCTATCCAGCCGTTCAGCCCCTGCTTACCTCTCCTCAGTTTCCGGCGTCGTATCAGCGTGGTACCCATCGTATTACCCTCCCCTATCTCAATCGTACCATTTTTATTGCTGTTGAGGACATCCTGTGTTTGCAGGGCGAAGGGAATTATACCTTCCTGCATACCCGCGACCGTAAGCGGTACCTTGTTTCCAAAACCCTGAAAGAATTTGAACGTACGCTCAGCCCTGATCTCTTCCTGCGCATTCACAAATCGTACATCGTCAACCTCGCCTACGTGCAACATTCGCCGATGGCCGGAGAGCGGTACGTTTGCCTGATCGACGGCAGGGAGGTGGCCATCTCGCGCCGACGCATGAAAGACATCAGCGTCCAGTTAGCCCAATACCGCCAGCGGATGTTTAACTGAAAAAGGGAGAAAAGAGGAAAGAGCGGAGGGGGACGAAGGAGATTGCTGACGCGTAGAATTCGTGCGTCAGTAATCTCCTTCATCCCCCTCCGCTCTTTCCTCCCTAAAAGATTTTGTACGCCAGCGTAATCTGCCACGATTTGAACCGCTGATTGAACTGCCCGTTGGCCCCGTTGATCTGGGCCACGTCGGAGAGGTTACCCTGGTAGCGAACATCAAGGCCCAGCGAGCCGATATCCAGCCCGCCCCCCACCTGATAGCCATAATATGCTTTGGACCAGGCATCGTTGAGCGAGCCGCTGGTATACTGACTGAGTGCCTGTCCCAGCCGCTGATTGTCGTCAACGCGGAGCGAAACCATCGGCCCGGCCACCACCCGGAACGGCCCGCCTTTGATGCCGAGCAATACTGGAATGTCAAAGCTGGTCGATTTGATCGTCACGCTTTCCGATACGCCATTGCGAACCACCTCGAACTGTCCGTTGGTGGTGGTGTAGAGCAGTTCGGGTTGCAGAAACAGGTTTTTACCGAAGCGCGTATAAATTCCGAACGAGGTACCAGTGCGGCTGTTGAAACTGTCGCTGATGCTGTTACGGAATGTTTGTCCATCGACGTTTACCGAAGGCGATCCGTTGGCATTAGCCTTTGCGCCGACAAAAGGGCCGAACGACAGCTGCGAGAGATTGACGCCCCCCTTGATACCGAGTTGGAAACCGCCTTTTGAATTTTGGGCAAACGACAGCGCGGGTAACAGGCAGAGCGAAACGAAAAGCAGGTTCTTTTTCATAGTTGTATTCATGGTCTTGATTGGTTAAACGTATAGTCGGGCGTTGCGGTGTCTGGCACCAACTTATTTCGAGGAAACGGCGTTGATTTCAGTGAACAGTCAGCCGTAATCGGCAACCAGTTTTTACGCTGGCTGGGGTTGGATTTACCCCCCGACTGATAGTTTAACCGCGTCACTGATAACTGGTATAGATGGCCAAACTAAAGACACAATATTTCTGCCAGAGTTGCGGGCAGCAAACCGCCAAATGGCTGGGTCGCTGCCCCACCTGTGGCGAGTGGAATACCATTGTTGAAGAGGTCGTTGCCAAAGACGAACCCG